>Ga0209944_1000190_pt1 | contig 27265 bp, 27 predicted proteins | sample SalPonR1_C_D2_MG_FD_185701 | JGI IMG/M metagenome (GOLD analysis project Ga0209944, IMG submission 185701) | Salt pond soil microbial communities from South San Francisco under conditions of wetland restoration - Salt Pond MetaG R1_C_D2_MG... ...
GTTATCGCCCCCCCCCCAGGAATTCGCAATGCGTCTTGCCTTGCTGCTCTTTGTCTTGCTTCCCGTGATGGCCCTGGCCGATTCGCGCGGACCGGCACTCATGACCTTTACCGTCAATTCCGTCGCCGACAGGCCCGATCTGGCGCTCGACGGTATCTGCGACGCGGGCGGCGCTCGCGGCGGGATTGCCGAATGCACGCTGCGCGCCGCGATCCAGGAAGCCAACTTCAATCCGGGCAGCGATACCATCGAGTTCGATATTCCCGGCTGCTCCGGCGGCATATGCGTCATCGATATCGCCACGGCCGGCGACAACTTCCTGCCCGATATTCAGTCGCCGGTGGTTATCGACGGCTCCACCCAGCCGGGTAACGCCGAGGTGTGCGAACTGGATATCCCACAGCGCCCGCCTTACCGCGTAGTGCTCGATGGCGACGGCCAGGACATCGGCTTGCGGCTGGAGTCGGGTTCCGACGGATCGGTGATTCGGGGCCTGAACTTCAGGAATTTCAACAACGCCGTTCAGATTACGCGCAGCAATCAGAATCGCATCGAGTGCAACTTCATCGGCACCGATGAGAGCGGCATGAGTGCGGCGCCGGAAAACGCCGGCAACGGCGTGTTCTTCCAGTGCGAGGGAACCGGCAACATCGTCGGCGGCACCGGCGTCGGCGACGGCAACCTGATCTCCGGCCACGCGGTCGACGGCGTGCAGTTCTTCGCCGCCGCCGAATGCGGTCCGACCGCGGGCAACATCCCCTCGGGCAATAGCGTGCTGGGCAACTTCATCGGCACCGCTCGCGACGGCGTCACGCCGCTTGGCAACGACTTTGCCGGCGTTTCGTTCTTCGGCGGGCCGGGCGCCGACGGCAATTTCGTCGGTGTGCTGCCCGACGGCGCCACGGTCCGTGGCAACGTGATCGGCGCGAATGCAACCTCCGGCATCCTCATCGATGGCGACGCTTCCGCTTTTGACGGCACTGACGGCACCGCGGTCATGGGCAACTTCCTGGGTACCGACAGGAGCGGCACGGTGGACCTGGGCAATTTCTTCGGCGGCGTGGATATCCTGATCGGCGACGACAACCTGATTGGTGGCGGCAGCCCCGGCATGGCGAACGTCATCGCGTTCAACGGCGAGGGTGTCTACATCGAACAGGATGCCGGTACCGGCAACCGGATTCAGCAAAACCGGATTTACGACAACACCGGCCTGGGCATCGAGTTGATTGACGCCACTGGCGAACTCGGCGCGACGCCCAACGACGCAGGCGACACCGACACCGGCGCGAACCAGCTCCAGAACTGGCCGGAAATCTTCAGCGTCGAAGAGGACGGCGGGTTGCTGTCGATCAGCTATGCCGTGGATGCCGCGACGCTGCCGATCCAGGTGGAATTCTTTATCGCCGACGACGACGGCACCGAGGGCGCGCGTTTCGTCGGCGCGCACGAATACACCGCGGCCGGCGCGGCTCAGGCCTTCGTCACCGCCGAGCCGGTCGAGATCGGCGATCGGATCCTGGCAACGGCCACCGACGCGAACGGCAACACCTCGGAGTTTTCGCCTTCTGTGCTCGCGCTGTTCCTCGATCGGCTGTTCCGCGACGGTTTCGAGTAGCCCGGCCGTTTCCGATTGAATCTCCTGCCGCGCCGTCGGATAATCCCCCATGAACTCTACCGGAGAACCCCAATGCAAAAGATTCTGATGGTTGTCATCGCGCTGTTTCTTGCCGCCTGCCAGCAGGCCGACGTTCCCGAGCCCGCCGCACCGACGCCGCAGGCGGTGGAAGAGGCGCAATCGGAGCCGCAGGTCGACCCGAACGAGACCGATGCAGAGCGGTTGAGCCGGATTCTCGAAGCCCAGCCGGCTGCGGTCCAGGCGCGCTACGACCAGCGGCACCCGCGCGAGACGCTGGAATTCTTCGGCATCGAGCCGGGCATGACGGTGGTCGAAGCACTGCCGGGCGGCGGATGGTATAGCCGCATCCTGCTGCCATACCTGGGTTCCGAGGGCCGCCTGATCGGCGCGAACTACGCGCTGGAGATGTGGCCGCTGTTTCCGTTCGGCACAGAGGCCTTCATGGTCGAAATGCGCAGATGGCCGGAACAGTTCCAGGCGCAGGCAGACCAGTGGTGCGCCGATGACTGTGCATCGACCGATACATTCTGGCTCGGCTCGATGTCCGAGCGGATGGTCGGAACGGCCGACGTGGTGACGTTCATCCGCGCGCTGCACAACCTGGCGCGGTTCAACGAGGAGCACGGGTATCTCGACGCTGCGCTGGCCGACGCCTTCAGTGTGCTCAAGTCCGGCGGCACCTTCGGTGTGGTCCAGCACTGGGCGCGCGAGGACATGCCCGACGAATGGGCTGACGGCAGTAACGGTTACCTCAAGAAGGAATTCGTCATCGCGCAGGCCGAAGCCGCCGGATTCGAGTTCGTGGCCGAAAGCGACGTCAATACCAATCCCAACGACCAGCCGACTGCCGATGAAGCGGTCTGGCGGCTGCCACCTTCGCTGCGTCTGCCCGAAGACGTGGAGAACCCCGATGCATTGCGCGCCGAATATGAAGCCATCGGCGAATCGCACCGCATGACGCTCAAGTTTCGCAAACCCTGATACTGGCCGAAAGCGGCGGTGCGTGCCCGATCACGCACCGCCCGGCCATTCCTTAATCTCCACCGGCATCCCGGCTTCGGACGTTGCGCGTACTGACGCTGCCGCTGCCGTCGTCGACCAGCTCGAAATCGTCAGCACCGTCGACGTCAATGCTGCCGCTGCCGTCGCTGACGGTCACTTTTCCACCTGCGTTCGTCACGGAAATGCTGCCCGAACCGTCGTCGATGGAGACATCGCCGGCAATTTCAGTGACCACGATGCTGCCTGATCCGTCGTCGATCACGATGTCACCGGCGATATCGGCTACGCGAATGCTGCCCGAGCCGTCCTCGATATCGAGGTTGCCGATCAACGACTCGACACGCAAGCTGCCGGAACCGTCGACGATCTTGACTTCCAGGCTCCTGGGGACCGTGATTGACAGGTCGATCCGGTCGCTGCCGCCGCCGAAAGAGGTTGCGGCGTCGGCCACGAGTCGCGCCCGGTTGTCGTCCTGCAATTCCAGCGTCAAGGTGTAGTCATCGTTTGCCGCGGTCTGATAGATCTCGGCCAGGACCCGAATGGCGTCCGCAGTGTCGTCGCCCTTCAGCGTCAGTGAGCCGGCGCCCGCGTCGATCTCGAACATGCCGCCGTCGGCGATCGGGGTTTCGAGCTCGCGTGTTTCCTGCAGCGTGGGCGATGCAAACGAACAGGCGGTGCAGATGATTGCCACCGACAACGTGGCTGCCAGCTTTATGAGGATGCGCATTCGGGCTCTCCCGGTTGATGAACTTGGTTGCGCCGGTCTTGCGGCGACATTCCCCTTATCCTACGCCGGACGCATGCATTGTCAAACGGTGCTCGCGGGATTGGCGCCCATCATGACGCCACGGCCTTATCAGCCGGGTTCGAAATATGCCCGGGCAAGGCGTGCAAGGCCGGTCGCGCGTTACACTCACCGCATACGATCGTCGAATCGGCCACAATGAAGAAAACTACCGGAAAATCGGCGTCCAGGCCCTGGTGGACGAGCCGCGAGCTGAGGCGGGGCAGCCGGCTGGTGCTTGAGCTGGGTCCGATGAAGATCGAACTCGGCCACGGCGACGGCGAATGGCTGCTCTGGTCGGCAAGCGACGTGGAGGACGATCGTCCGGCTCGCAGCCGAATGGCCGTGCGCAGGGGCCTGCCCGAGGAAGTGCACGAGCGCTTCGTGCACGATGGACCCGACCGGCAGGTGACGCTGGCACCGGTCCTCGGCGATCGTCCGGTGGTCGCCAGGCCACGCCAGCCGGTATACCTGCTGAGCAAGCAGGAGGTCACGTTCTATCTTTCCACGCCGATCTGGCTGAAGATTCTGGTGGGTTCGTCGCAGCTGATGCTCAGGGAGCTGGCCTCGATCAGGCTCTCCGATACCTGGTTCGGGCCTTCCACCCGGGTCGGCGAGCTGTGCTACGCCAACCGCACGCACGCGCGCCGCAACCTGGCGGAAGTGCCGTTGAGACCCCACCGCGCGATCACGCCGCTGAGAATCCGCAATAACGCGCAGGAGGCCTTGCCGCTGGAAAAGATCAGTCTGCCGGTGCCCATGCTGCCGCTGTTCGGCGCCGAGGACGGCAGCCTCTGGACCCAGCGTGCAACGCTGGTCCGCGACGAGGTCTCCGATCTTGCTTCGGTAAGGATCGAGGCCTCGAAAGACCACCTTGACCCCTACGGGCGGCCGCTTACCCGAATCGCCGCGCCGCGCCATGAGAACCCCATGGCAGTGGTTCGCGCGTTCAGCACGTTCTTCCAGGGGTTCTGACGATGCTCGAGCAATTGCAGACGCTGATTTCGCTCGAAGGCGCGGTACGCTGGGGTCGCGCGCTGTTCCTGGTGGTGTTGGGTCTGCTGCTGGCTCTCATGACGAGCCGCCTGCTTCAGCGCGTCATGCGTCGACGCATGACCGCCCACGTGGCGCAGATCGTGAGACGGCTCGTCTTTTACTCGGTGCTCGGTGTATTCATTGCCGCAGCCATGAGCGAACTCGGCTTCAGCCTGACGGTGATCATGGGCGCGGCCGGCATTCTTACCGTGGCGATCGGGTTCGCGTCCCAGACCACCGCGTCCAACCTGATCAGCGGTCTGTTCCTGATCGGCGAGCACAGCTTCGAGGTCGGAGACCTGATCCGGGTCGGCGACCTGACCGGCGAGGTGCTCTCGATTGACGCGCTTTCGGTCAAGCTCAAGACCTTCGACAACCTGTTCGTTCGAATTCCCAACGAGACGTTGATCAAGAGTCAGGTCACCACGCTGACGCGCTATCCCATTCGACGCATCGATCTTGCGCTGGGTGTGGCCTACAAGGAAGACATCGAGCACGTTCGCGAGATTCTGGCCAGGGTGGCCGACGCCAATCCGCTGTGCCTGGACGAGCCAGCGCCGCAGTTCATCTTTACCGGGTTCGGCGATTCCTCGCTGAACATCCAGTTCTCGGTGTGGGTGGTGCGTGAAAACTTCCTCGAACTTCGGAATGCGATCAGCGCCGAGATCAAGAAAGCCTTCGACGAGTCCGGCATCGAGATCCCGTTTCCGCACCGCACGTTGTATGCCGGCGAGGCGACGCGGCCGTTTCCGGTCATGCTGGTCGAAGACGCGCCGAGCCGCGACCAATCGGGTCCGGATTCGAACAGCCAGGACGGTTGCTGATCGGCGGGGATATGCCGGCCTACTCGATTCGCTCCATCCGGTCGGACGCGCCCAGCGACACCACACGCCCGTCGACGGTCCTGAATTCGCGCTCGCCCAGGTTCTTCCGCCGCACCTGGTAAACGGTGCGCTCGCCGGAGCGCGTATCGACGACCTCCACGCGGACGATCGAATTGGCTTCCTGGTAGCGCATCCACGAAACCCCTGCGGTGGCCAGGATCATGATCGCGGCAAGCGAGTAACCGACGACCATTGACGTCGTTCGGCTCGACGATTCGGGCGTTGCGGAAGGCTTGCCGGCGGCGGCGCGCGGGTCGCTGCGGGCGCGCTTCATGCGTGCGATCACGACGACGATCGCCGCAACCGCAAGTGTGATTAGCAGTTGTTTGATCATGGCCGGCACAGAATAGCAACATGGCGCAGTCGAGGGAGGGCCGGCCGGCGAATCCGTAACCGGATTGGCGCCGATGCCGGAACGGCGGTCGGGAGTCGAGGCCCGGTTCCTGTTAGGGTATTCATGAACTCACGGGCAAAGGAGAAAACAATGTCGAGCAACGTGCTCAAGGGTGAGAACATCGAATCGGGTCCGCTGGGCGATCTTCAGCTGGCCCAGGGCGACAGCGTAGGACTGCGCATCTGGCGGGACTACACCACCGACGAGAAGGCCGAACGTACCCGGCCCTACGAGATCGTGGGCTATGTCGTAAAAGGCGAGGTCACGGTGGTCATCGATGGCCACCCTTCCGAACTGGTCGAGGGCGATTCCTTCGTGATTCCCTCGAATACCTCGCACAGCTTCCGGATTCCGATCCGCGCCACGATCATCGAGGCGACCTCACCACCCGCTTCGCAAGCGCTCGCCTGATGGCGGCTGCCCGCCCTTCCGCCTTGCACATGGCGGAGGGCGGTTGCCCTGGAAATCCGAACGCTCCGCTCCTGGACGCTGGGGGTCGGGCATCGACTTCAGACGTTTTTCGTTGGTAAACCGGGCGGGCATTGACATTGTTTTCGTGCACCGCTGTTACCGTTCCAGCGTTCTCATCGCACCATATCTAGATTGCGCAACCGGAAACACACTCGCGAGCCTGTCGGCCTAAAGTTTTTTCGCCGGGTCGTCGGAATGGCCGGCTGCACCATTGCCGCATTCTTTTTCGCGTGGTTGTTACTGGGAGCGGTACCCGGCATCCCCGGCATGATCGACGTCTTCGGAATGACCGGCATGCGAACGCCGGCCTCGATCACCATCGCCGGACTGCTGCTGGCCGCCATCGGTTTTTTCGAACCCTAGCGAAGCGCGCAGCGGGAGTATTTCTTCCTGCAGATGGTTTCCAGAGCAAGCGCGCAAACGCGGTGCATCCAAGGAGGATTTGCAATGTTCAAACTGTCGGATCTGTTCATTCTGCTGGCCGTGGCGGTTTCATTCGGCGTGTCCGGCTTCTTCTGGTTCAACGGCTTTTACCAGCACGCACTGTTTACCGCGATCTGGGTGCCGTCTATCCTGGCGTTCGGGATCTATTTCAAGTTGGCCAGCCTGGCGGCACGGGAGGAAGACGATGAGTGAATCGATGTTTTTCGCGATCGCGATATTCGTTTTCGTTCTTCTGGTCATCGGTCTTGTCTTGACCGTCATCGAATTTCGGACCGGCTCGCCGCGCCGCCAGCAAAGGCGTGCCGAACGCCTTCAGGAAAAGCGTGCCCTGCGGGACGGCGGGATTTCATCCGATAATTGATGGCTGCAAGGGCTCGGACGCCCTTGCAAAGTTATTCAGAGGTTCCTAGTGTACCCCGTCGTTAATCCTGTAACATTCGGAGTGTGACTGAGTCGACAGTGCAAGGCGCGACCCGCAAGGAATGGCAAGCCCTTTACAAGGGTCGGAACGCCGCAATGTCGACTCAGACGCACGCCCGAAGGGCGAGCCCGAATGAAAGAACAATCGCGCTCATCTGCGGCGTCAGGCCTCCTGGAAAGGCAACAAGCATTCCCGGCGAGCCCTGCCTTGCAGCTAAGCGCTTTCCGACTCGCTGAAATTTACAGGATTGGCGACGGGGTACACTAATCAGTCTCGATGCGAAAAGGGCCCTCGGCATCGATCTGGATCACCGTACCTGCGCTCATGGGTCCGGTTTTCGACTGTCCACCGCCGGGCCAGTCGATGGTGATGCTTTCAACTGAATCGTGAGAGCCAAGGCCAAAGAAGGCCTCGGCAGGTTCCTGACCGAAGAAACTGGTGCCTGCAGTGATCCAGCGCGTCATCGATGATGAGGCAGTCTTTACCGTCACCTTCGCGCCGATCGCCCAATGGTTCGGGCCTTTCATTCTCGGCTTGATCACCATGTAGGCTGGTGAGCCGTTGGTTCGATTTCTGTACCAGGCGATAGCGCCCGGATCGTTTCGGTTGCGATCACCCAACGGGAGACTCTGCACCAGATCCAGTCGTCCATCTCTATCGATATCGGCTGCTAGAAGCGTACTGCCCCAGTACGTATCCTTGAGCCCCGCAGCTTCGGCCATATCCAGGAATAGCTCGCCCCCGCCGTCTTGCCGGATAAACAGTCGGATCGGGTTTTCCCATCCGGGCATGCGCCATCCGTTGGTGGCGGCGATATCCAGTTTGCCGTCATTGGCGACGTCGAGAAACGTTACGCCCCAGCCCCACGCGCCGTTCTCGGTGCCGGTGGGTCTCGAGATCTCGGTAAACCATGGATCGCCGTCGATTGATTCGTTTCGGAAAAGCACGTTGTGCCTGTCGCCCGGAAAGAAGATGTTGGACGCATAAATGTCGGCATCACCGTCATCGTCGAAGTCGCCGGCGGCCACGCCCATATCGTTCATGTTGTTGTCGCTGTTGCTCTCGGCCGAGGCGTCGACGAACAGCGGGATGCCGTCGGGACCTGTCCCTTGATTGAGCCACATAACGTTGCTGTCGAAGTCGACGGTCACGTAGATATCGATCAGTCCGTCGCCATTGAAGTCCTGAAGGATGGGCTGCCAGTAGCCTCGCTCAGTCGAGTCTATTCCACTGGCCAACGTGTATTCCTTGAATGCGCCGTCTCCCTGGTTCATGAACAGATGGAAGCGGCCCAGCCAGAAGCCCGATACGAAGTCCACAAAGCCGTCGCCATTGAGGTCGGCGGCTGCCAGACCCGCTCTGTGCTGGTCGGCCCGAGGCGCGGGCTCGCTCAAACCGGCCGATGCAGTGGCGTCGATGAAAGTTCCGGACTCGGTCTGGCGATAAAGTCTGAGCATAGTATCCGAGCAATCGTTCTGGCGAAAACAATCATCGGCCACCAGCAGGTCCAGACGCGCGTCGCCGTCGGCGTCGAACCACAAGGCGGTTCTGCCGCCGGAGCGGTCGAGGATGCCGCGGACTCGCGCGGTATCGGAGAACAGGCCGGAGCCATCGTTTTCGAAAAGATGGTGTTCGGTGCCGATGTCCCCAGGCAGGAAAAGATCGATGTCCCCATCGCTGTCGAAGTCGGCCGCTGCCAGTCCATTGCCGTTGCCGAACTTGACGGCATGCGTGATCAGGCCACTGTCGGAGGCCGATATCCGCTCGAAAACCGGGGCTGCGAAAGCGTACGCCGATCCGAATGCGAGGCCGATCGCGCATGCCAGATGTTCAAGAAATTTCTGATTGAATGGCCACGGGTTCGACGGCGCAGTGTTGTTCCGAGGCGGCCTGGCCATTCGAGCAAGCGATGCAGGCGGAACGCATGCTCCGGAAACCGTCGGGGCATGTTGCATGTATTCGCCCGATGCAACTGCCCGCGCGCAATCGGCCGGGTCGGCAATCATTTTCTTCAGGCGTTGCGGTCGGCGTTTTTCAAGGCTCTTCACCAGGTTCTCCCTCGGACAATTGTGCGCTTTCGACGACGATTCCAGAACAGGCATATTGCATCTTTCCGATGGGACGCGCAAGCCGAAACATTTGCGTGGTGCGGAAGATTCCATGTCTGCGCGTGGTCGCGTCGATGGCGCTGTTCACAAGTTCGGGGCGCTCGGACCTCACCGGGCTTGCCTTGACGCCGCCAGTCGCAGACAATGGCGATCTGCTTTCAACAGGCTCAGAATCATGGTGAATGGAAAAAATCGATCTTGTCTGCTAATGGCATGTTTCTCGCTGGGTTTTTCCGCGGCATCCTTCGCGCAGGTCGAAGACACGGATTGGCATTCGTACATCGAGACGCAAACCGAGGATCTCCACCCCAAGGTCGTCACATGGCGCCGCCATTTCCACGCCAATCCCGAGCTTTCCAACCGCGAGTTCGAGACCGCCGAGTACATCGCGGAGTTTCTGCGCGGCCTGGGCATGGAAGTGCAGACCGGCGTGGCGCATACCGGCGTGATCGGACTGCTCGAAGGCGGGCGGCCCGGCCCGGTCGTCGGGCTTCGCGCGGACATGGACGGGTTGCCGGTGCCGTCGCGGGTGGGGCTGCCGTTTTCGCCGGACGTGGTCTCGGAATACCTGGGTGAAGAAGTGCCGGTGTCGCACGCCTGCGGTCACGACACGCACATGGCCATGCTGATGGGCGTGGCCGAAATGTTCGCCGCGCGGCGCGACGAGCTGCCCGGCACCATCAAGTTCATCTTCCAGCCGGCCGAGGAAGGCGCGCCGCCGGGCGAGGAGGGCGGCGGGGAACTGATGGTCAAGCAGGGCGTGCTGAACAATCCGGACGTCGACGTGATCTTCGGTCAGCACATCTGGTCGCTGGCCCCGGCCGGCCAGATCGGCTTCAAGGCCGGCGGTATCCTGGCCGCGGCCGATCAGTTCAACATCACGGTCAACGGCAAGCAGACGCACGGCTCCTCGCCGTGGACCGGTGTCGATCCGATCGCCGTGGCCTCGCAGATCGTCATCGGCCTGAACATGATCATCAGTCGCCAGACCGAGTTGACCAAGGAAGCCGCGGTCATTTCGGTCGGCCGGCTGCGCGCCGGCGTTCGCAGCAACATCATCCCCGAGACGGCAGAGCTGATCGGCACCATCCGCACGCTGGATACCGCGATGCAGGACAAGATTCATGCCGACATCAAGCGCACCGCAGAGCACATCGCGGCCAGCCAGGGCGCGACCGTGGACGTCGATATCCAGCGCGGTTACCCGGTGACCTTCAACGATCCGGCCCTGACCGAGCAGATGGCGCCGACGCTGGAGCGGGTCGGCGGCGACCAGGCCGTGCGAATCGACGCGATCACCGGGGCCGAGGATTTCTCGTTCTTCCAGAAGGAAATCCCGGGCCTGTTCATCATGGTTGGCGGCATGCCGCCCGAGATGGATCCGGCGGAAGCCGCGCCGCACCATACCCCGGATTTCTACATCGAGGAATCGAGCATGAAGACCGGCGTGCGCGCCCTGGCCAACCTCGCCATCGACTACATGCTGCAGGCGCAGTAACGCGTCGGCCAGGCCCGGCTCAGCCGGGCGTCGTCCGCGGCTGATGGTGCTGCTCCAGCAGCGCCTGGAGTTGCTGGTCCAGCAGTGGCAGTTCCGCATCGAGCTGGCTGCCGAAGGCCCTGGCGGCCGGGCTGACGGCGGCGCCCGGGCGCTGGATCCGATGCCACCAGACCGGCGCCGGGAAGTGCGGCACCCTTGGCAGTGCCAGCAGGCCGGATTCTAGTTCCAGTCGCACCGCGTGCAGCGAGATCACCGCCAGGCCGTGTCCGGCGCGCACCGCCTGCTTGATCGCCTCGTTGCTGCCCAGCTCAAGGGCCGGTCGCAGCTCCGCGCCGAAGCGGCCCAGCCACTCCTCGGTCCACAGCCGGGTGCCCGAGCCGGGTTCACGCACCACGAAGCGCTCGTTCGACACGGTCCGGAAATCGATGCGCTTGCGCTTCGTCCACGGGTGGTCCGGCGCGGCGATCATCACCAGCGGATTGATCGCCACGCGCTCGATCACGAGGTCGCGATCCTCGGGCGGGCGGGTCATCAGGTACCAGTCGTCAAGCCCCTGATCGATGCGCCGGATCAGCGCGTCGCGGGGCATGATCTGCAGGCTGGCCTCGATCCCGGGATGGCGTTGTCTGAAGCGGCCCAGCATGGATGGAAACAGATATTCGCCGGTGGATACGGTGGCCACACGCAGTCGGCCGCGTTCGACGCCGCCGCGCGCGGCCAGCCGCTGGTCCAGCGCGCGCAGCTCGTCTTCCAGGTTGCGCGCCGAATGCAGCACGTCCTCGCCGGCACCGGTCAGGCGCAATTTCCGTCCGACAATTTCGTACAGCGTGACGCCCAGCCCTTCAGCAAGTTGCCTGAGCTGGATCGACAGGGTGGGTGGCGTGAGATGCAGCCGTTCGGCAGCCCGGGTAATCGAGCCCTGCTCGGCGACGACGCGGAAGATACGCAATTGATGAAGAGTGACGCGCATTAGATTTATATCTAATCAAACAGTAAATGATTTTAACTTTATTTAATGATCAAGGTTGCCTAGACTGCGCCGAACCTGATCCGGAGAAACGACATGGCAGCCCGAATCGAAGACATCCGGCGCGAAACGTCCGCGCGCAATCCAGCGCCGGTGACGGTGGCGCTGGCCCAGGGTGACGGCATCGGGCCCGAGATATCGGCGGCCGTTTGTCGGATGCTGGAAGCCGCCGGCGCCACGCTGCGCTTCGAGCCGGTCACGCTCGGCGAGGCCTGCTACAGGCAGGGCGTGACCTCGGGCATCCCGCCAGAAGCCTGGGATACGCTGCGCAAGCACCGGGTGCTGCTCAAGGGTCCGATCACAACGCCACAGGGCGGCGGCTACAAGAGCCTGAACGTGACGTTGCGGAAGACCCTTGGATTGTTCGCCAATATCCGGCCGTGCCGCGCATGGCATCCGTTCGTCACGACGCGTCATCCCGACATGGACCTGGTCATCGTGCGCGAGAACGAGGAGGACACCTACGCCGGCATCGAGCACCGCCAGACCGCCGAGGTCACCCAGTGCCTGAAGCTGATCTCCAGTCCGGGCAGCGAGCGCCTGATCCGCTACGCCTTCGAGCTGGCCCGCGCCCAGGGGCGCAAGCGGGTGGACTGCCTGACCAAGGACAACATCATGAAGTTGACCGACGGGCTGTTTCATCGCATCTTCGACGAGGTCGCGCGCGAATACCCGGAGATCGAGGCCAACCACCTGATCATCGACATCGGCACAGCGCTGATCGCCGACCGGCCCGAGGGCTTCGACGTGGTGGTTGCGCCCAACCTCTACGGCGATATCGTCTCCGACGTCGCCGCCCAGATCACCGGCTCGGTCGGGCTGGGCGGTTCGGCCAACATCGGCGAGAACTTCGCGATGTTCGAGGCGGTGCACGGCTCGGCCCCGGATATTGCCGGGCGCGATATCGCCAATCCTTCGGGCTTGTTGCTGGCGGCGCTCGAGATGCTGCGTCACCTCGGCGATTCGGAAACGGCCGCCACGCTCCAGAGCGCCTGGCTTGCGACCCTGGCCGACGGCCTGCATACCGCCGACCTGTATCGCGACGGCACCAGCCGCAAGCGGGTCGGCACCGCCGAATTCGCCGATGCCGTCTGCGAGCGCATCGGCCGCACGCCGGCCAGCTACTCGGAACGCGAGCCGGGCGCGCTGCCGTCGGCCGAGGGCACCTGGCGGCCGATTGCCCGGCGCCCGGAAAAGCGACTGCACGGGGTCGACGTGTTCGTCGACTGGGACGACCACGGTCGTAACCCGGATCGACTGGGCGAGCGTATTGTCGAGCTGTCCGGCGGTCTGGCGCTCGAGCCGGTGATGATCACCAACCGCGGTGTCAAGGTGTGGCCCGATGGCATGCCCGAAACGCGATGTACCGATCACTGGCGCTGCCGGTTCCGCGCGCCGGAAGATGCGGCGGTCGGTCACGCCGACGTGCTGGAACTGCTCGCGCGCTTCGAACGGTCCGGGCTGGACTTCATCAAGACCGAGCACCTCTACAGCTTCGACGGCGAGCGCGGCTGGTCGCTCGGCCAAGGGGAATAGTGGGGTCCCTGTAAGCCGCCAACCCCGTGACCGGGTTCGCTGTCGGCAGGCAAACACGCCCGACTGGACCTCTTACATGCGCCATAGCCCGAATGGCATCGGCGTGACTAAAACACAGGGTTACGAGTCCGTTCGATGAGAAGCGTCGGTGCGGACATCGCGCCGACTGAACCGGTAGATCACTGCGCCGACGGCCAGCACCAGCGCGGTGGCGAGGATCGATTGCAGGCTGATCTGGATCAGCAGGACCGCGCTGGCGGCAAACGCCGCAATCGGGATCAGCCAGCCGCCGGGCAGGCGAAAACCGCCCGGACGGGCCTGTGTTCTCAGCCGGGGCATGGCGCCGATGCAGGCCATGTAGATCAGCACCCGCACCAGTGCGCTCATCGCCGCCAGCCAGACGAACGAGCCGAATACCGACAGCAGAAAGGCGAGCGCGGCGAAGAAGACGATCGAGTTGGCCGGCGTGTGGTGCTCGGCATGGACTTCACCGAACCAGCGCGGAAAGCTCCCGTCGCGTGCCAGGGCGAAGGTCAGGCGGGGCGCCGAGATCATCGTGCCGGCGACGTTGCCGCCCACCGAGACCACCACCCCGACCGTCAGCAGGATCGCGCCGGTCGGGCCCATCAGCACTTCGGCGACGTCGATCAGCGCGCGCTCGGACCCGGCAAGCCCGGGCAGCGCCGCCACGCTGATGGCCTGGATCGCGACATACAGTATCGTGACAGCGATCAACGCCGAGAACAGCGCCACCGGCATCGCCCGTGCCGGGTTCCTGACCTCGCCGGCCGGCACCAGCGCCGACTCCCAGCCGACGAAGGCATAGATCACCAGCAGGGCCGCGGTGGTGAACTGGCCGGCCGACGGCGGTGAGGTCGCGGTGATTGCGTCGGTCGCCGGCGCCAGCCAGGCCAGCCCGGCCACGATCAGGACCAGCAGCGGCAGCAGCTTGAGCAGGGTCAGCACGCCCAGCGACTGCACCGCGCGCTTGATGCCGGTGACGTTGATCCAGGCCAGGCCGCCGACGATCAGCGTCAGCAGCGCGATGCGCACCCAGCCGTCGCCGGCCGCCGGCCACAGCCAGGCCAGTGATTCGATCAGCAGGTTCAGGTTGGCTGCGTAGGCGGTCATGCGCGCGATGTAGAACGCCCAGCCGGTCTGGAAGCCGGCGAAGCGTCCGAATGCGTTGTCGATATAGAGGATCGGTCCGCCGGTGCGGTCGAACTGCGATGAAATCTCGGCGAAGCACAACATGATTGCGCCGAGCAGCAGCGCGCAGGCCACGAACACCAGCGGGCTCCAGGCGCCGGCCAGGGCAGCGGCCCCGGCCGGCACGCCGAAGATGCCGGCGCCGATCATGCCGTTGAGGGCCAGCAGGGCAATGCCGGTGGCGCCAAGCTGTCGGACAAGTCCTTCGTTTGCGCTCGTTTCCGGGGTTTGCATGACGTCGTTCCAGTTGTTGTTTCAGGCAGTCGCTTGGCCGAATCGGTCGCGACACTATACCGGGCGGTCGGTCACGTCGCGTTCCGGGTCTGCGCGGAGCGCCGTCAATAGAAGTTGAATGGTGAGGCAAAACCCTCTAATCTGGATGTCAGCCAGACCTCAGGCGCTTCGGCCGGCCCCGGTGCATCGCGCTTGATCCAGAGAGCAAGGGGAGATGGGAGCACAATCGAAGGCCGTTACAAGCACGAATGCGTTTCGGTGCGCATGCCGACGTTGTCGCTGGCGCAGGCGCCCGTGCATGAGAGTCGGGGGCTGATCGAATGTCCTCGCTGCGCCGGAATCTCAAGCAACTGTTCGCCTTGATCGCGCTGATCGGGGCAGGGCTGCTGGTGTCGGGGCTCTACGGCCAATGGCAGGGCATAGCCGAACGAAGCGAAATGCGCCAGCGCAGCCAGATCGCGACGCTGGCCAGCGCGACTCGCAACATGATGGCCAGCCAGGAAATGGTCCTGGACCTGCTGGGCCGGCAACTGCTGGTCGATGGCCTGGTCGACGATTCCGTCGCTGCAGTCGCGCTGCTGGACCGGATGCTCGAACTCAATCCCACCGTGGCTGGATACGGCCTGGTCAACCCGGCCGGCGAACGCCTGGCCTGGACATCGAGATCTTCCGGGATCCCCGCGCGGGAACGACAAACCATCCTGCCGGATACGCTCGAATCGATGCACATGCGCCTTGGGCGCCCGTATTTGATGGAGCACCTCGGCGAATGGGTGGTGCCGGTCTGCATGGCCATACGCGATACCGACGGGCGCGTGCTGGGGGTCATGACGGCCAGCCTGAGGTTGCAGGGGCCGCGGCCGTTCTTTGAAGAGCGGTCTTTCCTGGGCGAGACGAATACCGTCCAGATCGTGCGTGAAAGCGATCTGTTTCCCTTGCACTGGGCGGCAGCCATGGACCCGCCGGAAGGCTATTACACCCGCTCGATTCCGCGCGAGTATTACCTCGACGCGATCGCATCGGCCGAGCGGCACACCGGCGCCGATATCGAGGAAATCATGGCAAGCGGCCGGCCGGTCGGCTATTACGTGACCAATGCGCTCGGGCCGCATTTCGGGATGGCGGTATTCGACCCGACCTTCGATTACTGGGTGTTGACCCAGACGCACCGAAATCAGCTGCTGGCCGAGTTCGCCCGAGTCGGATCGCTGTATGTCGCGGTTTTCGTCGTGCTGCTGCTGGCGATTCTGGTAGTGCTTCGAATGATCAGCCGGACCGAGCACCAGCGCCAGCGCGAACTCGTTCATCGGGCCAACCACGATGTGCTCACGGGCCTGCCGAACCGTCAGCGAATGACCGCCGATTTCAAGGCCATGCAAAAGGCCGGCGCGGGCCAGCTCTCGCTGCTGTTCATAGACATGGACAACTTCAAGTCGGTCAACGACGGGTTCGGCCACGGCCAGGGCGACGCACTGTTGAAGCAATTGGGGCGGCGGCTGAGCGCGTTCGCCTCCGACAGCGAAAAGGTGGCGCGAATCGGTGGCGACGAATTCGTGCTGCTGACACCGGAAACCGACCAGATGAGCCTGGTGGCTCGCGCGAATCGTCTGATCGAACGGCTGGCCGCACCGTACACGGTCAACAACGTGCGCTGCGAACTCGGCTGCAGCGTCGGGATTGCCAGCATGCCCTCGGCGGGCAGGTCGCTCAACGATATGCTTCGGGCCGCGGACGTTGCCATGTATGCGGCCAAGAGTCATCGAAACTCGGCGCGTCTTTACGACCCTTCCATGGGCCATCATTATCTCGAAAACATCCGCATCGAGCAGCGCCTGCGGGCGGCGCTGGAGCACGAACTCATCGAGATGGTCTACCAGCCTCAGGTCGATCGCGACGGCCGGATCGTGGGGGTCGAGGCGCTTGCGCGCTGGCAGGATGCGCAACTGGGTCGAGTCGAGCCGCGCCGCTTCATTGCCATTGCCGAGACCTCGGGTTTGATCTCCAGGCTGGGTGACTACATCGTCGACCGATGCCTGGGCGGCGGCGCCGTACTGGAGAAGGTGTTCGGCCGCCCAATTCGTCTGGCCATCAATATTTCCGCCAGGCAGTTTCTCCAGCAGGAGTTCGCGGAACGGATACTCGAGCGCTTCGAGCGTGCCGAGTTCGATAACGTTCAGCTGGTACTCGAGATTACCGAGAGTCTGTTCATGGAAGACCTTTCGCAAATCATGGGCCAGCTCGAAAGTCTGCGCATGGCCGGCGTATGGATCTCGCTGGACGATTTCGGCACGGGCTTTTCTTCGCTTAGCCTGCTGCGCAAGCTGCCGGTAGACGAGCTCAAGATCGACAAGAGTTTCGTCGACAACCTGGAGCGCGACGCCTGGGCGCGCGAGCTGGTACACAGCATCATTTCCATAGGCAGGACGCACGGCATGACGCTGCTGGCCGAGGGCGTGGAAACGCGACAGCAGTTCGAGATTCTGCGCCGCGGCGGCTGTGATGCATTCCAGGGATATTACTTTGGCCGGCCCATGGACATCGATGCCTTGAAGGAATTCGTGGCCAAAGCCCCGGCAGCAGATGTCAGCGTCCGGTCAGGCCTCGCCGGCACGCTGGCCGATACCGAATACGATCAGGACCACGCCCAGCGATCCCAGAACGACCAGTGACAGCAGGCTGAAGCCGATCGCACGCGCGAACAGCATCATGCGGGAGCGCGAAAAAGACATGATTCTTGTCTGTTCGTCGCCGCCTCCGACCTCGATTTCGAACGTGCCCGGTTGCTGGAGATCGACGTATCCGACGGAGCGGCTTTCCGCGTCTCCGATCTCGGTCTGGATATTGCCGCGCGCCCGGAACGGAATCGACGAATCATCGGCCAATCTCGTGACCTCGAACGACATGCCGTTGGGCAGGTGCTCGTCGCGCACCACCTGGCGGCCCTGGTGAATGGTCCGGTACTTGTGCCAGAGGTAGAAGCGTCCCGGCGCTTTGATCTCCAGCCTTGCCTCGCCCGGGGTTTCGAACACGACGTTTTCATTCGGCGCGCTGAATGCCGGGATCAGGATGCCGGCAGGAATGGCAAGCCCGCCTGCCAGCAGCAGGAGGACCCCCAGCAGAATCTTGAGGTTTCCGCTTTTCATGTCTTTGGCCTCTCCGCGGCGGCTCCGAAGGCCGCATCGCCGGTTGCGATTCCAGTATACGCCCGGCTTCTTGATCCGCTCTTCAGTATCGGCATGATCCAATAGCGCGCATGAAAAAGAGCGAACTGCCCACCCGGACGTGCCCGGTATGCAAGCGGCCCTTCGCATGGCGCAAGAAATGGCGCAATTGCTGGGCGCAGGTGCGTTACTGCTCCGAGCGCTGCCGTCGCAACAGGAGCACCGCATCATGAACACCGGCATCGTCTGGCTGCGCCACGCGTTCCGGCTCGACGACCAGCCGCTGCTGGCCGAGGCGGCGCGGAAATGCGACGCACTGCTGATCGCCGCCGACAGTGCCGCGGGTGTGCGCGCAGGTGTCCACCGCGAGCGGTTTCACGCCCAGTCCCTGGCCGAATTCGATGCGGCCCTGCGCCGTCGCGGGCAATGGCTTTACCTGATGGCCGGGGATCCGGTGGATTGGCTGCCCAGGCTCGCCGCCAGTCTGGAGGCGCGGTCGGTCTTCGTCAACGACCTGCCCGGCAGCGAGGAGGCATCGCAGATCGAGCGCCTCGGTCAGTTGCTCCCCCGGCAATGCGGTCTGAACGTCGGCCGGGACAATCGCCTGTTCGACGGCTTGTTCGACGACGACAAGCTCGCTCGCGCGGCCTGGCCGATGAGCTTTTCCAGCTTCCGCCGCAAGGTCGAGAATCGGCGCGAACCGGCGTCACCGGTCGACCCGCCGGAAACGCTGCCGCCGCCACCGGGCATCGTCAGCGCCTCCGAGCCGCTGCAGGCACCCGATTCGTCCGGGCTGCTGGCCGGCGGCGAGCGCGCCGGCCGCGAACGGCTGGTCGACTATGTCTTTCGCCGCCGGCTGGTGACCAAATACAAGCAGACCCGCAACGGCATGCTGTCGGCCGACGATTCGACCCGCTTCTCACCGTGGCTGGCCAACGGCTGCCTGTCGGCGCGCCGGGTCTGGCGCGAGGTCGAGCGCTTCGAGGCCGAGGTCGGGGCCAACGAGTCCACCTGTTGGGTGAAGTTCGAGTTGCTGTGGCGCGAGTATTTCCGCTGGCTGATGGACGCCACCGGAAGCGCGCTGTTCCGGCCATCGGGCCTGGTCGACGCGGTACCCGAGTCCCGGCCGGACCCAACCCGGCTGCAGGCATGGCGGCACGGCCGCACCGGGGTGCCGCTGATCGATGCGGCCATGCGCGAGCTGGCCGAGACCGGCTATACGAGCAACCGCGCCCGGCAGAACGCCGCCAGCTTCCTGGTCAAGGATCTGCACCAGGACTGGCGCGAGGGTGCGGCCTGGTTCGAACACCAGCTGGTCGATTACGACACCGCCAGCAACTGGGGCAACTGGGCCTACCAGGCTGGAACCGGCACCGATACGAAAGATCGGTGGTTCAACGTGATCGGCCAGGCACGCCGTTACGACCCCAACGCCGAATACCTCGGACACTGGCTGCCCGAGCTGCGCGACCTGGATCCCGCCGAACGATTCATGCCGTGGAAGGCCGCGACGCCGGTGGTCGGATATCCGGCGCCGCTGGTCGAGGATGCGCGCTGGGCGTGATCAGGAACGCGGCGTTCTCGAAAAATCCCTTCGGCTGCCGCGCAGTTCCATCGGATGGCGCACCTTGCGCACCTTGTCGATCACGTGCATCAGCGCCAGCCACGGATGGCGCAGCATCATCCGCGGGCCGGCGTAGCGCATGATGTCGCGGGCCTGCTCGCGCCGCTGTTTCCGGTAGCAGTGCACCGGGCACCGGGCGCATGTTGGTTTTTCCTCGCCGTACGGGCACTTTTCAAGCCGTTGTTCGGCGTACGCCAGGAAGTCTTCGCAGTCCGGGCACGGGCGTGCCGTGTCGTGATGATCGCGGCAATGTATCTCGACCATGTGCCGCATGGTCTTGAATTCGCGTCGAAGTCTTGGTGTCGCCAGGGCCATGACCGAAGTCTGTCACGGCGCGGCCCGACCGATCTTGATTAGGCGCAATTTCCCGGGCGTCCGAGCGCCTGCCGCCCGTCGCGGCATTTATGCTATCCATCACCCATTTGTCCGGAGACCCCCATGAACGACCGCGTCGAGCAATTCAACGAATATCGCCAGAAAATGAACGAGCGCCTGCTGGGCACCGACAACCGTGTGCTCAAGCGCATGTTCTCGCTGGATTCGCTCACCTACGCTGAAGGCGGCGCACTGGACGTCAAGTCCAAGGAACTGATGGGCCTGGTGGCCTCGCTGGTGCTCAGATGCGACGACTGCGTGAGCTACCACATCGGCAAGGCGGTCGACGTCGGGGCCTCGCGTGACGAAATCATCGAGTCCATGAGCATCGGGCTGGTGGTCGGCGGCACCATCGTCATCCCGCACATGCGCAGGGCGGTGGAGTTCCTTGATGAAGTCACCGGAGCGTCCGAGTGAGCCGGCCGGCGCTGCAGCTGGCGGCATTGACACTGGTATCGATATTGATCGGCCCGTCCGCATGGGCTCAGGCGTTTTCTGCCGGGCCGGTCATAGAGCGCTTTGGCCCGGTTGTCGAGATGGATGAAAATGCATTCAACCTGGTGCCCGGAACGAAGTATCGGCTGCTGTTCGACGCGGCAAGCGGCAGCAAGGATACGCATGCCCTCAATCAACGACTGGAATCGGCCGCGCGCTTCGTCAACATGCACGCACGCGCCGGCATCGATCCTGACGACCTCCAGATCGAAATCGTCACCCATGGCGGGACCACCTGGGACGTGCTTTCGAACTCGGCCTACCGCGAGCGCTTCGGTCGCGACAACCCGAACGCCGCGCTGCTCGAAGCGCTGGGCAAGGCTGGCGTGGCCATCCGTCAATGCGGCCAGAGCGCGGCCTTCAACGGGATTGCCCCGGACGAGCTCGCGCCACAGGTCGACATGGCCGTCTCGGCAATGACGGTTGTCGTCAGACGGCAGGCAGAAGGTTGGGCAATATTGCCTTGAGCGCGGCCGATCCAGCCGACAGCTAATCGAACGCGAATGGTTTCCCGACCGCGTCGCTACATTCCGGGCCATCGGTTTCGTTATTGACCGGGCGGGAATGTGATCTACATCCCGCCGGCTTGATATAAACTGAATCTCATTCATCGCATTGACCAGCTGCTACATGAAACTCAGGTTCCTCCGTTATTGTTTTTTGTCTGCGCTGATTGCCGCGACAGCCGGTTGTGGCGGCGATCCGGTGGAAAATCTTCTGCGCGATCCCGGATTCGAAACGATCAAGGACACGCGCACGTCGGCATGGAGCTTCATTCAGCATGCAGGCGAGCGTTCCTACGACTGGGATGCCGAAGATGGCGTTCTGACTGGCAGACGGGTGGGTCCGGAAACGGATGGGCATATCGCGCAGACGATTGCGGCACAGGACCTCGCCGGTAAGAAACTGCGTTTTTCGGTCGAGATTTCAGGAGAACTCGAAGAACTGCTGGACGACCATAACGAGTTGTCGGGGCTGCAGGTCCATATTCACGGCGTGGCGCCGGGCATGCCCAGGGCCATGGGTCCGGGCACTTTGCTCGCGCTGGAGGGTTCGCCTCCCGTGAACGCCGGAAAATTTGGCTGGATGACTCAGGAAGCTGTTTTCGACGTGCCTCAAGGGGCGACATCCATGGAAATGTCGATCCGGCTCGGCATGAACGGCTCCCTCCGAATCCGCAATCCGGTGCTGGCCGTTCATTCATCTTCCCGCTGAAGAATCGGGAACGCGTTCGAATGCACCTTTCCTGATGAGTTCCAGCGAATCATTCACGACCCTTCGACCGATTTCGGGGTCGAAAACCCGGTCTATGACCCGCTTCGAAAGATCGCCGTTGTAGGTATAGATTCCTCCAGGCCGAAGATTGGCGCGGCCGGCCTCGAGGAGTTCAGCAGCCGCTTTCCCGGACCGCGCCGGCGTGCTGCTGTCGGGCAAGACCCGGGCGATGATGGGTAGAACGTAATACCAGCCAAACCGTAGAAAAGCGGGTACCGTGCGGGCCAGATCGGTACCGGGCATCAGGCCCGGGTCCAGGCAGATGAACAGAATCTGCGCCGGATCGTAGCGACGCGCCAGCTCCACGGTTGTCACCATGTTCAGGAACTTGGTCGTGGCGTAACGATCCTTGCCCAGTTGCCCCCTCTTGTTCGAGCTGTCCAGACCTTCGGCACAATTCCTGATCGATTGATATTGCTCGCCGCGGAAACCGAACGGAGCGGCCGTGGGATGCCGGGCATTGTGCGTCCCGCTGCCGATGAACATCACGCGTCCGCCTTGCAGCGAGCTTTCCAGGCCAAGCGTGAGCCGCAGTGCATTCAGGTGGTTGACGGCGAAGGTCTCCTCGATCCCGTCATCGGTGAAATGAGTGGCATCGGCAAACTGGACGCCCGCGTTGTTGACCAGCCCGGCGATCGGGCCGTCCCACGTCGCGGCGAACCTGTCGACGCTGTCGCGGTCGGCCAGATCGAGTTCGCGCACCCATACATTCGAACCGATCCGCCGCGCCGCCTGCTGCCCGCGATCGAGGCTTCTCGCAGCGATTACGACCCGCGTTTCGGGATTGGCCGCGAGGTGCCGGGCAATCTCGAATCCCAGTCCGCGATTACCGCCGGTCACGATGAATGTATTCATTTCACTCTCGCTGATCTGCGAATCAAGCGCCGCATCATCGCCCACCGCCCAGGCCGGTTTGCGATGAACGGCCTGTCATTGCTCGCTTTTAAACACAATGATCATCGCATTCGCGTGCCTGGTCAAGCCGCTGGATCAAGGCAGGCGGGATTTTTACAATTGTTCTTCACGACCGTTCCGCACGATTCGCATCATGCTGGTCGCATGCCGTTTGGCGCGTTTTCAATTCGTCGATCAGTGCATCCTTGCTGTGCCAGAGGTCGTTGATCCATGCACGGAAACGCGCCCGGAATTCCGGATCGTCCTGGTAGTCGCCGCCGACAAGTTCGGCTGGAATCGAGATGCGACGGACATGGACGCGAACGCATTCAACTCGGTCCAGCATGAAGTCCGCAACGCTTGGCGGGCCGTCAGGGTAGTGGAGGGTGACATCGAGCAACGCGTCCAGTTGCTCGCCCATGGCCGAGATCACCAGCGACGGCCCGCCGGCGTGCGCGCGCAGCAGGTTCTTGTAGTCCGGGCGCTGGCGCTGGTACCTTTCCCGGCTGTTTATGGCGCCTTCCGGGAAGTTGACGATGGTGCTTGGAACACCTTTGAGACGCTCGCATGCCCGGCGCGCGGTCTCCAGTCCTTCGCCACGCTTTTCAGGATGTCTTTCGAGGTACTTCTGCGAACGAAAGCGGATGAACGGGTACTCCAGCGCCCAGAATGCGATGCCCAGCAGCGGCATCCAGATCAGGCTGCGCTTGAGAAAGAACCGGTAGAACGGCAATTGCCCGCAGAACGCCCAGAGCAGAACCGGCACGTCGACCCACGACAGGTGATTGCACAGCAGCAGGTAGCTGTGGCTGCGGTCGAAATCGGTGTCCCCGGTCACCTCGATGCGCGTTCGATAGGAAATCCCGAAGCACTTGACCACGATCCACATCCAGATCTCGGCAATACCGGCCACGATGCGTCTGCCGAGCCGACGCATGGTGGTAAACGGCAGGAGAAGCTTCACAGCTGCGACCATAACCATTGGAACGATCAGCAAGACCGTTGCGGCAAGGATCAGCACGGGTGCCAGCGGGACGCGCAGAAATCGCATGCGTGGGACCGTTCTCGGGTTGGCAGCTTCGGATGATGCCAGCCACCGTGGGGCGGCGTGAGGTCGCGTGCTGCCTTGAAGGGCCTGGCGGATGGCCGGGACATGACTTTGACCGAATATCAAGAAAATATACATTAGAGAACATCAATGTTTTTGATCTCGCGCAAGCCGTCGGTGCACGAACCGAGCTAAATTGCTAAATGCCGCCAATAGCGGTCGGCAAACCATTCCCCGCGTCGGGCTCTGTCAAGGAGGTACGACCATGAAAACGCGATTCCACCAGCAAGTTTCTTCTCTTGCAGTCATGAGCGTCGGCCTGCTCCTGGCTGCAGCGTCGTCGGCACAGCCGATCGACTGGAACACCGCAGCCAACGACAACGACGAGGCGCCGGACGGGCGGCCCGGTTCGACGTTTTTCAGCTACAACCAGCCGTCCCTCAACGATGACGGCATGATCGTGTTTCGCGCACGGACGCGCGTTGGAACGGGAAGTTTCGTCACTTCCGGGATCTATCGGCTGGATCTGTTCACCGGGGTCATCGAACGGCTGCATGTCCGCGGCGACGCCGTTCCCGATCCGAACAACACGCTTGTCAACGGCGAACTGGCGGCCTTCAACGATTTTCCGTCGACGCCACGGATCGACCCCAACGGCACACTGGCCGCGTCGCGCGGGCAGCATGCGCCGGTCTGGACGTACCTGGTCGAAGACGGCGAGACCCGCGTCGGTACTGCGGGCGTTTATGTCTATCTGCTGGGTGAGGCGCCGCTGACCGGCGCCAGCCAGTTGGGGGCCGCGACCGAGCTCGATGGGGTCACGCTGTCGTTCCCCTGGTTCTCGGTACCCGAAACGACGCTGGGCACGCGGTTCGACCAGTTCCCGGGCGCGCCCGCGGCATCCGAGCCGTACATCATTTACAAGGGCAACTACACCGACGTCGATGATGGTCTTGGCCGCACCGGGATCTATTTCCGCAACGTGACGCCCATGACCCCGATTCCGTTCACCGGCATGGTCGCCAGCTCCGAGACCCGCATACCGAATCAGCCCATGGGCGGCGATGTACTGTTCGGTTCGACCGCGCCGCCCAGCGCGGCTGCCGGCTGGGTGTTCTTCGTCGGCTTCGACATCGAGGAAGCGCCCACGCTGGGTGGCGTCTACCGCGCGCCCATCGCCCCGACGCCGGGACTCGACGTGATCGCCGGCGTCGGCGAACAGGTGCCCGGCGAGCCGCCGGGAACCACGTTCAGGGCCTTCGGCGAGGGGCTTTCGGTCACCAGCGATGCCGGCCGGGTGGCGTTCTGGGGTACCTGGGGCATGGAGACGTTCGAAAAACTGCTCGAATGCCCGGTTGACGGCAACGCCGATCTGATCGCCTTCTGCAATCTGCAGCATCCGGACGGGCTCGTGGTCGAAGTGCCGGTCAACCAGGGGTTCTTCGTCCACGACGTGGCCAGCGCCCGGACCTGGCAGGTCGCGCGCACCGGCGAGGCGGGGCTGGAAGACATGCTGTTCTGGGGCTTCTCGGGACGACCGCCGGGGGTCGGCGACAGCGATGACGCCGAAGAGCTGGCGCGCTGGCGATCGAGCGCCTTCGGGGCCCTGTCTTCGGGCACCGATGAACCGTCGCTGTTCGCATTCAAGGCCGAGCGCGACGGGACCAGCGGCATCTATCTCCGAGAAGGGCTGGGGTTCCAGCTGCCGCTTCGCACCGTGGCTGAAGTCGGCACCACGCCTGGCCAGGAGCTCGATCCCGATGCGCCGGCCGATTCCTTCGTCAGCGAGGTCGGCATCGAGCGCGACGGATACCGCAACAACCGCCTGGCGATCAACGCGGCGATGCTGTTTGAAGACCCGATCGATCCGGAAGAGTCGATCGGATTTGCCGGAATGTATTACGCCGGCGTATTCGAAGAGCTGATCTTCCAGGACGGGTTCGAGAATCCGAGCACCACCAACTGATACGGTTTGATGCGCTGCGCCCGGTTCTCCGGTCGCAGCCGCGTTGGGGGCCGCCATTGGAGAGACGCCATGAAAACGCTTCTGACATTCCTGCTGATTCTTTTTTGCCTGGACGGATCGGCCCAGGTGCTCAACCGCGATCTGCCGAACAGCTTCACCTACGCCTCCGTGATCCCCTACGGCTGCCTGAAGGTCGTGCCGGCGGTGCGTTCGGCGCCGCCGGCCGAAACCTTCTTCGACACCCAGGTGCTGGTCGCCGACAATGGTGCTACCGGACTGGTCCGCATTCGCGCATGGCGAATCGGCTGCCATGAGCCGAACGCGTCGGCCATCATCCTCAATTTCGACCTGGGAAGCGGAAGTCCTGCCATTCGATATCCCGAAGTCAGCCTGATCACGGCCGATGCCGAGATGCGGCCCGCCGGCCTTTTCGCATTCGCGAGAACCGATTTTTACAACAGCCGAGGCGCTTCGCTGGAACCGATGACCGATCAACTGTTGTCGACATTGGCCGAGGGCTTCTCGTTCGTTGTCGATACCGATTCAGACGCGATCAGCAAACAGCAATACAACGGTTCGCTGGAACTGCGCCTGCGTTGGCCCTCAGGGCTCGTCGTCGGGATTGACGTCCCCGAGTTCGACCCGGCGCTCGATCCGCCGCAGTTCACCGATCCGCCGCTGCACGGCCGCTACACCGGCCAGTGGATCGTCGACGGTCTGCCCCGTCAAGGTCTGGTGCTGCAGGTCGGAGAGCTGCCGCCGGATCGCAATTTCCTGTTCATGACCATGTTCACCTACCTCGACGGCGTTCCGACCTGGGTGGTGGGCAATGCGGACTTTCCCGTCGGAGCGGCGTCGGTCACGGTCAACATGTGGACGCTTGACGGCGGCGAATTCTTCACCGAACCGCTGAACAGCTATGCGCGCGAGGACGTGATTCAGGAAAAACTCGGCACGATGACGATCCGTGCCCGGCACTGCAACGTGATCGATGCCGACATCGATTTCAGCGAATCGGGCTTCGGGGTCGTGAGCAGACGCTTCGAGCGTTTGATTCGCATCGCCGGCTACGATTGCGACCAGACGCGTTAAGGCGGTCCGAGCACGCCCGGCAAAGCATTGTCGGCCAGGCCGGAGTCACTCAAGAAATCCCGTCAGACCATGGCGGCCGGGAATCGACCATCGATCCCTGGCCGCATACCCGCCGGGTCATTACAATGCCGTTTCCGGCCCGAATGGGCATGCCACAGGAACCATCGAGATGACCGTTTCAACCGTCTGCCTGATTCTCTCCGCGCTCATGATCCTGGTGACCAAGGCGCCGGTCGCCCTGGCCCAATCGAAGGAAGGTCGGGGCTACGACAATCGCAATCCGCGCGTGCAGCAGACCCGCCTGACCGGTTTCGGCGCCCGCGCGCTGGCGGCGCACCAGAACATGATCGAGGCATTTCCGATATTCGCCGCCGGTCTCCTGCTGGCGCTGGTCGCCGGCGTTCAGGGCCAATGGGTCGGGATTCTCGCGATCGTTTTCGTGGTCGCCCGGATCGTCTATTCCATCTGCTACTGGGCCGATATCCACATGCTGCGCAGCCTCAGCTGGGGCGTGGGATTCGGTGCCTCGATAGCGTTGATGGTGCTGCCGTTGTTCTGATCGACATCGTGGTTCCGTAGCGCAATCCGGCCGAATTCCAGATGAATTCCAATGGAGGTTGCGCACAAGATGCAGGGCGAGATACCAGAT
>Ga0209944_1000194_pt1 | contig 26948 bp, 23 predicted proteins | sample SalPonR1_C_D2_MG_FD_185701 | JGI IMG/M metagenome (GOLD analysis project Ga0209944, IMG submission 185701) | Salt pond soil microbial communities from South San Francisco under conditions of wetland restoration - Salt Pond MetaG R1_C_D2_MG... ...
TAAAAAAGATTAAAGATTATGAAAGATTTAGTGGAGAGAGCATTAAGATTAGCACATATAGAAAAATTAACGGAACAAAAGTATTTATTGGTAAATTAGTTGGAATCGATAAAAATCAAGTTGTAACCATAAATTTAAAGGATACAGATAAAAAAATGGAAATAGATTATTCAGATATTGCCAGGGCAAATCTTTACGAAGAGTTTAATTTCTAGCTGGATCTAAAGGAGGAAAAAAATGAATCTTGACTTGTTGAAGGCGCTTGATGATATAGAAAAGGACAAGGGCATTGCGAAAGATGTTCTTTTAGAAGCGATTGAGGCTGCCCTACTTTCAGCCTATAAAAAAGATTTCGGTTCAAAAGAAAATGTAAGTGTAGAGGTAAATGAAGAAACCGGCCAGGTAATGGTCTTTTCAAGAAAAAAAGTGGTGGAAGAGATTAAGAATGATAATTATGAAATATTACTTGAAAATGCCAAAAAAATAGATTCCGAAGTTGAATTGGAGGAATATGTGGATGTAGAAATAACCCCAGATAATTTTGGTAGGATTGCTGCCCAGACCGCTAAACAGGTTGTAATGCAGAGAATAAGAGAAGCTGAAAGAGATGTTCTTTATGAAGATTATAAGCGTAAAGAAGGAGAAATAATAACAGGTACTATCCAGAGGTTCCATAAAGATAATGTACTTATTGATATGGGCAAAACAGAGGCTCTTTTACCGGTATCAGAACAGATACCTACAGAGCAATACAAGGTTGGTTTTAGATTAAAACTTTATGTTGTTGAGGTTTCATCTACTACTAAAGGTCCTCGTATATTAGTATCAAGAACCCATCCGGCCCTTTTGAAAAGATTGTTTGAGGTAGAAGTTCCAGAGATTTTTGATGGTATTGTTGAAATACGTTCAGTTGCAAGAGAGGCAGGTTTTAGATCTAAAGTTGCTGTCTTTTCTTATGATAGTAAGGTTGATCCTGTGGGAGCTTGTGTTGGTCCTCAGGGAAGGCGTGTTAAATCAGTTGTGGAACAATTGGATGGAGAAAAAATAGATATTGTTAAATACAGTGATAATCCGGAAGATTTTGTTTCAAATGCCCTTAACCCGGCTGAAGTAAAGGCTGTTGTTATTGATGAACAAGAACAGAGTGCAACGGTGGTAGTGCCTGATTTTCAGTTATCTTTAGCCATTGGCAAAGAGGGACAAAATGCTAGGTTGGCGGCTAAATTAACGGGTTGGAAAATAGATATTAAAAAAGAATCAGAGTTCGAAGAGATGCAAAAGAAGCAAGAAGAGGAAAGAGAAAGAAATGAAGAATTAGAAGAAAAAGATGAAAAAACAATAGAAGAAACTGAAGAAAAACAAACAGATGACCAACAAAAAACTTAATATGGAGGTGGTTAGTTTGAGTAAAATGAGAGTCTATAAGTTAGCTGAAAAACTGGATTTGAAGAGTAAAGAATTAGTTGATATTCTCAATGACCTTGGGATCGAGGTAACCAGTCACATGAGCACGATTGAAGATGAAACAGCTGAACTTGTCAGAGAAGTAATTAAAACTGAAGATAAAAAAGTGGCGAAAGAGATTAAAACAGATGAAATAGATCAAGAAATAGAAGAAGATAAAGAACCTCAAAAAGATATTGAAGCAGATTATTTAAAGATCAGAGAGGGCATTTCGATTAGAGACCTCTCAGAAAAAGTTAACATTCCTGCCAATAGGATAATTAAAGAGATGATGCAGTTGGGGATAATGACCAATGTTAATTACTCACTTGATGAAGATGAGATACAGATTTTAAAGGATGAAATGGGTTTAGAGGTTAAAATAAGTGAAGATGATGAAATTGAAGAAAGAGATAGTGAATTGATTTTAGATGAAATAGTGGACAATCCGGAGGATCTTAAAAACAGACCTCCTATAGTTACTGTTATGGGACATGTAGATCATGGCAAGACAACCCTACTTGATATGATAAGAGAAACAAGAGTAGCTGAAAGCGAAGCTGGGGGCATAACCCAACATATTGGTGCCTATCAAGCTGAATATAAAGATAAGAAAATTACCTTTATTGATACACCTGGACACGAAGCATTTACTGCTATGAGGGCCAGGGGAGCCCAGCTGACCGATATCGTAATACTAGTGGTAGCAGCTGATGATGGTGTTATGCCTCAGACCATAGAGGCCATAAATCATGCCCAGGCAGCTGGTATCCAGATTATTGTAGCAGTTAATAAGATAGATAAAGCAAATGCTCAACCTGATCGGGTTAAACAAGAGTTAACAGAACATGGTTTAGTCCCAGAAGAATGGGGTGGTGACACGATCTGTGTATCTGTTTCAGCTTTGAAAGGTGAAAATATAGATGAACTTTTGGAGATGGTTACACTGGTAGCTGAAGTTGAAGAATTGAAAGCCAACCCCGACCGAATTGCAGATGGCGTTATCATTGAATCTGAACTAGATAGAGGCAGGGGACCAGTGGCAACGGTGCTTGTCAAAAATGGCACTCTAAAGATTGGTGATAATATTTTAGCAGGTACGATCAGTGGACGGGTAAGAGCCTTACTGGATGAACACGGCGAGAGAGTCAAAACAGCCAAACCATCTACTCCGGTTATTGTCTTAGGATTTAATGATGTGCCTGAAGCGGGTCAATATATGCGGGTTATGGAAGATGAAAAAATGGCTAGAAATTTAGCTGATAAAAGACAGGCAAAACGCAAAGAAGAAAGGCTCAAAAAAGATTCCAAGGTCTCCTTAGAAGACCTTTATAGAAATATTCAGGAAGGTGAAATTAAGGAATTAAATGTAATAATCAAGGCAGATGTACAGGGATCAATTGCAGCCTTGAAAAGTTCCTTGCTGAATATAGAGTCTGACGAAGTAAGCGTAAATATAATTCATACAGGGGTCGGTGCTATTAATGAAACAGACGTTAACTTAGCCAGTGCTTCTAATGCAATCATTATTGGTTTTAATGTTAGACCAGGTACAAATGCTCGCAAGGCAGCTGAAAAAGAAAAAGTTGAGATCAAAACATATCGAGTTATTTATAAAGTAATAGATGATATTAGAAAAGCTATGTCGGGATTACTCGAACCTGAATATAAAGAGTTAATAGTCGGTAGAGTGGAAGTAAGAGATACCTTTAAAGTACCTGATGTGGGTATAATTGCGGGTTCTTATGTAAAAGAAGGAGAAGTTAACAGAAATGATTATGTAAGACTGATCAGAAATGGTGTTGTTGTTCACGAAGGTAGTATAAGTTCATTAAAGCGTTTTGAAGATGATGTAAGAGTAGTAAAAGAAGGTTATGAATGTGGGATTGGTATTGACGATTATAATGATATAAAGATAGGAGATATTTTAGAAATATATAGATATAAGGAGATAGAAAGATCCTTATAGAGGTGAAATATTATGGCTAATAAAAAAAGAGTAAGAAGAATGAGTCAGCTTTTAAAAGAAGAAATAAGTGATATTTTATTAAAAGAGATCAAAGATCCGCGTATAGGTTTTATATCAGTCACAAAAATAAAGGTTTCTAATGATTTAAAACATGCTAAAGTTATGGTGAGCATAATTGGAAGTGAACAGGAAAAAAATGAGACTATGGAAGGACTTCATCAGGCTAGTAACTTTATTCAAAAGTTAGTTGGGGAAAGGCTGACTACTTTTCATACCCCCAAGATTATATTTAGATATGATAATTCAATTGAACAGGGTGTTCATATATCTCATTTGATTGATGAAGTTATTGAAGAAGATGAAAAGAGGAAAGACGAAAGTGAAGAATAACTCTCTTAGTGAAATTGCAAATTATATAAAAGATAATGATGATTATCTAATAATAGGTCATATAGATCCCGATGGTGATGCAGTTGGATCTATTATGGCCTATAAATTTCTCTTAAATAGTTTAAATAAATCAGCTAAAATATTATTACACAGCGATATTAGCAGTAATTATGAGATGCTTTTCAAATATTTAAAAAACCATGATTATTATGTATATAAAGCTAATAGTTCTTTAAATAAACTAGATAGCTTTTCAAATGTTATTGTCTTAGATACGGCCAATTTAGAGCGCCTGGGCCATTATAAAAAATATATAACCAAAAAATATATTATCAATATTGATCACCATCAGGATAATAGTCGCTTTGGTAATTTGAACTATGTCAATGCTGAAAGTTCAGCTGTTGGTATGATAATTTACAAACAGCTGAAATTTTTAAATGTCGATATAAAAAAAGAACTTGGGACTGCTATTGCTTTAGCAGTTTTGGCTGATACCGGTTCTTTGCAATATCCTAATAGTGATCCAGACAGCTTTCGGTTAATCGCAGATTTAAAAGAAGCAGGTGTTGATATTGTTGAAATAAATAGGTTTTTAAAAAGTTACCCTTCTGTTGATTATTTGAAAATGTTGGCTGAGGCCTTCCATAATATAAAAGTAGATGAGAAAGATAGGATCGCCTGGTTAGTTTTGTCGAATCAAGAGATTAAAAATATAAAAATCAATATAGAAGAGATTAACAACTTAGTTAACTACCCACGTGATATAAGAGGAATAGAGGTGGGGATTTCTTTTATCGAAAAAGAACAAGACCTTATTGATATCAGCTTTCGTTCGCACAGTTATCTTGATGTGAGTGAAATCGCCCATAAATTTGGCGGCGGCGGCCATCCTCGAGCTGCTGGAACAAAGGTTAAAGGCAGCTTAAATCAAGTAATTAAAAAAGTTTTAGATGAGGTGAAAAAAAATGTCTAAAAGGGCAGGTATTATTAATATTTTAAAACCGCCCGGTATGACGTCTTTTGATATTGTTGGATATGTAAAAAAAATTTTGCAAATAAGAAAGTGTGGGCATACAGGCACATTAGATCCCTCTGCAGCAGGAGTATTACCGGTTTGTATAAATAAAGCAACAAAGGTGATTCCCTACCTTCCAGAAGAAAACAAAGAATATTTAGCTAAAATTGAACTGGGTATATCTACAGATACCTTAGATGCAGATGGAAAGATAATAAAAAAAGACAGTTTGTGGGAGAACTTAAAAGATGAAGAAATTATTGGAGCTATCAAAACTTTTACTGGTAAGATTATGCAGAGACCTCCTATATATTCCGCTGTAAAGAAAAAAGGAAAAAAACTTTACCACTATGCTCGGAATAATGAGAATGTTGATATTAAAAAACGCCAGGTGGAAATAAGAAGTATTGATCTCATATATATAGATCTACCTTTTATAAAAATAAAGGTTAACTGTTCTAAGGGTACATATATTAGATCTCTGGCCAGAGATATTGGTGAAAGGCTCAATACCTCCGCTTATTTAAAAGATCTGTTAAGGACCTCGTCAGGACCCTTTAAACTTAAAGATACAATAAGATGGGATCAGATATCAGATGATAATTTAAATAATATATTGATACCAGTTGATCAACCTCTTGATTACAGGATACTTACGGTTAAAGATTATGCTTTTAAATATGCTATTAATGGAACTAAATTGTTAGCCAAAAATTTTAAAAAATGGCCTTTTGATTTAAAATTGGCTGAAAAGTTATTAATATATTCTAAAGGTCAATTTATTTCAATTAGTGAAGTTAAATTAAATGAAGATGATAATTTATATATACAGGCTTTGAGAGTATTTTATGATGGGGGTTCAAGATGAAGATAATTAAAAGCAGAACATTTGATCAATATGAACTAGATGATAATGTTATAGCCATAGGTTCTTTTGACGGAATACATAAGGGACATAAAAAAATATTAAAGGATACTTTAGACATAGCAAAAGAGAAAAACCTTAAAAGTGGTGTGCTTACTTTTGAGCCACATCCAGACGAGGTAATTGGTGATGGGAAAAACCATCTCTATTTGAGTTCAAAATCTCAGAAGATTAAAAGATTAAACCAGCTGGGTTTCGATTATTACTTTGAAATGGAATTCAGCCATGATATTTCTTTAACTCCGTTTGATGAATTTATAAAGAAAATTATTTTAGATAATTTAAATACAAAGCACATTGTAGTTGGAACTGATTTTAGTCTGGGTTATCAGGGCAATGGGAATATAGATAAATTAAAGAAGATGAGTCAAGAGTATAACTTTGCACTAACCTCAATTAAGCCCTTAAAGATCGGTGATCATAAGATTTCTAGTAGTGTAATTAGAGATTTGATAAAAGCAGGGCGACTTCAGGAGCTCAAAAAACATCTTGATCAAAACTTCGTCATAGAGGGTGAAGTTGTCAAAGGTTTTGGTAGAGGCAAAAAATTAGGTATACCAACAGCTAATATAAAGCCAATAATTAGATATGTACTCCCTCCAGATGGAGTTTATGCAGTTTACTTATATATAGAAGATGATAAAAAATATAAAGGTGTGGCAAATTTTGGCCATAAACCTACTTTTGATGATGATAACTTTACCATAGAAGTCCATTTGCCAAATTTTGAAGGAGATTTATATGGAGAGTTTGTATACCTGGAACTGATTGAATTTTTGAGGGGTGAAAAGAAATTTGAAGATGTAGATCAATTAATAGCGGCCATAAATAAGGATATTCTTTACATCTTAGAGGTTCTGTGATATAATTTTTTTGGTTAATTAAATACCTTAAACTAGGAATAAGAATCCTCAACTTGTTACTTGGTTTAAGGCGTATCAGCACTTAGGAGGTGAAAGAAATTGATTTCTAAAGAAAAGAAACAGGCAATAGTTGAAAAGTACCGCAGAGATGAAAAAGATACTGGTTCACCTGAAGTACAGATTGCAATATTAACTGAAAGAATTTCTGAACTTACTGATCACTTAAAAGAACATAAACAGGATCATTCTTCTCGAAGAGGACTACTTAAGATGGTTGGTCAGAGAAGGAAATTATTAAGATACTTAGAAGGCAAAGATGTGCAGAGGTATCGTGAATTGATTTCCAGTTTAGGACTAAGAGGTTAATTAAATAGGGAATCCAAAAGAGCGGGTTAAACCCGCTCTTTATTTTAAGAAATATTATTTTTATGTAAATTATAAGGAGGATAAAAACATATGAACAAAAATTGGAAGTTTGATTTTGCTGGTTCAGAAATGGAAATTGAAACCGGCAAATTAGCTAAACAAGCCAACGGGTCAGTAACAGTAAAATATGGAGATTCTATGGTATTAGTTACTGCAACCATGTCTTCTCCCAGGGAGGGTATAAATTACTTACCATTAATGGTCAACTATGAAGAACGAGTATATGCAATAGGTAATATACCGGGAAGTGTTAATAGAAGAGAGGGACGGCCACGTGATTTTGCTACTCTTTCTGCCCGTTTGATTGACAGACCACTACGTCCACTTTTTCCTGCCGGCATGAGACATGATATACAGGTAGTTGCTACTATCCTATCACTTGATAAAGATCATGAACCAGATATTGCAGCAATGAATGGTGCATCGGCAGCTCTTTGCTTATCTGATATTCCTTTTGATGGTCCAATCGGTGGAGTAAAAGTTGGTCTAGTTGAAGGAGAACTAGTTCTTAATCCCAATGAAGAAGAAAGGGGAAAATCAGAATTTGATCTAACGGTAGCAGGTACTGAAGATGAAGTTTTAATGGTAGAAGCAGGCGCGGATGAAGTAGATGAAGAAGTGATCTTAGATGCTATTGATTTTGCCCATGAAGAGATAAAAAAGATTGTGAAAGAACAAATTAAGATGAGAGAAGAAGCCGGAGATAAAAAAGCAGATATACAACTTGTAAATGATGTAGAAGATAGTGTTGAAGGATTAATTAATAAATTTGCTGAAGACAAACTTAAAGATGCAGTCGATACAATTGAAAAACAAAAAAGAGCAGATGCAATCGATCAACTTAAAGAAGAAACCAAAGACTATCTCTCAGATAATTTGGAAAATTATTTAAAAGAAGAAAAAAAATATAATAAAATGGTTGATACTGTTTTCGATAAATTAACAAAAAAATGTGTTAGAGAAATGATTTTAAGAGAAAAAAGAAGACCAGATGGAAGACAGTATGATGAAATTAGACCAATCTGGTGTGAGGTGGGCAACTTACCGCGTACTCATGGATCTGCCATATTTACCAGAGGTGAGACTCAGGCTTTAAGTGTTGTAACTCTGGGAGCAAGTAGTGATCAAAAGACCATTTTTGGCTTAGGAGAAGATAGTACCAAAAGATTTATGCATCACTATAACTTTCCTCCTTTTAGTGTAGGAGAAACAAACCCACTTAGATCACCAGGCAGGCGTGAAATAGGTCATGGCCATCTGGGGGAAAGAGCTTTAGAACCGATGATTCCATCTAAAGAAGAATTTCCTTATACAATCAGAGTAGTTTCAGAGGTGTTGGAATCGAATGGTTCTTCATCTCAGGCCAGTATTTGTGGCAGCACCTTATCTTTAATGGATGCAGGTGTAAAAATTAAAAACCCTGTATCAGGTATTGCAATGGGATTAATAAAAGAGGGTGAGGATTATGCGATCCTTTCTGACATTCAGGGAATGGAAGATCATTATGGCGATATGGACTTCAAGGTAGCAGGTACGGAAAATGGCATAACCGCTCTTCAAATGGATATTAAGGCCAGCGGACTTTCCAAAGATTTATTAAGAACTGCTCTTAAAAAAGCCAAACAAGGCCGTCTATTTATCTTAGATAGGATGCTTGAAGTATTGGCCGAACCCCGTCCTGAATTATCTAAAAATGCACCTCTCATTATGACTATGCAGATTAACCCTGAAAAAATAAGATATGTTATTGGTCCGGGCGGTAAAATGATTAATAAAATAATAGATGAAACTGATGCTAGTATTGATATTGAAGATGATGGAACTATCTTTATTTTGGCTGATGATCAAAAAAGTGGTCAAAGAGCAAAGGAAATGATAGAAGATCTAACCCGTGAAGTAGAAGTGGGCGAAGTGTATAATGGTAAGGTAGTTAAATTAATGAACTTCGGTGCTTTTGTTGAGATACTGCCTGGTAAAGAGGGTCTGGTTCATATCTCCAAAATAGCTGACAGACATATCGATAAAGTCTCAGATGTCTTAAGTGTTGGTGATGAGATTAAAGTCAAGGTGATCAAGATAGATAATAAAGATAGGATCAATCTTTCTATGAAAGATGTAGAATAAGATTCTGATCTATAAAGAAATTAAACAGTAAGCTTAGTTAATAAAGTTAACTTAAATTACCTCAAAATACCTCCTCATAGATATTATATATTGTAGGAGATAATTGAGGTTGTTTTTTTATCCATGGATAATGTGCAAATCAATGTTAAAGGAGAACTCAAAATGAAGTTGGGAAAACATCTCTCGATAAGCGGGGGCATGGACAAGGCAATTGATAGGGCTATAAAAATTAAAGCAAATGCGCTTCAAATATTCACAAAATCACCACGTAGCTGGCAGAAGAAAATATTTAAAGAAGAAGAAATAAAAAAAATGAAGGATAAGATGGAAGTCAATAATATTAAAAGTCTTGTTGTACATTCCAGTTATCTTATCAATTTAGCCTCACCGCAAGCAGAACAATATAAAAAGTCAATTGATGAATTAAAAAGAGATTACAAACAGGCCGGCCGTTTGAAAGCTGATTACTATGTTTTTCACCCCGGTAGTTATTTAAATTCTAGTAAAGAAGAAGGGATAAAAAGGATTATAAAGGCTTTAAAAATAATCTTAGATGAGGTTAAAAATGAGACTGTTTTACTTGCAGAAAATACAGCGGGAGCAGGTACACAGATTGGTAGTCAAGTAGACGAGCTTGGACAAATATTAAAGAATGTAGATAACTTTAAAAGGTTGGGGATTTGTATAGATCTCTGTCATCTTTTTGTGGCTGGCTATAATTTATCCCACAAAAGAGGAATTAACCACATTATTAAAGAAGTAAATAGTATATTGGGGGTTAATAACCTCAGGTTGATTCATCTTAATGATTCCAAATTTGCAATGGGTTCTAATAAAGATCGGCATGCACATATTGGCCAGGGGAAAATTAGTTTGGATAGTTTTTCATATATAATAAATCATCCTCTTTTAAAAGATAAGGTTTATATTATTGAAACTCCTGGTTTTAATGGTGTAGATAAAGATATTCAAACAATACTTAAATTAAAAGGTGAATAATTTGCAAATAGTAAATGCTTTTAGGGAAGATATTAAAGAGATAATCAGAAGAGAAATAAAAGCGGCCGAAGGTAATGAAGTATTCTTTTTACTAGGAATCGATTTTGAAAAAAAATTGATCGATAATGTAGAAGTTTTGGCTCGCGGTAATCAAAATAGTGCCCCAGCCATTATCGAATATATAAGTAAAAATTCTATGGTTTTACATAACCACCCTTCCGGTGATACAACTCCCTCTGGACCAGATATTAACATTGCTTCCAAATTGGGAAATAAGGGAGTCGGTTTTGCTATTTCTGATAATGAAGTAGAAGATATTTATATATTAGTTGAACCAAAAGAAATCGGCACAGAAAACAGGATAAATAAAAAAGAAATATTAAATTACTTCAAAGAAGATGGTCCGCTTTCTCATCATATGAAAGGTTTTGAATATAGAAATCAACAGTTGGAAATTACAGAAAAGATTATTGACAATTTCAATCAGGCTGAACAGACCCTAATAGAAGCAGGAACCGGCATCGGTAAGTCATTAGCCTATTTAATACCTGCTCTTTATTGGGCACATGAAAATAAAGAGCCTGTTGTGATTTCTACAAACACTATCAACTTACAGCAGCAAATAATGAACCAGGATGTAGAATTCTTAAAAAAAGTTTTGCCTTTTAAATTTAAGGCAGATTTAGCGATTGGCAGAAAGAACTACCTCTGCATTCGGAAATTGAAAAATATTGCGGGTTCATTTAGAGGGGATGACGAGCAAGCTGCTTTTTCTAAGATATTTAGCTGGGCGCAAAAGACAAAAGCTGGCATTAAAAGTGAGATTAAATTTAACTTTAAAAATGAAGTTTGGGATGAAGTAGCTTCTGACAATGACTATTGTATAGGAAGTCTCTGTCCTTATTATGATGATTGTTATTTCATGAAGGCCCGTAATGAATTGTTTAACTCGGATTTGATTGTGGTTAACCACTATCTTTTGCTTTCTGATGCTGTTATGAAAAATGTTGGATATTCCACTCTACCTAAATATAAAAGTATTATAGTTGATGAGGCCCATAATTTTCATGATGTAGCTACATATCATCTTGGTAAAGATACTTCCTATAAAATGAATAAAAGAGTTTTGAAGAAGTTATATGATAAAAGATACTCTATAATTCCACGTATAAGAAATATATTGGCTGAACTATCTGTTGAAAATAAAAAAGAAATCTATAAGCTAATAGATAAAAAAATTATTGCTATTATTAAGGACTTAGAAGAAGATAATAAGGAGTACTTCTTATTATTAGATAAATATTTTAAAGGGCATAAAAAACAAAACCTGATTATCACAGAAGAGATTAAAGAAGATCAAGATTATCAAGAGATAAATAAAAAGGGTTTTAACTACCACAATAATTATGAAAAATTATTAATTTATTTAAAAAGATTAATAGAAGAGTTAAAAATAATTAAGAATTATGATAAAATAAAATCTGAAGTATTAGAATTAAAGCAGAATTTAAATACTGTCAATGATATGGTCCTTAATTTACTTTTTAACCTGGAGTCAAGTGATGATGATTATGTGTTTTGGCTGGAAAAATACCGCTATTCTGATCAATATATAAGTCACAAGAGTGCTCTTTTGAATGTTAAGAGTCATCTGCCTGATATTTTGTGGAGCAATTTGAGAAATTTTCTTTTAACATCAGCTACTTTAAGTGTAAATGATTCTTTTAATTTTTTTATTGACGCTTTAGGAATTTCTCATCCAGTAGAGGTAATAGTCAGTTCCCCTTTCAATTATGAAAAGCAAAGCAGGTTAATAATACCAACAGATATATATGCTCCCTCTCATGATATCTTTATAGGTCAAATCACAGAAGATCTCAGGGACATATTAAGAACATTCAGAGGATCTACTATGGTTCTTTTTACCTCATATAATATGCTTGACCAACTTTACAATAGGATTAACCCTGAATTAGAAACAGAAAATATAAACATATTATCTCAGAGTAAATTTTCTCGACATTATATTATGAACAAATTTAAGTCTAGTAAAAATCAGGTAATTTTCGGTACACAAAGTTTCTGGGAGGGTGTTGATATAGTAGGTAGCGATTTGAAGTATTTGATAATAATGCGACTACCTTTTCCTGTCCCGAGTGATCCGGTTAATGCAGCCCGTATTCAATTATTAAATGAAGAAGGTAAAAACTATTTTTACGAGTATTTTATACCTAAAGCAGTTATTAAATTCAAACAGGGTTTTGGTCGACTGATTCGTTCGAAGAATGATAAAGGTATAGTTATTTGTATGGACAACAGAATTATCAGAAAGAACTATGGACGGGTTTTTTTAAACTCCATACCTGATAGATGTCCTGTTTTAAAAATGAATTTAAGAGAGGTAATAGATTATGTGGCTGGAGAGGAATAAATATGGAAAAACATTTTAAAGTATATGTTACAACCATATTATTAATCATTATATTTTCATCGTCTGTATTTGCGCAACCAGAGTTTACATTAATTTATGTGGTGCAAAATGGAGATACTATTTCAGACATCGCTACTGATTATAATAAAACAGTTAAGGAAATTTTGACAAATAATCATATAGAGGATGCTGCTAAAATAAATATAGGTGATGAATTAGTGATTAAAAAAGATAATAATGAAAAAAGTGCTGATCTAAATATGGATTACAGGTTTTCCTTTGAGCAAAATAATCAAGAAGACTTTCAACTGGATGTAGGGAAAAATTATTCAGTCCGATATAATCCAGAACAACCTCTGCCAGAGGTAAATATTCCACCAGATAAAATTATTACCTATTATGTAGATTCCGGTGATACCCTCTATGATCTGGCAAATAGTTTTAATACTTCAGTTGGTGTGATTATGGCTTTAAATAAGATGGGTAATTCTATAATCAGAAAGGGAGAAAAACTTCAGTTGCCCATTTTTAATCTATCCAAAAAACAGGTTTTGGCCAAAACAATTAGTGATTCCGACATTGAACTAATGGCCCGCACCATTCATGGTGAAGCAAGAGGAGAACCATATATGGGTCAGGTTGCCGTAGGGGCTGTAATAATAAATAGAGTTTTAAGCAATCAATTTCCTGATACAATCAAAGGTGTTATTTATCAGCAGAATCAATTTACAGCTGTAGCAGATGGACAGATTCATTATTCTCCCAATAGCACAGCCTATAGAGCTGCTCGTGATTCGTTAAGTGGTACAGATCCGACCTTGGGTTCTCTTTATTACTATAATCCAGACACAGCTAAAAATAAAAGTTTTTTTGCTTCAAGAAAATTTGTGGTCAGTATTGGGCAGCACATATTTGCTAAGTAGGAGGACAAATATATGAAAATTAAGGTAAAGAGGATGGGTGATAATATAAAATTACCCAGATATCAACATTGGGGAGAAGATTGTGGTGTTGATTTGATGGCCAAAAAAGACTACATTTTGAAGCCCGGTCAGTATAAATTAATTAAAACAGGTTTAAAAATCGCAATTCCTAAAGGTTATGGTGGTTTTGTCTATCCACGCAGCGGTCTTGCCTTAAGAAAAGGTATTACTGTTTTAAATGCGGATGGGGTGATAGATCCCGGTTATCGAGGAGAATTAGGTGTTATTTTGATAAACCACAGCAATAAGGAATTTTTTATTGATAAAAATGATCGTATTGCTCAGCTGATCATCCACAAAACAGTTGATATACAATGGGATGAAGTTGATAAATTGAGTGATAGTAACCGTAGTGAAGGTGGTTTCGGTCATACAGGGAAATAGCAAGGAGGCAAATCATGAAAAGTAAAGTAAAAGATTTAAATCTGGCAGCTAAGGGAGATAAAAAAATCGAATGGGTAAAAGAGAGAATGTCAGTATTAAATAAGATTAAAGAGGATTACAAGGATGAAAAGCCCCTGCAGTCCAAAACTGTTTCTATCTGTCTACATCTAGAAGCTAAAACTGCCTATATGGCCATGGTTTTAAAAGAATTAGGAGCAGATGTTTTTATAACAGGTAGTAATCCACTTTCTACTCAGGATGATGTTGCAGCTGCCCTGGCGAAAAAAGAGGTAAACGTTTACAGCTGGAGGGGAGAGACAAAAAAGGAGTATGATACTTCATTAAATAAGATTCTTGCTTCAGAACCAGATTTAATTATAGATGATGGGGGAGATTTGGTTACTAAAATACATAATGAACAACCTGAATTAATAGATAAGATTATTGGTGGGGCGGAAGAAACCACTACCGGTGTTATCAGATTAAAGTCTTTAGATAAAAATAATCTTTTGCAGTTTCCCATGATGTCTGTTAATGATGCCCAGGCCAAATACCTTTTTGATAATAGATATGGTACAGGCCAATCTGTCTTAGATTCTCTGATGAGAAATACCAATATGGTTATAGCTGGCAAAGATATTGTTATAGCAGGTTACGGTTGGTGTGGAAAAGGAGTAGCCAGAAGAGCAGAAGGTCTTGGAGCAAGGGTTATCATTACAGAAGTTGACCCCTTTAAAGCCCTTGAAGCCAAAATGGATGGATATCGAATTATGAAAATGAAAGATGCTGCTGTTTTGGGAGATATATTCATTACAGTAACCGGTTGTAAAAATGTGATTAACGAACAGCATTTTAGACTTATGAAAAATGGGGCAATTTTGGCCAATGCCGGTCATTTTAATGTGGAAATAAATGTGGAGAAATTAAAAGAGATAGCTCAAAATGTATCTGAATATAGGGAAAATATCAAAGGCTATCAAATAGAAGAAAAAACCCTATACTTAATGGCAGAAGGTCGATTGGTTAATTTGGCTGCAGCAGATGGACATCCCATAGAAATAATGGATATGAGTTTTGGATTACAGGTCTTATCATTGCTTTATTTAACTGAAAATGATCTGCTGCCCGGTTTATATAAGGTGCCCAAGTCTATAGATGAGATGGTTGCTAAATATAGATTGAAGGCTGAAAACATAACAATAGATGAACTATCAGTTGAGCAGAAACAATATTTAGATAACTGGGAAATTTAGGTGAAAGAAATGATAAAAGTTAAAGCACCCGCTACTTCTGCTAATCTAGGGCCCGGCTATGATTCTTTTGGTCTGGCTTTAAATCTTTTTAATGAATATCAATTTAAAATTACTAATAATTTAAAATTAAAGATAGAGATTAAAGACAATCAACAATCATTTGTAAGTATAAAAAAAGAAGATAATCTAATTTTAAAAACTATTGAATATATGAAGCAAAAACATATAGACAAAATAAAAACTGATAATTTAGAAATAAAAGTTAAGTTAAATTACCCCATCAATCGAGGTCTGGGTAGTTCTGCTAACGCCATAATTGCTGTGATATGTGGATTAAATGAACTTTACACCCTTAATTTAAATACAGATCAGATCCTCAACTATGCTTTAAAATTAGAGGGCCATCCTGATAATATTGTACCGACCTTATTGGGTGGATTTTCCATTAATAAAATTGAAGATGATTGCTTATCTTATGAGATATTCAAACTTTCTCCCAAGATTAATACACTATTATTTATACCAGAATTTCCCATCAAAACCGCAGAAGCCCGCCGAGTAATTGAAGACAAGATATCTATTAATAAGGTCATTAAAAATATTGCAAATGCCTCATTGATAACTTCTGGATTAATAAAAAATGATATTAAATTATTAAAAAAAGGTTCTAAAGACTATATACATCAAAATAAAAGACTAAGACTAAACGATAATTTAAATAGTTTTTTTAAAAAAATGAATATCCGTACCGAATGCCCATTTTTTTTAAGCGGAAGTGGTTCAACAATAATATTTTTCAGTGATAAAGAATTTTCTTTAACCAAGAAAATTATAAAAAACACAGCAGAGCAATTGAATATATCATACGATATAAAAGAGTCCAAAATTAATAATGAAGGTATAATAATAAATAGAGATAGAAAATGATTTTAATAAAAACAATTTTGAATTATAAAAATAATAATTTAAGCATAAAGTTTTAATTAAGATATAATGATAGGAGGATAAAGACTATTTGGTAAAAAATATTATAATATAATAATATTAAGGTACTTATATTCTAAGTCTAAGCCGAGAAAGATATTATTATCATGAAGGAATGAGGGGGTTTTTAGTTGAAGTTTTTAAACTTTAATTTTTTTGAAGATTGGAGAGCAAAAATATATTATATACCTGTCCTATATAGTTTCTACGCTCTTATAATTTCGCTAATTGTCTTATTTTTAGATAAAAATTACCAGGTCTATTTAATGAGTATACTTCCTAACGTATTTTTTACTTCTTTTGAAATAACAAAAACTATACTATCTACGATAGCAGGTTCACTCTTATCTATTGTAACAATCTCATTTTCGATAATCATGGTAGTATTAACGACGTATTCCACCCAATTTTCGCCACGGACCTTACAGGACTTTTTAAAATCTAAATTAACCTTAAGAGTTTTAGGGATATTTATTGGAGGATTTGTTTATTCAATAGTAACCCTGCTGTTTTTAAATAGTAATCAGCAAAACCTGTTTTTCTCTGCTGCTGTTGGTGTTATTATAGTCATCTTTTGTATAATATACTTTGTTTTGTTTATTAATCATGTTGCCCAATCTATTCAAGTTAACCTTTTGATTGATACCTTAACTACAGAAATTTTAGAACTGGTAGATGAGGTTAGAGAGTTTAATAACACACATGAAAATATTAGAAATGACCCTCCTTACAACCTTGAACAGATAATGGCAAGAGAGCAATTTTGTATCTATTCAGATCAGGTTGGCTTTATAAGAGATATAAATGGCTTGAAGTTATCCAACTTTGCAGATGAAAATAATGTTGTTATAAATGCAGAAAAGATGATTGGTGATTATGTTACAAAGAATACAAAGGTTTTTACAATTTATTATGATCTTGCAGAAATGGAAGTAGAAGAACTTGATGAAAAAAAACTGAAAAATTGTCTCAATTTTATATTAGTGGGTAAGGAGAGAAATAAGAGCAAAGATATTGAATTTGGTTTACAAAAATTGACAGAAGTAGCATTGAGAGCTATCTCACCCGGTATCAATGATCCTAACACCGCAATATTTTGTATCAAACAAGCTGCAATGGTCCTGGATAGAATTGCCAAAGCAGATATGGAAAACACCTATTATTATAGTGAGGAAGATAAATTAACCTTGATTTTTGAAGATGTTAGTTTTCACTATCTATTATACAAGACATTGTATCAGCTCCGCTACTATTCGATGAGGGATGTATCCGTGGCTGCCTCCTTAATTGAAGCTCTAATTATCATTGCAGAGGGTACAGAGAAAAAGATTAAAGATATTACCTGGGAATTTGGTAATTATATTGTACATGGTTTTGATGAAGAAATCTTAGAAGATCTTGATAAAAAATACATTAACAAAAAAATTGAAGAATTAGCTGTAATGACCCAAAAATCAAAGGGATCAGGCATATATTTTGATTGATTTATAGGAGGTGTTTCAAATAGAATACAAAGATAAAGATTTTTATAGAAAAACTGTAAAGGAAAGTCTAGAAAATTTACAAACATCAAAAAAAGGTCTCTTAGAATCAGAAGCTAAAAAAAGATTGGAGAAATATGGAGAAAACAAGCTTGTCAGGCTTGAAAAAACTCCGGAATTAATTAAGTTCTTACTGCAATTTAGAGATGTATTAATGATAATTCTTTTAGTAGCAGCTGGTATGTCTTTTATCATTCAAAATTATCGTGATGGGATTGTCATGTTAGTTATCTCTTTAATCAATGCAGTTATCGGGTATTATCAGGAACATAAAGCTGAAGAGATTATGGAGTCATTAGAGAAATTAATACAGTCCCCTTCTAAAGTAATAAGAGAAAATAAAACAAGTGAGATCTCACAAAATAAGCTGGTTGTTGGTGATATTGTTGTTTTAGAAGAGGGAGATAAGATTCCGGCTGATTTAAGGATTATTGAGTCATTTAACTTAAAGACAAATGATGTTTCATTAACCGGAGAGTCATTACCTCAAAATAAAAATAGTAATAAGATGGCTAAAAAAGAATCTCTGGCTGACAGAGAAAATATGGTATATCTTGGTACTAATGTTGCATCTGGCAATGGTAAGGGTGTTGTGGTAGCAACAGGTATGGATACTGAGATGGGTAAAATAGCAGATATGACGCAGGAGGAAGAGAAATCTAAGTCCCCCCTCCAGATGGAATTAAAATCTGTTGCCAATAAAATTGCAGTTTTTGCTGTGATAATAGGTACAATATTATTTGGGATAAGTTTTTATCAGGGGCTTGGTTTAAACTTTGCTATCATTTATGGACTGGGGATTGCCGTTGCTGTTGTACCACAAGCCTTACCAATGCAAATTACTGTTGCACTTGCCCAGGGGGTTGATCGGTTAGCCAAAAAAAATGCGGTTGTAAAGAAACTTTCATCGGTAGAAACACTTGGCTCAACAAATGTGATTTCCACCGATAAAACAGGCACTCTAACCAAAAATGAGATGACCGTACAAAAGGTTTATTATGATAATCAGGAATATGATGTCACAGGTATTGGTTATGAACCGCGCGGCAAGATTTTAGATGAAAATGGAAAAGAAGTAAGTCAAGCTGTAATTGATAAACTAGAAATTATGTTTGATTCTGCTACAATGGCTTCCAATGCAGAAATACATCCACCAGATGATGAACATTCCAGCTGGTATCCAGTTGGTGATCCGACAGAGGCTGCTCTGATTACTCTTTCTACTAAAGTAGGCACACGCTCACCTAATGAAGATGATGAAAATCCCGAATTACATGAATTCAGCTTTGATTCTGAAAGAAAGAGAATGAGTTCTGTCAGACAGTTTGAAGATGGAGAATATCTGGCAATGAAAGGTGCTTTAGATAGTGTTCTTTCGATTAGTAAATATATTTATAAAGATGGCAAAAAGCAACCAATTACTAAAGAAGATAAAGAAAAGTACAAAAATTTAAATGAAAAGTACTCAAAAAATGCGATGAGGGTCCTTTCTTTTGCTTTCCGTAAATTGGAACCGGAGCATAAAGATTATGTACTAAAAGAAGTTGAAAAAGACGTAATATTTTTGGGTATTGTAGCAATGATTGATCCCCCCAAGGAAGGTGTCAGAGAGTCTATTGAGCAGGCTCATGCAGCCCATATAGACACCTATATTATGACTGGTGATCATGCTATTACTGCAGAGGCTATTGGTAAAGAGATAAATCTTGTAAAAGAAGACGAGGATATTAAGGTTATAACAGGACATGACTTTGAAGATATAAGTGATGAAGAACTCATGAACATAATGGACGAAAATGAAAGTCTGATTTTTTCAAGGGTTTCACCTGAGCATAAATTACGTATAGTTAAAAATTTAAAAAATCAACAGAAAATAGTTGCAGTTACCGGGGATGGTGTAAATGATGCTCCAGCTCTAAAGAGTGCCCATATTGGTGTAGCGATGGGAGGTATGGGAACTGATGTTTCAAAACAGGCAGCGGAATTGATTCTTCTGGATGATAGTTTTCCCACCCTTGTATATGCTATCGAAGAGGGCCGAACTATATATAATAATCTAAAGAAAACTGTTATTGCTTCTTTAACCAGTAATGGTGGAGAACTTGCGGTTGTTTTATTGGGATTGCTCGGGGTATCACTCTTTAATTTCCCTGTTCCCATCTTAGCAATACAAATACTGGCTATCGACCTTTTAGCAGAGATATTACCCTTAACGGCCTTCACTTTTGATCCGGGTTCAAAAGATATTATGACATCACCACCCAGAGCTAAGGATGAGCACATTGTAAACAAGCGTACTTTTTCTGAGTTTGCTATATTTGGTATTTTAATGGGTGGATTGGCCTTTTTAAACTTCTATTTGTTTAATGGGAGGATGGGTAGTTTAGATTTAACCATTTCCCATCCCCTTTACGGGAGGGCAACAACAATAACTTATTTAACAATTGCCTTTACCCAGCTAACAAATATCATGTCCAGAAGATATGAAAAAGTAAGTTTATTTAATAAAAATTTCTTTTCTAACAAAAAGATGTTGTATTCAGTGCTTATCTCTATATTAATGATAATTACAGCAATTTATACGCCGTTTATCAATCAGTATCTTGGTTTTGCTGCAATCACACTGCTAGATTGGATTTATGTAATTGCTGCTACAGTTATCTTTTTAAGTGCTCACGAATTATTGAAGTTTTATAAGCGAAGATAAAACTAATAAAATGAGGAGGCAATAAAATGAATGTAAAGAAAAAAGGTGAAGTATACAAATGTCAGATCTGTGGAAATGTGGTTAAGGTTATTGAAGCAGGCGGTGGAGAGTTAATCTGTTGTGGTGAACCGATGGATCTACAAAAATAAGGCAAAAACAGCCCCATTGTAACATTGGGGCTGTGAAATTAACTTTTATTTATAAAAAAAGGTAAAAATAAGGGTTTTTTGATAAATATACATAAAAATATTCAGTACACTGTTAAATAATAATAAGGAGAATAATAAAATGACAATAAAAAAAGAAACATTAAAGATGAAAAATTGGGCGGTAGTAGGTGCGACTGATAAAAAAGATAAATATGGCTATAAGATTGTAAAGGCTTTGGATGAAAACGGCTATAATGTATTTCCAATTAACCCTTCTTTAAATAAAATTGAAGGGATAAAGACATATGACAATTTATCAAGTGTTGAAGAAAAGATTGATGTAGTTGATATGGTTGTAAATCCTCAGATCGGGAAACTGATCATGAAGGAGATTAATGAACTTAAAATTAAATATGTTTGGCTACAGCCAGGTACACGTAGTGATGAAATAAGGGAGTATGCTGAAGATAATGATATTAAGCTTGTGGAAAGCTGTATTTATGCAACACTACAGTAGTAAAAATAATTTTTAGGGGGAAAGAGGTTTGTCTAAATATATATTGGCTATTGATCAGGGTACAACAAGTACAAGGGCATTATTGTATGATAAAAAGGGTGATATTGTTAAAAAAGCAAAAAAAGAATTTATTCAATATTATCCGAAGCCGGGCTGGGTAGAACATGATCCAGAAGAAATATGGAATTCAACCCTCGGTGTTATCAATGGTGTTGTCAAAAAGTCAAATATAGAGTTCTCACAGATAGATTCGATCGGCATAACCAACCAGAGAGAAACAACTATTTTGTGGGATAAAAATACCGGTGAACCGATCTATAATGCAATAGTCTGGCAGTGTAGGAGAAGTTCAGATATTTGCAAAAAATTAAAAGAAAGCGGACATGAAGATACTTTCAGAAAAAAAACAGGATTACTATTGGACCCCTATTTTTCCGGAACAAAGATCAAATGGATTTTAGATAATGTAAAAGAAGCTCGTAAAAAAGCTAAGAATAAACAATTGATATTTGGAACCATAGATAGCTATTTGATCTGGAAGTTAACGGGTGGAAAAGTTCACATTACAGATTATTCAAATGCATCTAGAACCCTATTATATAATATTCATGAATTAAAATGGGATCAAGAACTTTTAGATATTTTAGATATACCCCCTCAAATACTGCCTGAAGTTAAATCTTCCAGTGAGATTTATGGATACACCGATAAAAACATATTTTTTAAAGAAAAGATCCCTCTAGCTGGAATTGCTGGAGACCAGCAGGCAGCTACTTTTGCTCAAGGGTGTTATCGAGAAGGGATGACCAAGATAACTTTTGGGACAGGGGCTTTTTTGTTAATGAACACAGGTCGAACCCCAGTTTATTCAGAAAATGGCCTTTTAACAACTATAGCATGGGGCTATAATGGAGAGGTTACCTACGCTCTGGAGGGCAGTATATTCAATGCTGGTTCTGCCATTCAATGGTTGAGAGATGAACTTCATCTAATAAATGATGCTTCTGATTCAGAGTACTTTGCAAATAAGGTTAACAGCTCTGATGGTGTATTTTTTGTACCCGCCTTTACAGGACTTGGTGCCCCCTATTGGAATCCAGCGGTTAGGGGTACATTAGTAGGCCTTACTAGGGGTAGTTCAAAAAACCATATTATTAGGGCAACTTTAGAAGCTTTAGTCTATCAAAGTAAGGATCTAATTGAAGCAATGTTAAAAGATTCAAAACTTAATTTAAAAGATGTTAAAGTAGATGGTGGAGCTGCAGTAAATAATTTATTGATGCAGTTTTTAGCTGATATGACCAATACAAAAGTAGAAAGACCGGTCAATACTGAAACAACTGTAACAGGTGCTGCTTATCTGGCGGGACTTGCTACGAATTTTTGGCGTAATCTTGATGAAATAATTAAAAAAAGAGAGATAGCTCGAATATTTGAGTCAAATATGAAAGAAAATGATAGGAAGAAGAGATATAAAGGATGGCAAAAAGCAGTAAAAACGGCTCTTTATTGGGCAGATATTAAAATATAAATTTTATAAAAGTTAATAATATTATTGGATTTGACAATAATAAAGGGAATTAAGTTATTTTAATTTATTTTCAAGGGAGGCAAGAAAATGTCGAGTTTAAAAAGTTTGAAAATTGTTTTACTTATTTCTTTAGTATTTGTAATATTATTAACAGCTGGTTTTAAAGCGAAGGCGGAAAATGTAGCGGTAATTGGTTTTGAATCGAAAGGATTACCCTGGACAAATGATGTAAGCTTAGAAAAAGAAATAATTGAGTGGATTACTAATCAATATACAGATAAATTAGCCGAGGAAGATGTTGCTAATATTGTTGATAGATCGAGAGTACACGAGGTTTTAACACAGCTGAATTATCAAACAGGTGAAGCAATAGATTTATCTGCTGCTTCCCAGCTGGGTAGATTATTGGAAAGCAATCTATTAATAGTCGGTAATATAGAAAAGATAGAATTAACGAAATCAGCTGAACTATCTGTTGGTCCACTTACTTTTTCTGGTATTGAAGCTGATGTGAAATTAACTGCAAGATTACTTGATATAATTTCTGGTAATGTATTAGCTAATTTTACAGGCAGCGGCAATGCTACAGAAACAGGTGTGGAAATTTCAGATGTAATAGGTGTATCTTTTTCCGAGGAAGCCTTTGCCGATACTGCAGCAGGAAATGCAGTTACATCAGCAGTTAATGAGTTGATAAGAGATACGGTCAACAAGAAGGAAAGTTTTTCAGAGGGTGCAAAATTACCAAAAATCGAGCCGATAGAAGCAGAAGTAGTGGCAAAGGTGGGGCAGAGTCTGGTCATTGATAAAGGCATTAATGATGGTCTAAAAAAAGAGCAAAAAGGCAAGTTGATTCGTAAAGTAGAAATTGAAAATAGAGAGGAACTGCTTGAGATAACACTGGCTCAAATCACAGTTAAGACTGTAGATGAAAATACTTCATTAATAAGTGTTAGCGAACCAGAAGAAGAACCTAAAGTTGGTGATATTGCACGATTTGAACCTGCTGAAGGCGGCATCAAAAAAACCATGCCTGACTCTATAGAAACCCCGGGTTCTTTTATTAAAGAAATTGAAACACCGGAATTCGTAATTTATATTGAACGGGTGACTAAAGACGGTAGTTTAGTTACAGTTCATGGTACTGCAGAAGCAAAAAAAGAAGCAGATCTTACTCTATTTTTTCCAGGGAAAGAATTTAACTATTATGATCACAAGGGAAGAAGAGTGGTAACCGACACAGAAAAAGTGAGCATTGGTTCTGTGACGGATTCGACATATTCTTCTTTTCAATCATCCAATGTAGCAAATCTTACAGAAACGATATTAAAAAATTATCCGCAGAGTATCAGCTGGTCTTTTGGTGATGTACCTGAGGATGCTGACCATTTAGCAAGAGTTCAGCTTTATTTAAGTACTAAATCTGCTGGCCAAATAGAAATAACCTTAGAAAAACTCAGTTTAATAAATAAATTTTGATCATATATATATGGCAAATTATAAAATAGATTCAACTTATTTGATAAAATTAGTTAAAAGAAAATATTTTGTATTGATTTGAACAAACTTGAATTAAAACTATTGAAATCTTTATTTAAGAAGGGATAATTATGGTTTGTAAATGGTACCAGGTTTGTCCAATGAAAAGATATTATGAACAAGGTGAGTTAGAAAAAAAGTGGATAGAAAACTTTTGTAAGGGGGATTATCAGTCTTGTGTCCGATATCAGATAGAAGAAAAAAGACAACCTCATCCAGATCGGATGCTGCCTGATGGATCCATAGATAAACCCCTGAAAAGATAAAAATATTGAAATAAGAGATTTTTCTAAGTTAACAATCTTTAAACAAGGATTTTTTCAAGATTTGTGGAAATTTATAATAAGAGTTTGAAAAACTTCTTGTAAAGAAACTAAATTAAAAATTTAATAAAGTCAGGTTAGAGTTAAGAGAACCTATTTAATGTAAATCTATGAGACAACTGTAGGTAAAAATATGCATTAAATAGGTTTTTTGTTTTTAAGTTAGTTGAATCTAATTTTGTAGTTTCAAAATTTTGAAATCGAATATCTAAATTATTGATAAGGAGAATTAAGATGGATAAAATTCTAAATACAAAACTTTTCATCTTTGATATGGATGGCACAATTTATCTAGGTCAAAAATTAATAGATGGTGTGGTTGATCTGCTTGATGTCTTGGATAAAAAATATATTAACTACATATTTTTAACTAATAACTCTTCAAAAAACTCAGAGGATTATAAAGCCAAACTTGCAAATTTAGGTATTAAAACAGAGTTAAAAAAAATTGTTAATGCAGGAGAGGTAACAGCTGGTCATATAAAAAAAATTAAGAGCGAAGATGAAAATAGGGTATATGTGGTGGGTACTCAATCTTTAAAAGATGTTTTTGAAAACTATGGGTTTGAGGTTGTAAATAGCAGAAAAAATGTAGATTTTTTAGTACTTGGTTTTGATACAAGTTTAACCTATCAAAAACTATGGGATGCCCATTATTTAATCAACAGAGAGGTTAAATATTTTGCAACTAACCCGGATCAAGTTTGCCCTTTAGAGAAAGGTAGGTCCATGCCTGATTGTGGTGCCATAACGAGTCTATTAAAAACATCAACCGGTCAGATACCAAAGGTTATAGGTAAGCCCAATGTAGAGATGATAAATTATATTTCAGAAAAATTTGATGCAGATAAAAGAGGTATTACAATGGTGGGTGACCGATTATATACAGATATTAAGATGGCCGAAGATAGTAAAATAAATAGTATTTTGGTTTTGAGTGGGGAGACTAAAAGATCTGATTTAAAAAGTTCAACTATAAAACCAGATTTTGTTCTAAAGGATATTGCAGAATTGAAATATTTACTTAAGGAGTGAAAAAGGTGGATATAAAGATTATCGCACATCGGGGCTCAGCAAATAAAACGCCTGAAAATACAAAAGCAGCCTTTTTACAAGCAAAAGAAGATGGGGCCAATGGAGTTGAGTTTGATGTTCATTTAACCAAAGACAAAGAGGCAGTTGTAATCCATGATCCACAAATAGATAGAGTCTCAAATGGTAAGGGTTTTATCAAAGACTATACCGTAAAAGAACTTAAAAAATTTGACTTTGGTAGTTATTATGGAAAAAAATTTAAAGGTGAGGAGATACTATCTTTATCAGAGGCTTTACAGATAACAAAGGACTTTTCCTTAATAAATATTGAAATAAAAAAAGGATATAATATAAATCAAGGCATCGAAAAAAAAGTAATTGAAAAAGTAAAAAAATATGATTTAGAAGAAAAAATAATAATTTCTTCCTATAACCACGAATCATTAGTAATCACAAAAAATATAAATAGTAATCTTAAAATTGCTCCTCTGTTTTTTGCAAAGCCCTATCAAGTAGTTCAATATCTAAAAAACTTGAATACTCAATATATACATCCTTATTATTTAATGGTTAATCAAGAATTAGTAGATGAACTTCACAAAAATGATATAAAGTTAAACGTCTATACAGTTGATCATCTAGAAGATATTAAATTAATGGCTTACTATGGAGTTGACGGTATAATAACCAACCACACTGAGAATGCCTTAAAACTTTTAAAATAGATAAAAAAGACTGAGGAGATGGTATGATGCGCATTATTATAATCGGAGCAGGTGTGATCGGAACTGCAATTGCGAGAGAACTTTCCAGATATGAGATTGATATTGTCTTATTAGAAAAAACTGCAGATGTTGCCAATGGAACCAGTAAGGCAAACTCAGGTATCATACATGCCGGCTATAATGCTGATTTTGATACTTTGAAGGGCAAACTAAATGTGAAATCTAACCCAGTTTTTGATAAGCTTTGTGCAGATTTAAAGGTACCTTTTAAGAGAATAGGTTCTTATGTAGTCGGTTTTAATGAACAGGATCTAAAAGAACTAAAGAAAAAGAAAGAAAATGGTGAAAAAAATGGTTTAGATGATCTTGAAATAATAGGACAAAAGCAGCTTATTTCCCAGGAACCTAATATAAATAAGAAAGCAAAATACGCTCTTTATGCCCCAGGGGCAGCCATCATTTCTCCTTATGAATTAACGATAGCATATGCAAATAATGCTGTAATAAATGGAGTTCAACTTTTATTAAATACAGAGGTTAATGACCTAATTTCTGATGATGGACAAATCAAAGGGGTAAAAACAAATCAGGGAGAAATCAAGGGAGATTTCGTGATCAATGCGGCTGGATTATATTCTGATAAAATTGCCCGGATGGCAGAGGACAACTTCAAAATTAAGCCACGCAAA
>Ga0209944_1000198_pt1 | contig 26435 bp, 23 predicted proteins | sample SalPonR1_C_D2_MG_FD_185701 | JGI IMG/M metagenome (GOLD analysis project Ga0209944, IMG submission 185701) | Salt pond soil microbial communities from South San Francisco under conditions of wetland restoration - Salt Pond MetaG R1_C_D2_MG... ...
TGTGGCGGACGCGCGGCAACGGATGGTTTTTCTGCGCAACATCATGGCCAAGTACGAAGTTCAGGTCGGCGAGTACTACGAGCGACGCAAAGCCTGGATCGCAGCCCTCAACCGCGCGCGCTACGTGATCGAGAATTACCCCGGCGCGCCGGCCACCATCGATGCGCTGAAACTGATGGCCAGAGCTTACGAGAAACTCGATATGCCGCAACTTGCCATGGATACCCGCGATGTGCTCGAAAACAGCTATGCGGATCTCATGGATGCGGAAAAACGCGAGGGGCTGCTCGGCCGGCTCTGGCCTTTCGATTGAACCGGCATGACTGAAGTCGCACCGGTCGAAGCCGTCGTGCTGCTGTCCGGAGGGCTTGATTCGGCCACCACGCTGGCCATCGCCCGGAGTCGCGGACTGAAATGCCATACGCTGGCCCTGGATTACGGTCAGCGTCATCGAACGGAACTCGACGCCGCGGCCAGGGTTTCGAGCGCCTCGGGCGCGGCTTCCCACCGCACGGTTTCGGTCGACCTGCGCGCCATCGGCGGGTCTGCGCTGACCGACGACATAGACGTTCCCGAAGCGGGCACGACGGGAATCCCCGTCACCTACGTTCCGGCACGCAACACGGTCATGCTCGCGGTGGCGCTTGGGCTCGCCGAGACGCTCGATGCGGACGAAATTCACATCGGCGTCAATGCCGTCGATTATTCCGGTTACCCCGACTGCCGCCCGCAGTTCATCGCCGCCTTCCAGGATCTGGCGCGCGTCGCAACCAAGCGCAGCGCCGAGGGCAAGTCGGTGGAGATCATCACCCCCCTTATTCACCTCACAAAAGCGGCGATCATCGCACGGGGCACTGAACTGGGTGTTGATTACGCTCTGACGGTATCCTGCTATCAAGCCGATGCGGAAGGCCGCGCCTGCGGCCGGTGTGATTCATGCGCAATCCGCCGCGCCGGCTTTGCCGCCGCCGAATTGCCCGACCCGACCCGATACGCCTGAATCATCGCGTACGTGAGGATTCCGAGCACCGCCGGACGCCGCCAGGCGCCCGCGCAACGCCCGAACCCTGCGAAACGTAGCGAGCGGGTGGTTGGTGGTGGCCGCCGGCGCACAGGAACCGCAGTGTACGAATGGGGTACGTGAGGATTCCGAGCACCGCCGGACGCCGCCAGGCGCCCGCGCAGTAGTTTTGCTAGACGATCACGGTCACTGGGCTGTGCGCGTGTCTGACGACCTTCTCCGAGACGCTGCCCAGAAGCAGGCTCTGGATACGCGACAATCCGCGGCGGCCAAGAATGACGAGCAGTTCGTGGTCGTCTTCGGTGCAGCGAATGATTTCCTCGGCCGGGTCGCCGATGGAAGTTTCGTCCTCCAGCTTGACGTCGGGTTCACCGATTTCGGCATGCAGTTTGTCGAAGACTCGCTGTGCGGCGGCCTGGGCCGCATGCTCGATATCATCGCGACTCATGCCCGCCATGCCGATGATTTCCACCGACGAAACCGGAAATACGTAGAACAGCCGAATCCGGGCGCCCAGCGGCTTGGCAAGCCCGAGTGCATAACGTACGGCGCGCACAGAATTCTCCGATCCGTCGACCGGTACCAGGATTTCCTTGGCTATTGACATCGCGTTCTCCTCGAGTTTGCCGGTTTTGCCAATTTCGATTCTAACGCCGCAATCACCCCGGGTTTCTGACCGGGATCAATCCGGCGGTCAATCGACGTTGGAGTTCAACAACGCCTCAAGCCCGGCCTCGTCGAGCACCTCGACGCCCAATTCCCCGGCCTTGTCCAGTTTCGATCCCGGCTCGGCCCCGGCAATCACCGCCGTGGTGTTTTTCGAGACGCTGCCGGTGACCCGGGCGCCGAGGTGCTCGAGGCGCGATTTCGCGTCCGAACGGGTCATCGTGGCAAGCGAGCCGGTAAGCACGTAGGTACGGCCGGCCAGCGGCTGTTGTTGCGGTTCAGGCGCTTGCTCGACGTACCATTCGACGCCGTTGGCCATCAGATCGGCAATCACTTCACGGTTACGCCGTTCGTCGAAGAACTCGCGGATGTGCCGGGCGACGACGGGACCGACGTCGCGGATCGCCTCCAGCGATTCCAGATCGGCGTCCATCAATGCATCGAGGTCGCGGAAATGGCGCGCCAGTGCAGCCGCACTGACCTCGCCGACCTCCCGGATACCGAGTGCAAACAGCAACCGACCCAGAGGTACCTTGCGGCTGGCGGTTATGGCGGACACCAGATTGGCCGCGGATTTATCGCCCATGCGCTCCAACCCGGTCAGCGTTTCGGCATCCAGCCGGTACAGGTCGGACGGATCATCGACCAGGTCATTTTCCACCAGCTGTTCGATGATGCGGCTGCCCAGGCCATCGATGTCCATTGCGTTTCGGGAAGCAAAATGCTCCAGCGCCCGCTTGCGCTGGGCTGGACAGACCAGACCACCGGAGCAGCGCGCGTCTGCCTGACCCTCGGTCAGCTCGATATGCGAGCCGCACGCCGGGCAATGCGTGGGCAATTCCCATTCGGGGAGCGATCCGGTTCTCTTCTCCACGACCGGTCGAACGACCTCGGGAATCACGTCGCCGGCACGTCGGACGATGACGTAATCGCCTTCGCGAACATCCTTGCGCCGGATTTCATCCAGATTGTGCAAGGTCGCGTTGGTTACCGTGACCCCGCCGACGAACACCGGCTCCAGGCGCGCCACCGGCGTCAGCTTGCCGGTGCGCCCGACCTGTACATCGATGCGCTCCAGCCGGGTCAATTCCTCCTCGGCCGGGAACTTGTGGGCCAGAGCCCAGCGGGGGGAACGGCTGACGTACCCGAGTTCACGCTGCTGGTCGAAATCGTCAACCTTGTAGACGACGCCGTCGATATCGAAATCGAGATCCGCTCTGGCAGTCTGGACCTCCTGATAGAACTTCAGCAACGCCTGGACGCCGCAGACTCGCCGTGACATCGAACTGACCGGAAAGCCCAGTTCGGCGAGTCGTTGCAGCGCGGCCTGCTGGCCGTCGCCCAGGCCCGCGTGCTTGGAATCGACAATCGCGGAATATGCAAAAAAGCGCAGCGGACGACGCGCCGTGACTTTCGGATCGAGTTGACGCAGACTTCCCGCCGCGGCGTTGCGCGGATTGACGAAGGCCTTGCCGCCCTCGGCTTCCAACCCACGATTGAGCTCGGTAAATCCGCTGCGCGTCATGTAAATTTCTCCACGCACCTCCAGCGGATCAGGTGCATCGCCTTCGCGCAGTCTCAGCGGCACGGCGCGAATGGTACGTACATTGGCCGTAACGTCCTCACCCGAACGTCCATCGCCGCGCGTGGCAGCGCGAACAAGCCGGCCCGTTTCGTAGCGCAGACTGATCGCAAGCCCGTCCAGCTTGGGCTCTGCGGCATAGGTCACCGTCTCGACATCGAGCGTGTCGCGCACGCGACGGTCGAATTCGACAACCTCGTCGGTTTCGAACGCGTTGCCCAGCGACAGCATCGGAATTTCATGTTCGACCGTTGCAAAACCCTCGGCGGCACGCGCCCCGACGCGCTGGGTGGGTGAATCGGAATCGCCAAGCTCGGGATGTTCGGCCTCCAGAGCTTCGAGTTCGCGCATCAGGCGGTCGTATTCCGCGTCCGGAATGATCGGATCGTCGAGAACGTAATAGCGGTAGTTGTGCTCCTCGATCTGCTCGCGCAGCGTCTCGACCCGGGTCTCCGGAGATTCGGATTTCGGACTGTTCACCGGCGAATGGTCTCCAGATTCAGGTTTTCAAGCCGTGCTTGCGATCGAATTCGCGCATCTCCTCGCGAATCTGTGCGATGCGCTGGCGCGTGAGCAGGCACTGTGCGTCATCCATCAGGTCGGCATCAAGCAGTTCGGCCAGCCGCTTCCCGGTTGCCAGCATTGCATCCCACGCATCCAGTGCACTGACCGGACCGGGCAGCGTCATGAACAGCGTCACTCCCGGGGTCTGAAATAAATTCCAGCCCGACGGATCGAAGCTGCCCGGGCGGGTAATGTTGGCCATGCTGAACACCGGTTTCGTCGCGCCGCGGTGCCGACGGTGAAAAATCTTCATCTCACCGAAACGCAGACCGGCTTTTATGGCCGAGTCGAGCAAGCTGAGGCCGCTGATGTTGCGATCATCGCGTGCCCGAACGTATAGCGTCACGATCTTGGGCGCGCGTGCTTCATCACGCTCCGGCGCCACCGCCTCGCTGCCGGCCGCCTGGGTCAGGGGCTCGGATTCGCGCCACTCGCGCTCGGGTGGCACCTCGTGCCTGCTTTCAGCGGTGGCCGCCAATTCCGCATCCGACGCGGTCCGATCGGCCGGCGTGGGCACCGGTTCGTCATCTGCGGCATCCAGATCGGGCAGTGTGGTCTGGCGCGGCACATCGTCGCCGGAAGGTCCGATAGCGGAATCCGGGCTGCCGCTGCGCTCATCGGACACACCAGTCCCGATAAAGGGTTCTCGACGGCTGTCCTCGCGCCGGGAGGCACCCGGCTTGCGCGATGAACCCTCGGGCCGATGCAGAAGCCAGATCGCGGCCAGAACCACGAGGCCGATGAGTATCAGTACAAGGCGAAGATTGTCCATCTCGATATACCCACCGCTGCGTTTTGGATCATGAAGCGGCCATGGCTACCGCTTTTTCGAGGTCCACCGAAACCAGGCGCGAGATGCCGGGCTCCCGCATGGTAACGCCCAGCATCTGATGCGCGACTTCCATCGTCACCTTGTTGTGGGTAACGAACAGAAACTGAACCTTCTCCGACATTTCGCGAACAAGTTCGGAGAACCGACCCACGTTGGCATCATCCAACGGCGCGTCCACCTCGTCAAGCAGGCAGAACGGCGCCGGATTCAGATTGAATATCGAAAACACGAAAGCCACGGCCGTGAGTGCCTTTTCGCCGCCGGACAAGAGATGGATTCGGCTGATTCGTTTGCCCGGAGGCCGCGCCAGGATCGCGGCGCCGGCAGTAAGCCAATCGTCACCAACCATTTCCAGGTGTGCGTGACCGCCGCCGAACAGTCGCGGAAACAATGTTTCCATGTTCTTGTTGACTTTCTCGAAGGTGTCCTTGTAGCGCGTGCGGGTGGTGCGATCGATTCGCGCAATCGCCTGCTCCAGTGTTTCCAGGGCCTCGACCAGGTCGGCATGCTGACGATCCAGGTATTCCTTGCGCTCGGATTCCTGCTCGCACTCCTGTATCGCCGCCAGGTTCACCGGCTCCAGGCGCCTGATCTTGTCCTCGAGTTGTCCGAGATCGTCGACCCAGGCCTGGGCTTCGGCATCGTCGGGCAGTTCGGCGGCAAGTGCTTCCAGGTCCCCGTCCAGTTCGGCGACGCGGACGGCGAAGCGTTCGGTCTCGATCTCCAGTTCGCGCATGTGAACCCGATTCTCCGACTGCTGCTGACGGATCTTTTCCGCTTCGCTCGCCGAATGCTGGCGCTTGCGGTCCAGCTCGCGCCACTGTTGTTCGAGCGATTCAAGTTCCGACCTGGACGCCTTGAGCCGCTGCTCGACCTCGAGTCTGCGCGTCAGGAGCTTGTCGCGCTCGGCCTGCTGCGCACGGACCGGGCGATCGCCCTGGGCGAGCGCCTCGGAAAGCTCGACGTAGCGACCCTGAAGCTGACCGATCTGGGTGTCCATCCTCTTGATGGCCTGCTTGAGCGAATCAAGGCTGGCGCGACAGGACTCCATCTTGAGAGCATGCTCTTCACGCTGTTCCCGGGCCTTGCGATAAGCCTGCCGGCACTCCTCGCGGACCTGCTGCTGTTGATTTCTGGTCTGCAGCAGCTTCCGCTCGTCGGCATCGACGCGCTCCAGTTCACTCAGCGCCGCCTGCATCTCGCGTCTGGCCTGGGCCGTCGCCTGCTCGTCCTGCTGCTGGCGCTCGGTCAATGTCGTCTGCTCTTCTTGCATGGCCTTCCGACGCCGGTCCAGCGCTTCGCGGCGGTTATCCTGACCCGCCTTCAGCCCAGCCAGTTCAGCCGATCGCGCCTGCAGTTTCCGGACCGCGGACTCGCATGCATCGAGCTGGACGGTCTTTTCATCGAGTGAGGCTTCCAGTTCCTCGAGTCCCTGCCGGCGCCTGGCAATGGCTGTTTCGAGCTGATCCTGTTCCTTTTCAAGGTCGCGAATCTGCTGCTGCCGCGCGAGCTGACCACTCGAATCCTGAGCCTCACGAGGTCTGCGCCAAAGCCAGCCGCGTCCCAGCCATAGTCCGTCCGGCGTGATGACCGATTGATGCTCGGCGAGCCCCGTCACGCGCTCAAAAGCAGCCGCTTCGTCTTCGCAACACAATACCGAATTGAGAAGATCACCCAATGCCGCGGCACCCTTGACCTTTTCGCCCAGCGAACCGGCGACCGAGCCGACATTGCGATCGACGACAAGACCAATGCCGCCGGTCTTCGGCAAGCGCTCCGGCAATCCGTCTTCCAGCACCCGCGCAGACAGCCAGCTCTCCAGTACGGTCTCGGCGGCGCTCTGCCAGGCGGGCTCGACATCCAGCGATTGCAACAGGCTCGGCCGCTTGTCCAGCCCTGTTTGCACCAGCCACTCCCCCATGGCAGGGTCCGGCTCGCGTGGCTGGTTCAGCACGTACAGTGATTCCAGCCGACCGCGTACTTCACGCTGCCTGCCATTGGCCTTGTCCAGTTCGCCCCTTTGACGGTCGATTTCGGTCCGGATCCCGGCCACCGCGTCGCGCTGCGCGGCGAACTCGTCTTGCGCCTTCTCGAGCCTGATTTCCAGAGACGCAAGCTCGTCACGGGTCCGGCTGCTTTCTTCGTCGAGCCGGGTTCTGGCCTCGCCATCGTCGTCGCGCAGTCGAACCAGCCGCTGCGACGCCTGGTTCATGCGCTCATCCAGGTGTTCAATCCGCATCTTGAGCAATTCCGTCTGTTGGCGGATCTTTGAACCTTCGGCCTGGCGGCCCTGGTACTGCTCATTGTGTTCAGACAGCGCCTGTTCGGCTTGCTCCAATCGCTCCAGCGCCCGTTTCTCCTCATTCCTGGCGTTTTCCAGCGCCGGCTCCAACTCGGCGATACGGCCGGTCACATCCTCGACCTGAGCCCGGTCCAGAAGCAGGTGCTGCTGCAATTCGTTGATCTGGCCTTCGACTTCGGCAAACTCGTTCTTCTGGCGCTTTAGAACATCCTGCTGGTGCTCGATGGACTGCTCGAGCCGCGCGATTTCGCCAGCGACCTCATAGAGTTCGGCCTGTACCGAAGACGTCTTTTCGGAAGCCTTGTGTTGTTGCTCGCGCAGTGCTTCAAGCGACTTTTCCGACTCGCGCTGAGCTGCCACAGCCTGCTCGATTCGTGTCTCGGTAGCGGCAAGCGCGCGGGCCTGATTGTCCATCTGGAGCCGGGCATGACGCCAACGCAGCGCGTTGAGCCGCGCTTCTTCCTCGCGATAGCGGGTCTTGAGTTTACGGTAGCGTTCGGCCGCCTTGGCCTGACGCTGCAGCTTGCCCAGTTGTTTGGCAACCTCCTCGCGCAGATCGCCAAGCCGCTCCAGATTTTCTCGCGTGTGTCGAATTCGATTCTCGGTTTCGCGTCTCCGCTCCTTGTAGAGAGAAACCCCGGCCGCTTCTTCCAGAAAACCTCTGAGATCTTCGGGTCGTGCTTCCACGATCTGCGAGATCATCCCCTGTTCGATAATGGCGTAGCTCCTGGGACCCAGACCGGTGCCCAGGAAAAGATCGGTAATGTCCTTGCGCCTGCAGCGCGAACCGTTGAGGAAATATGCAGATTGTCCGTCTCGGCTGACCTGGCGGCGAACCGAGATTTCGTTGTAATTCGCGTACTCGCCTCCAGCCCTGCCGTCGGCGTTGTCGAATACCAGTTCCACCGTCGCGGTCGTGACCGGTTTGCGCGCGCTGGAGCCTGAAAATATGACGTCGCTCATCGACTCGCCGCGCAATTGACGCGCGGAACTTTCGCCCATGACCCAGCGCACCGCGTCGATGATGTTGGACTTGCCGCAACCATTCGGGCCGACCACCCCCAGCAGGTTGGACGGAAGCTTGATGGTCGTCGGTTCGACAAATGACTTGAAACCGGCCAGTTTGATTGCAGTCAATCGCATTGAGAAAGTCGGGGCTCCGCGTTGTAGTTGTCCGACCGGGGCTCACGGTGAAGTGAAGTCCACGCTTACGGACGATGATTTATTCTATCGGGACACGTTGCTTCAAAACGAACTTCGACACAGACAGGAAATGCGCTATGTCCTCCAAACCCAGCCGGGATCTGGAAGTTTTTCCCAACCCGCAGACCGATGTGGATTATACCATTCACATTCGAATTCCCGAGTTTACCTGCTTGTGCCCGAAGACCGGTCAACCGGATTTCGGCGAACTCGCGATCGCCTATATTCCCGATGAATTCTGTGTAGAACTGAAGTCGTTGAAGCTCTACGCATGGTCCTTCCGCGATCAGGGCGCCTTCCACGAGGCGGTGACCAACCAGATCCTGTCCGACCTGGTGGCCGCCACCTCGCCGCGGTTCATGCGCCTGACCGCCGAATTCAACGTCCGGGGCGGCATCTACACAACGGTCGTGGCCGAGCATCGTGCCGACGATTGGACGCCGATCGCTCCGGTACAGCTGGTGTAGCCAACCTCGAGACTCCCGCTCAAGGTTGATCCGCAGGCTCATCCTCGAGTGGCAGCATCGGCGTGATGTCGGCTTCCTGAAACGCCTTGTCTATCATGGCCTGGGTCCGCTGGCGCACAAGCGTTCGGCGGATGCCCTCCCGGACCTCCTCCAAGGAAGGCGGTGTCAGATCATCGACTTCGGCGAGCTGGACGATCAGCCATTTGCCTTCGTAAGGCAACAGCGCGTCGACGATGCTCCCGGGTTCGGTCTGCACGAGAATCGCCGCAAAATCACCGGGCACCTGGCTGGCGTCTATCCAGTCTGTGCGTCGTGCAACCCGACCCTCGGCGGTCGCACGTTCGATGGCCTGCTCGAAATCGACTTCACCTGACTCGATCGCCTCCAGCTGTTCGAGCGCGTCGCCCTGCTCCGGAAACTCGATGGTCACGAGCTTGAAACGCCGATCCCCGGCGCGCTCGACCTGAGCCTCGTAAACCGCGGTGATTTCCTCATCGGAGACCGGGTTCGCCAGCTGAAAGTCTTCCAGATAACGTACGTATTGAACCTCGATGTCCTTGATCAGGCGTTCGGCGCGAACCTTGGGCCTGCTGGAAATCTGTTCTTCGACGGCGAGGTTGGCGACGGCGCGAAGCCGAATGAGTTCGTCTAGCAGTTCGCGCATGCCCTCCGTGTCCTCTTCATCCACGCCGCGGACTTCCATGAGGAATTCAAGCATCGGCAGGGTGAGTGGCTCGCCGTCCACTTCCACCAGCACCACATCGTCGGGCTGGACCAGATCCCGGGCCTGATCCGCTTGACCGCAACCGCCAACAAGCATAACGAAAAAAGAAGCTAAAAATAAATAAATCAGTAGTTTGGTATACATTTCAAGAATCTTCCTCGATTGCAAGCGCGTGAATATCGGTTGCCATCATCTCGTCCAGCGCCGCATAGACCATGCGATGGCGTGCAAGCCTCGACTTGCCGGCAAAGCCGGAGCAGGTGATCCGAATACGAAAATGTCCGCGCCCGTCGCGTGCACCGGCGTGCCCTATGTGCATGTGCGATTCGTCGATCACATCCAGATGTTCAGGGTTCAGCGAGGCCTCGATCAACGCCCGGATACGCGCCACCCGGTCGGCACTCATGGCAACACCTGCAGGAAAGGCCGTACATCCACCGACGTCCATGCGCCGGCATCGAGGTACGGGTCCGATTCGGCCCATTGCCTGGCTTCGACCAGAGAATCGAATTCAGCCACGACCAGCGAGCCGGAAAAACCTGCCGGACCGGGGTCCGCCGCGTCGATGGCGGGCATGGGGCCGGCCAGTATCAGTCGCCCGTCATCCATTAGCGCGCGAATGCGGCCGATATGCGCCTCCCGCACACTGGCCCGCGCGGAAATCGATTCATCCGCGTCCTGCCCGATTATGGTGTAAAGCATTCCGATAGCTCGAAGAGAGTGTCAAGGGCACAGTATATCCAGCGCCGGGTGAGCCATGCAGCGCCGTGGTTCGGCACATGGCCTGCTAAACTCGCTGCCAATGAACGAGACGCCTGAACCGATCCACAAACAAGCCGAGATGCCGCTTGCCACGGTCCGCGGAGAACCGCTGCTGAAGCTGCCGGACGATCTGTACATCCCGCCGGACGCACTGGAAGTCTTCCTGGACGCCTTCGAAGGGCCTCTGGACCTGCTGCTCTATCTGATCCGTCGGCAGAATCTGGAAATTCTGGATATCCCGATCGCCGAGATAACGCGACAATATATCGGCTACATCGAAATGATGCATGGCCTCCGTCTGGAACTGGCGGCGGAATATCTTGTGATGGCCGCGATCCTGGCCGAGATCAAGTCGCGGATGCTTCTGCCCCGTCCCGAGCCGGAGCACGACGAAGAAGGCGACCCGCGGGCCGAATTGATCCGCAGGCTGCAGGAGTACGAGCGATTCAAGCAGGCCGCGGAAGATCTCGACGAACTGCCGAGAATGGAACGCGATATCGTCGTCGCCAACGCCGGTATCGCCGAGCAGCGCCAGGTGCAGCTGCCGCCCGAGGTCGACCTGCGTGAAATTCTGCTTGCGCTCAAGGACGTGATGACCCGCGCCGAACTGTTCGCCCAGCATCACATCCAGAGTGAGCCGCTGAGCGTTCGCGAGCGCATGAGCCGCATTATCCAGTCGCTCAAGGGCACGGAATTCATCCAGTTCGAGCAGTTGTTCGACCTCGAAGAAGGCCGAATCGGCGTGGTGGTGACTTTTCTGGCCCTGCTGGAGTTGCTGCGGGAGCATCTGGTCGATCTGGTCCAACAGGACTTGTTCGGCAGCATTTATCTGCGCGCGCCCGGGGCCGAGCAGGCCACGGCCGATTAGACCCTCCAATGACGAGGCCCGTGAATTCGATGGAAGCGGAAAAACTCAAGATCTGGCTGGAAGGCGCCTTGCTTGCGGCCGGCCAGCCGTTGACCCTGACCCAGCTCAACGGCTTGTTCGACGAGGATGAACAGCCCGGCCACGGCGCCATCAGGGAAGCCCTGGCGCTGCTCGACGCCGAGATGTCCGGCCGCGCGGTCGAACTGGTGGAAGTCGCCGGGGGCTACCGTCTGCAGATCCGGCGGAAGCTGATGCCCGTGGTCTCCAGGTTGTGGGCCGAGAAGCCACCGCGCTACTCGCGCGCTTTGCTGGAAACACTGGCCATCATCGCCTACCGCCAGCCCATCACCCGCAGCGAGATCGAGCAGATTCGCGGGGTTTCCCTGAGCGCCAACATACTGAAAACGCTGCAGGAACGCGAATGGATCAAGGTGGTGGGCCATCGCGACATACCGGGCAAGCCCGAATTGCTGGGAACGACCAAGTCTTTCCTCGACTACTTCGGACTCAAGGGCCTCGACGATCTGCCTACACTGGCCGAGATCCGAGACCTCGACAATATCGAGCCGGAACTTGCGCTCAACGACCCCGAACACTCCCAGGCGGCAAACGATGACCAGCAAGCCCAAGCAAACCAGCAAGACTCGCAAGAACACGACGAGGACGGCCAAACCGACCGCGACGAGCCGGAAAACCACAAGTCGGACGCAAAGCCGGAAGAAACCAACCGGCAGCCGGACGAGCACGAGCCGCACGACACCGTCGACGAGCAGCCCGACCGGCGAGTCGAAGACACCGTCGAAAACGACCCGGAAGAAAACCAGGACCGGGCCGAAGCGCGGCCGGTCGACGAGTCGGAGCGCTCCGGGCGGCAGCAACGATCCGAAGACCCGGGGCAATCGGACCAAGCCGAACAGGACCGGCCGCCGGCAAGCGGGCGCACGGGCTGAAGCGCGCGCAGCGGCGCCGAACGCGGAAGCGGAACGCCTGCAGAAAGTGATGTCTCGGGCCGGACTCGGCGCCAGGCGCAAGATCGAGGAGCACATCGAGGCCGGACGCATAAAGGTCAACGGCAAGGTCGCGACGCTGGGCATGCGCGCCGCCGTGGGCGACCGCATCCAGTTCGAGGGCTCGAACTACGAGGTGGTCGGTGAGCGCAAGACGCACAAGACGCTCATCTACCACAAACCCGAGGGCGAACTGACCACGCGCAGCGATCCGGAAAACCGCCGCACCGTGTTCGACAATCTGCCGGCGGTGCGCGACGGCCGCTGGATCGCGATCGGGCGACTCGACATCAACACCGCCGGGCTGCTCGTCCTGACCACCGACGGGGAACTGGCCAACCGCATGATGCACCCGGCCGGCCAGGTCGACCGGGAATACCTCTGTCGGATCCGCGGCGAAGTCGCCGACGCTGACCTGCAACGACTGTTGCGCGGGGTCGAACTGGAAGACGGCGTGGCCAGTTTCTCGGACCTGGTCATCGGCGAACACACCGCCGACGAGCACACCACCGGTCACACCTGGTACACGGTCACGATCATGGAAGGGCGCAACCGGGAGGTCCGACGCCTGTGGGAAGCGGTCGGCGCCCAGGTGGCGCGTCTCAAGCGGGTCCGCTTCGGTCCGGTTTTCCTGCCGGCCAAGCTCAGACCCGGCCAGTACGAGGCGTTGCCGCCCAAGGATCACCGCATCCTGCGCGAAGACGTCGGCCTCAAGCCCGTGCCGGTGGAATTGACCCTGAAACGTGCTTGACGAATAGAACGGAAAGATCTCGGGAGCAAGCTTTTTGACTTGCTTTTCCCTCGCGTCTTCGCGCCTTTGCGAGAGCGGCCCTGGCCTTTCAACGTAGTGCGCCGCTATCGCTCGTACCTGCGCCCCTTCCATCCGGCGCCGGCGCCGAAGTGGTGACGAACGGCCGAGTCGACGGTCGCGACCAGGAACAGCATTGCCGATAGCGGCAGCACCAGCGCCCACTGCGCACCCAGGCCGCTGAAGCGCACCTGGGGCAGGAACGACAGCGCCATCAGGAGCCATCCCGCGAGGCCCGACACGGCCAGCCCCGGCGCGAGGTGCGCAAGGCCGAGAACGGCGGCCACCGGCGGCACCGCGAACACCACCATCATCACCGCGACCACCAGCATCAGCAGCAGCGGCGAATGCCGCAGCTGGGTATACGCGGTGCGGCGCACGGTCTCGAGAATGGAGGCGAAATCCGGGTGGCGGCGCATGCTCTGAACACCGTGACTCAGCCCCAGCCAGATCCGTCCGCCGGCCGCGCGTATTCTCGAGGCAAGCTCGCAGTCATCGATCAGCGCGTCCTTCCAGGCCTCGAACGCCCCGGTTCTTTCCAGCACGGCGCGCCGCACCAGCACGCAGCCGCCGGCCGCCGCCGCGAACGGGCGGTCGTCGCGGTTGACCCAGGCAAATGGATAGATCTGCTTGAAGAAATACACGAAGGCCGGAAGCATCAGTTTCTCCGGCCAGCTCGATGCCGGCAGGCGGGCCATGACGGAGACCTGGTCCAACCGGTCTCGCTCGAGCTTGTCCATCAGCGACCGCAGCATGCCCGGCGCGAGCCGGATATCGGCGTCGATCAGCAGCACCAGCGGGGAATCGATCGCATCCAGGCCCTGTTGCTGGGCCCAGAGCTTGCCCGACCACCCCGCCGGCGCAGGTCGGCCCCGGATCAGTCGAATCCCCGGCAGGGCATTCGCGGGTGTGGCAACAATCTTGGCAACAATCGCGGCCGTTTCGTCCTGGGACTGGTCGTCGACCACCACCACCTGCACGACGCCGGGCTGATCCGCGACCGATTCGAGCGTCTGGCGAATGGTCGCGGCCTCGTTGCGGGCCGGAATCAGGACGGCGACCGACCCCGTCGCGTCGCCGGACCCCTTGGCCGCCGGATCAAGCGGCTCGATTCGCTCGCGCGTGCTCCACGGCCGCCACGGCAGCAGCAGCACGATCAGCCACGCCGCCGCCGCGACAAGCGCAAGGCCCGTCATCGGATCCAGACCGGGTGCAGCGAACGTCAGTCCTGGACGACCTGCAGCGGAATCTGTCGGTCGCGCTGGGCCTGTTCGTAGGTCGGGAGATCGGGGGCGTATTCACCCTCGGTGTTCGGCCCGCGCATCCAGGCGCCGAGTGCCTTGACCGGATGGTTGAAGGTGTCGACCACGGCCGTGCCCTCGTAACCGCAGTGCGCCATGCAGTTGTCGCACTTGGGGTTGCGACCCACCCCGTACTGGTCCCAGGGCGTGTCATCCATCAGCTCCTGGAAGCTCGACGCATAGCCCTCGTCGACCAGCAGGTAGCAGGGCTTTTGCCAGCCGAAAATGTTGTAGGTCGGATTGGACCAGGGCGTGCACTGGTAGGTCTGGTTGCCGGTGATGAAGTCCAGGTAAAGCGAGGAGTGGTTCATCGGCCACTTCGACTTGCGCTGCTTGCCGGCACGAAAGATGTCGCGCATCAGCTTCTTCGACTTGTTGCGGCCGAGAAAGACATCCTGGCGTGGCGCATGCTCGTAGGTGAACCCGGGCGAAACCGTGATGCCCTCCACGCCGAGCTCGGTGGCGTAGTCGAAAAAGTCGGCGACGTGCTCGGGCACCTCGCCGTCGAACAGCGTGCAGTTGGTGGTCACCCGGAAACCGCGATCCAGCGCGGTCTTGATCGCATCCACCGCCTTGTCGAACACGCCGTCCTGGCAGACCGAATCGTCGTGCCTGTCCTTCAGCCCGTCCAGGTGCACCGACCAGGTGAAGTAAGGCGATGGCTCGTATTCGTCCATCTTCTTTTTCATCAGGACCGCGTTGGTGCACAGGTACACGAACTTCTTGCGCTCGATGATGCCCCGGACCATCTCGGGCATCTCCTTGTGGATCAGCGGTTCGCCACCGGGAATCGACACCATGGGCGCGCCGCATTCATCGACCGCCTTGAGTGCATCGTCGACCGACATCCGCTTTTGCAGAATGTCCTTGGGATAATCGATCTTGCCGCAACCGGCGCAGGCGAGATTGCACTGAAAAAGCGGCTCCAGCATCAATACCAGCGGAAAACGCTTCTGACCGGAAAGCTTCTTCTGCATCAGGTACTTGGCGACCCTGTACTGCTGGATCATCGGAATTGCCATGGTCTCTCCAGGTTGCTTTTCGATTTGTCGGTTGACTTCGGCGCATGCGCCGACACGTTGTTCATTGACCTGACCCGAACACGTTGAAACTCATTTCACCGGATTGAGCCTGAGTACGGTGTCGTCGGGCCGCATGCTCATGCGTCGGCGGCGCGTTCCGACAACGATTGTATGCGATCCCGCCACTGGTCCATCAAGGCCTTCCATTCCATCTTGAACCAGGGGGTGTATCGCGTCGGGTCGTTTTCGAGTTCGCGCGTGACGTCATCCATGGGCACCCAGCGCCAGTCGGCGATCTCGTCCGGGTGAACCCGAACTTCGCCGCCGGCCGATGCGCCGATGTACACGTGACACAACTCGTTCTCGGCCCCGGCGTCGCCGAAATCGGCCTGGTAGATGAACTTGTAGACAAACTCCAGTTCGGCATCCACCCCGAGTTCCTCGTAAAGGCGCCGATGCAGCGCCTGCTGCATCGATTCGCCCCGCCTGGGATGGGAACAGCAGCTGTTCGACCAGTACAGCGGCCACAGCGGCTTGCCGGCGGCGCGCTGCTGCAGCAGCACCCTGCCCCGATTGTCGAACAGGAATATGGAAAAGGCCCGATGCAAGGTGCCGTGACCGGTATGACAGTCGACCTTGGGTCGGTAGCCGATCTCGTTGTCGTTTTCGTCGACCAGGATCAGCGGTTCATCATCGAACGAAACTTTCTCGCGCACAACCTCACCCATTGCCGATCTTCCCCCCCACTGTAACCTGCATGGCCTGGTAGCCGGCTTCACGAAGCCCTGCTTCGATTCGGTCGGCGGCACCGGGTTCCGGCGGACACAGCGCGATGATCGAGCCGCCGCCACCGCCGCCGGTGAGCTTGGCGCCGAGCGCGCCGTGACGACGCGCGATCTGGATCATTTCCTCAAGCTCCCAGCTCGACACCTGCATTGCGTTGAGCAGGCCCTGGCAGACGTTCATCAACTCGCCCAGGGTCTCGAGGTTATGCGCCACCAGTGCATCCACGCCTTCGAGCACCAGCGAATCGATCTGGTCGAAGATCTTTTCATACAATTCGGGATGGGCCTCGCGCGCCTTGCGAACGCGCGCCACGGTGGCCGCGGTCAGGCTCTCGATACCGCTGATGCCGACGACCAGGCGTACCGCACGCTCGACTTCGATCACCTTGCGCAACGGCGACTCGCCGGAACGGAAAAGCATGGTCTGGCCGTAGACCGAAAGGGTGTTGTCGATACCCGACGGCGTTCCGTGCGCGATCTTTTCGCACTCGAAGGCCAGTTCGTTGACCCGCTCGTCGTCCAGTCCGAGTTCGAAGCAGCGGTCCAGCGCGCGAATCGTGGCGACAGCAATCGCCGCCGAGCCGCCCAGCCCCATCGCGCGCGGCACATTGGGGAAGATTTCCACCCGCATGTTCTCGTGCTCGAGCCCCAGTGTCCTGAAAATCATCGCCAGCGATTTTTCGAACGAGTGCTGCTTCTCGGCGGTTCGGTGCAAACGCTGCTCCACGCCCCAGCGCGGGATGATCAGTTCCACCCCGTCGCCGCCGCGCTGCACGTGCGCCTGGATCGCCAGCGGCACCGGCGTCGCGATCGCGTGCCGCCCGTAAACCACCGCGTGCTCGCCCAGCAGGATGATCTTGCCGTGACCGCCCGAGACGTTGCGCTGCTCCGAGACGGTCTCGGTTTTCTGCTCGGGCGCCTCGCCGGACTCGATTCGCGGCGTGGCGACTTCCTCGATCAGCTCACGCGCCTTCCAGACCTTGATCTCGCCCGATTCGATCAGCCTGTCGACGACCGTCTCGAAGATCTCGGGCGTGGCCCCGGCCGCGGCCACCACGCTCCTGGCGTGCAGCGTCATGTGCCCCTGCTGAATGCCCTCGGTGACCAGCGCACGAATCGCCGAGAAATTCTGGGCCAGGCCCACCGCACCCATCACCTCGGCCAGTTCGCGCGCCGAGGTCACGCCCAGCAGTCTTAAATTCATGCCGACGGTGGGGTTGGACTGCAAGGGTCCCCCGACGATGCCGACCTTGAGCGGAAGCTCCAGCTGACCGACCAGCGAGCCGTCTTCGCCGCGGGTCCACTGGGTCAGCGAGGCGTAGTGGGAACCGCGTGCGGCCCAGGCATGGGCCCCGGCCTCGATGGCGCGCCAGTCGTTGCCGGTGGCCAGCGCCACCGCGTCGATGCCGTTCATGATGCCCTTGTTGTGGGTCGCGGCGCGGTACGGGTCGATCGAAGCGAATTCGTTGGCCAGGATGATGCCGTCGCGCACCTGCTCGCCGTCGAAGCCGCGGCCGGCGAGTGCTTCCAGCGGAATGGAAACGCGGGCCTTGACCATGGCACGGTCGGTCAGGTTCGACAGGATGCGCAGGAATACCTTGCCTTCGGCGATGTTCTCGACCAGCGCGGCGACGCCTTCGCACATGGTGTTGACCAGGTTGGCCCCCATGGCGTCGCGGGTATCGACCAGCAGGTGGGCCACGACCATGTCGCCGCCCTGCCCCGACGAAGGATGAATAAGCACCTCCAGATCCTTGGCGCCGCCGCCGCGCGCGACCATGTTGGGGTGCAGGCTGTTGGCGAGGTTGAGTATTTCGTTCTTGCGCTGCAGCAGCGCGGCCTTGGCCCGCTGCGGATGCGGCACGTCCACGACCTGAATTTGTCCAATAAGAATGGGCTCGGTACTCTCGACCATGAAGCCGCCACCGGCGCGTGCGATCTTGGCCGCCGAACTCAGCGCGGCGACGATGGAGGGCTCCTCGACCACCAGCGGAATGGCGTATTCCTTGTCGTTGATCAGGAAGTTCAGGCCAAGGCCGACCGGCAGCCCCATGACACCGATGACGTTTTCGATCATCTTGTCGGCCGACTGGATCGACAGCGTATGTTCGCCGCTGACCAGAGCCTGGTAATCCTGGTTGGAGAGCAGGCCCTTCTTTCGCACTTCGCGAACCCGCTGAGAGACAGACAGCTTGTAGAACTCTGGAATTCGTGCCACGCTGAATCCTTATTGGTTTTCTGCGCCCGCTTCGGGCAATCGGCGCGAGGCGAGCCCGGCGCCGGAATCCGATATCGCCAAGTTTAACGGAACACCGCCGCAATCTGAGATGCCGGTCTCGAATGCAGCCAGCCTCTCGGGATCTTGCGCCAATGCGATGCCGAGATCGCCGCCGCCGGCGCCGCAGCTCTTGTAGACCACGCCGCATTGCCGGCCGAGTTCGGCCAGCCGCCGATGCGGCGCTGTCATGATCTCCGCGCCCATGGCCTCGCCCAGCGTACCCACGGCATCGGCGTAGGCCCGGCAGGCCCTGAACAATTCCGCGCCGTCTCGCGCTTTTGCCGCCGCTTCGGTCGCGATTTCGTTCAGGCGCCCGACGATCCCGGCGGCCCCGGCCGGATCACTTCGCTTCCAGGCGTCGAACGCGCCGACGAAATCCGTGGTCTGGGCGGCCTGGCGGGTCCACACGGCACGCCAGCAAAGATTTCCGGGCCAGTCCACAGGGCTGCAGTCGGCAACCCGGCCGGTCGGCCTGAATCGACTGAAGCCGCCGAAGAACGCCGCTGCCAGGTCCGCGCCGCTGGCCCGGGCGCCCAGCGCCTGGCGATAGACCGGCAGCCAGCGATCCAGCCGCTCTCCCGGTTGCGCCTGGTCGGCCGAACCCTCGAACCAGTCGCCCAGGGCCACCGTCAGCGCCGCGCACACGGCAGCGCTGGAGCCCAGCCCCAATTTCACCGGCCGGCCGGCGTCGGATGCGAACAGCGCCGCCGAATCGATGTCGATGTCGATCGTCGAGATCTCGTCGGGCTCGCGTCCAAGCGCCCTCAGGATGGCCGGGACCAGCCGTCCGGTAAGACCGAGTGTCGGGGTTTCCACGCCCTCGCACCGCAGCCGGTCGGCGTCGATCCGCATCGCGGCCTGCCGAACGCCGAGCTGAGGTGCGCTCAGGCGACCCGAATCATCGCGCGCCGATTCGATCCGGACGTCGACGTACCGATCGACCGCCATGACAAGCGCGGGCGCGCCGTCGAGAACGGCATATTCGCCGATCAGCAGCAGCTTGCCCGGCGCGCGGGCCCAGGATCGCTTCACGCCGGCGCCCGTGCCGGCTCGTCGAGGCAGGCCGCGCCGCCGCCCAGGCCGGCGCGCAGAATCTCGGTGACCCCGGGTACTTCGCCGAGCGCGGCCGCCACGGCCTCGGCCGCGTCCGGCGCGCATATCGCCTTGACCTGCGGTCCGGCGTCGACGGTAAAGAACACCGGCAAGCCGCTCGCGCGCAACTGGCGCACCCGATGCAGGCACCCCATCGTGGTTGCATTGAAGTACAGCAGCCCGGGGCGGGCCGACATGGCCAGCCCGTGCATGGCCAGCGCGCTGGCCTCGGAAACATTGGCCAGCGCGTCGAAATCACGCGCCGCAATGGCCGCGCGGGCAGTCGCCAGGTCACCCGGCTGGTTCGACACCCAGGCGGCATAGAACGGCGACGTCTGCGCGGTCCGCTGCATGCCCTCGGTCGACCCCACCGATTTGCGGCCTCGGTCGCTGACCGCGATGACGACCTCCAGCGGCCAGTCATCCGCCGCCGCCAGCGGCTCGGCGACGCTGTCGCTGCCGTCCGGCAGTCGGCCCCGGTGCATCTCGACGTATCCGCCGAAGATCGAGCGGGCCGCCGACCCGGAGCCGATCCGCGCCAGCGCCGAGCGCCGGGCCGGCGTCAGCCCCAGTCCGTAGGCCCGGTCCGCCGCGGTCACCAGCGCGGCAAAGCCCGAGGCCGACGAGGCCAGGCCGGCACCGGTCGGAAAGTTGTTGTGACTGCGGACATGCGCCCGTATCCGGCTTCCACCGATTTCGCGCATTCGATCGAGCAGCGCTGCGACCCGGGCGGAACCGGGAGCGCCGGCCTGGCCGTCGAGCTCGAAGATATCGTGTTCCAGCGCGGCGTCCAGCTCGACCCGGGTCCGGGTCCAGAGCGCATCCAGGGTGATCGAGATCGACCCCACGTCCGGCAGGTTGAGTTCGGCATCGCGCTTGCCCCAGTACTTGATCAGGGCAAAATTCGCGAAAGCGACGGCGTGGGCCCGGCCCGGATTGGATTGGGTATTCATCAGTTCCGCCAAGAATCGTCTGTCGATATCGGTTGTGCGATCAGGCCGACCGGCCGTTCGACAGCGACGCCACGATCGGGGCGCATGCACGAAGGGTCCGGCGCGCTCGGCGCGCCGCCAGGCCGAGGGCGATCACCCCGCTGGTTTCTCGCGGCGATTCTAGCAAGCCGAGCAGCACCTGACCGGGACGTGTCCGCGGCCCGTCCATGCCGGCGATCGCTGCCGCCGGCACGCCGCGGTCGGCACGATCGACAATCACCCTGACGACCACCAGCGGAAGTCCCGCAGCGGATGCCACCCGGCCGATCGCAGCACTTTCCATGTCGACCGCGATAGCGCCGCTGGCCTCCGCCAGCGCCCGCTTGTCGGCCACCGAGGTCACCGGCTCGGACGCGCTTGCAAGGACACCGCGGTGAATTGTTGCGCGGCGTATCTGCGCAATCGAGCCGAAGGCACGCGCCAGGGTTTCGGTGATTGATGCATCGGTCGCAATTATCCGCGAGGCATCGTCCAGCACCCGGTCGGCCAGCACAATATCTCCGGGTTCGACTCGCCCAAGCCCGCCCGCCGTGCCCCAGCTGACAAGGCAGACTGCGCCGCGCGCGACGGCGCGCTCGGCCCCGGCCGATGCCGCAGCCGGTCCCGGGCCGGTCGTTTCCAGCAGCAGGCGGCTCTTGCCGCCCGGGCAGGACGCGAAAACGTCCATTTCCCAGTTCAGCGCCGCGACAATCCCGGCCGGACCGACTAGGTCCGTTGCCACGAGCGACGCGCCGCGGCCAGCGCCCAGAGCGGGAAGTAGCGCGAATAACCGTGGTACTTGAGATAGAACACGCGCGGAAAACCCGGCGCCGTGAACCATGGATCGGGCCAGTCGCCGCACGCCGACTGGGTGCGCGCCAGATACTCGGCGCCACGACGCACGGCCGGGGTGTCGCCGCGCCCCGCCGCGATCAGGCCGAGTAGCGCCCAGCCGGTCTGGAACGCGCGAGAACAGCTGCCGGTACCGGCCAGCTCGGGGTCGTGATAGGTCTGGTTGCCCTCGCCCCAGCCCCCGTCGGCGGTCTGGCAGCCTTCGAGCCAGGCCACAGCACGCGCGATGGCCTCCCGGTTGCGCTCGCTCCCGTCTGCACCCAGCGCGACCAGCGCCGACCAGGTGCCGTAGATGTAGTTGGTGCCCCAACGGCCGAACCACGAACCGTCCGGCTCCTGCTCGGCGAGCAGGTAGCGGCGGACGCGCTCGCGCTCGCGCTCGAACCTGGAATCATCCAGCAACGCGAACAAGGTCAGGCAGCGCGCCGAGACATCGGCGGTCGGCGGGTCCAGCAATGCACCGTGGTCGGCGAACGGGATTTCGTTCAGGTACTCGGCATTATTGTCGATGTCGAACGCGCCGAAACCGCCGTTGCTGCTCTGCATGCCGGCCAGCCAGACGGCCGCACGCTCGACCACCGGGCGGTAGCGTTCGGGGTCGTGAGCGTGCATCGCCCAGGCGACCATGGCGGTGTCGTCGAGGTCCGGGTAGTGGTCGTTGCGGTACTGGAACGCCCAGCCGCCGCCGGCCAGGCCCGGCCGTGCCCGGCGCCAATCGCCCGGCGCATCGCTGATCTGGCGTTCGACCAGCCAGTCGAGCCCGCGGCCTGCCGCCTTGACCGCCTCGGGTTCGCCCGAGGCATCCAGCGCCAGCGCCGCCAGCCCGGTGTCCCAGACCGGCGAGACGCAGGGCTGGACATAAGTCCTGTCCGGCTCGTCCACGATCAATCCGCGCAGTGCGTCCCGGGTCTGGATGCGCTGCGGATGGTCTTCCGGATAGCCCAGTTCCTTGAGCGCGATCGAGGCATTGACCATGGCCGGAAAGATCGCGCCAAGGCCCTCCAGGCCGTTCAGCCGTTCGATGAACCACTGCTCGGCGCGCTTCAGGGCGTGCCGGTGCAAGCGTCGGGGAATCATCCATTCGGTGTGACGGCCCAGCGCCTCGAGCCAGAGGAACATCCGGTTGAGCGGCGAGCGCACTTCGAACCATTTGCGCACCGACCCGGGCGCCTCGACGAAGCACTCGCGAATGTCGGTTCCGGTGGGATTGGCCGCCCGCGCCTTCAGCGAGTACAGCACGAACAGCGGCACCATCACGGTCCTGGACCAGTAGGAAATCCGATCCAGGGAAAACAGGAAGCGGCGCGGTAGCAGCATGATCTCGGCCGGGATGTAAGGCACCGCACGCCACGGCACCTGTTCGAACCAGGCCAGCAGGATGCGGGTGAACACGTTGGTCCGTTCGGCGCCGCCGTGATCCAGGATCCAGCGCCTGGCGCGCAGCATCGACGTCTCGTTCTCGTCGTGACCGCTGAGCTTCAGCGCGAAATAGGCCTTGACGGTGCAGGACAGATCGCCATCCCCGCCATGGAACAGCGGCCAGGAACCGTCATCTGCCTGGCTTTCGAGCAGGAATTTCGCAATCCGTGCTTCCAGCGCCGGATCGCGCTCGTCCATGTAATGCAGGTAGCAGATGTACTCGGCCGGAATCGTGCAATCGGCCTCGAGTTCGTAAATCCAGTGACCATCGGTCTGCTGATCGGCCAACAGGCGCTCGACGCCGCGGCGCAGCGCGGCCTCGAGCGAGGGCGGGGTTTGGTCGCCGGCCGGCGACGCAACGCGCGCGTCGCTTACCCTCGTTTTCGCAGTCGCAGTGTCGGTCAAAGTGTTCATACCACCCTTGGCAATGCTTGAAGATCAGTTCGCACTCAGCGAATCGTGCAATTCGTGCTCGCGGCATTCGGAATGTCCGGCTTCGGCTCGGGCGGATGCATTTCGGGAGATCGCGTCCAGCCCTTCGGCTACGCCGGGGTCGGACTCGGGCAAGCGTCGGGAATCGCGTCGAAAAAGCCTGCGCAGCATTGCATCGCTGCTCGCCATCAGTCCATAGCGACGGACGATTCTTCGCACGTCCTCGCGCGAGATCTTGACCTCGTCACCCGATTCGAACGCAGGATTGCGGTAGATGTTGTCCAGGGTCGGCACGGCCATCCCCAGCGCCCACAGGCAGAATCGGCGGATACCGAGATAGCGGCGCGGAATCAGCAGGGTATAGCTCAACGCGTTGCGCAGGTGTCCGTGCGCCACCACCGCCAGCCGCTCCATACCGGACCTGAGGCTGTCTTCATCCAACTCCGCAATCAGGTCGCCCTGCCCTGCTGGCGACAGGCCGAAAGCGGTGCGCGGTAGCCAGCAGACACCGCGTTCGCGGTCGGCCTTGACGTCCTTGAGGATATTGGTCATCTGGAGGCCCTGGCCGAATGACGGGGCCAGCCGCATCAACTGTTGGCGACGCCGAGCGATCGCGTCCGAATAATCGCAGAAAAGTTCGGTCAGCATTTCGCCGACCACGCCGGCGACGAAGTAACAGTATTCGTCCAGTCGCTGCTGCGAATCCAGCCCGCGCAGGCCCACCTGCTGCTGGAACCGGTGCATGCCGTCACTCATCAGCGACACGCAGCGGATCAATGCCTGTCGCTGAACCTCCCCGAAGCTCCGTGTCACGTCCACGACCTGTTCGACGCGCGCGACGAGATCGCGCTCGGCGACCAGGGTTTCGGGCGCAAGCCTGGGCGCAAGGGTTGCGGCGAATTCGGCGGCCGGACGATTGCCCTGAAGCACATCGATGAACCCGCGACCGCTGGCCCGCTTCTCGGCCACCGACAGTCCGACATCGTCTTCGATGGTATCGGCGATCCGGCACAGCAGGTAGGCATTCGTGACCGGAACGCGCAATGCACCCGGAAGCGAGGGAATCGTAAGGGCGAAAGTGCGAGAAACGCCGCCGAGTATCTGCGCCTGGAAATCCAGCGCCGACTGCAATGACGGCTGAACTGACGTCTGTCGTGACGAGCGCAACGCCGATCTTCGCGGCGATCCGTCAAGCTTATGAACATCGTTCATTGATTTCTCCTGCGGGCTCCCTTGCGCATTGATTATATTTTGATCCGTTCCGGCGTGCGCGGCCGGGTCCGGTGCAGCCGGCCGAGTTTCGCGATGCCGGGCTCGGCCGCCATTATGAACGTTGCCGTCAGTGACCGGGACACCTCTCCGATGCTTTCAACGGCTCTCCGATTCCGATCGAACGGCGATTGGTCGAGAGACACCGCGGTCGGCAAGCGCTTACAATCAGGATTCATGCGCGGCCAAGGGTTTCGAGGATGGGTTTCAGCGACAGGGCGAACGGGTATATCGATCGGGTCGAGACGACGCTGGACCGCTGGCTGCCCGCCGATTCGTCCGAGCCGCAGCCGCTGCACGCGGCACTCCGATACGCGGTATTCAACGGCGGCAAGCGGATTCGACCGCTTTTGGCTTTCGCCGCGGCCGAGGCCGCCGACCTGCCTCCGAGCGAGGTCGACGCGATGGCGGCTGCCGTGGAGCTTATCCACTGCTATTCGCTGGTGCACGACGACCTGCCCGCGATGGATGACGACGACCTGCGGCGCGGCAAGCCGACCGTCCACAAGGCCTTCGACGAGGCGACCGCCATTCTGGCCGGCGACGCGCTGCTGACTTTGGCGTTCGAGGGCATGGCGCACGATCGCGTCCCGGCTCGGGCAATCGGCGAACTGGCCTCGGCCGCAGGCTCCGCCGGGATGGTCGGCGGACAGGCCATGGACCTGGCGTTCGAGGCCACGAAACCGACCCGCGAGGCGCTGGAGAGCATGTTCAGGAAGAAGACCGGCGCGCTGATCCGGGCCGCCGTGGTCATGCCCGTGGCCGAGCGCGGCGCCGACGACCCGTGCCTCCGCGCGCTGGGCGAATATGCCGAGGCGATTGGCCTGGCATTCCAGATCGTCGACGACCTGCTGGATATCGAGGGTTCCACCGAGGAAATCGGCAAGCCCGCCGGTTCCGACGCCGCCAGGGACAAGGCGACCTGGCCGGCCCTGTTCGGCCTCGAGGCCTCGCGCCGGCACGCCGACGAGTTGACCGAAGCCGCCTGGTCGGCCCTGGCGCGCCTGCCCGGCGACACCGACGGTCTTCGCTGGCTTGGAGAGCGGATCGTTCGGCGCCGATCCTGACCGGCGGCAGGCAAAATGCGGCCGCGTGAAAAAGCGTTGATCTTTCGTCGACGCACGGGCCGTAAACTGGGTTCACAAATGTGAATTCACACGTAACCCGGGACGCTCCAATCATGAACGAAGAATCAGCAAACGCCACCATTCTGCTCGTCGAAGATCACGACGACCTCGCGGCCACTGTGGGCGCATATCTCGAAGGCTGCGGTTACGCAATGGACTATGCCGCCGACGGCTCGATCGCGCTCAACCTGCTCGAAGACAATCTATACGACGTCATCATTCTTGATCTTATGTTGCCCAAGGTCGACGGCATGAAAGTATGCAGGAAGCTGCGCGACCGGGGCGATTCCACCCCCATCCTGATGCTGACCGCCCGCGATCAGCTCGACGACAAGCTCGAAGGCTTCGATGTCGGCGCCGACGACTACATGGTCAAGCCGTTCGAAATGGAAGAGCTTTCGGCCCGTATCAGCGCCCTGCTGCGCCGCGCCCGCGGCGAAGTTTCCGACGGCGCGATCCGGGTCGGCGACCTGGTGTTCGATCCCCGCACCATGCGCGTCGAGCGCGAAGGCCAGCGTCTGAACCTTTCCCCGACCTCGATTCGCATCCTGCGCATCCTGATGCGCGAATCGCCGCGCCTGGTCAGCCGCGAACAGATTGAAAACGAGCTGTGGGGCGACATGCTGCCGGATTCCGACACGCTCAGGAGCCATATGTACAACCTGCGCAAGAGCATCGACAGGCCGTTCGAGACCAAGCTGCTGCATACCGTGCAGGGGATGGGGTTCAAACTCGCCCACCCCGACGACGCGTAAAAGCCTTTCAGGACTACTGCGCGGGCGCCTGGCGGAGCCCGGTGGTGCTCGGAATCCTCATGTACTCGCATGTACATTGCGGTTCCTGCGCGCCAGCGGTCTCCGCCAGCCACCCGCTCGCTACGTCCTGAAAGGCTTTTACCCGTAGAGCAGGAAAGCGGAACTCCACGAGCGCCCGGCAGTGCTCGACATCCTCAAGTACTTTCATGTACGTTGCGGTGTCTGCGCGCCGGCGGCCACCCTCAGGCCGCTGCTCGCAACACCCAGAAACGATTTTCCCGCTATTTGGTTCGATGATGCTCGGAATCCTCATGTACTCGCATGTA
>Ga0209944_1000204_pt1 | contig 26161 bp, 12 predicted proteins | sample SalPonR1_C_D2_MG_FD_185701 | JGI IMG/M metagenome (GOLD analysis project Ga0209944, IMG submission 185701) | Salt pond soil microbial communities from South San Francisco under conditions of wetland restoration - Salt Pond MetaG R1_C_D2_MG... ...
TAACCCGAAATATCTGCAAATGCAAATAGATAATGGAAAGGCTTACATTGTTTATCACTACGATGTAGATTCTAAAGAAAGATCTACTAACTTGTATAAGTATGACCTTACCGCTGATACATTAGATTCCTGGAATGTAAAAGGCGAAAATTTGTACCCTACTTACTTTGGTCAACCTATTGCTAGCGTAAGTGAAGGTTTGTTTGTTTATGCCAGCAATGATACACTATATGCTTTTGACACAGAAAGCGAGACCTATTCATTTATTAAAAACCCACTAAAGGGTATAGAAATTGAGACTCTAAAAATCGAAAATGGATACCTTATTGTTAAGTATCCTCAAGAAAATCATATTATCGATCTACAGACAGGGAAAATCCTTCTTAAACCGGATCGATACTTCAACTTACTCCTTCATCCCTCTAAAGAACTCTATTTTGATCGGCCTGTTGGGGATTTAAGCACACTAGCGATCCGCGATCTCGCCAGTGGACAAATGCTTTGTGAGGCTGAATTCGGATTTGTCCCATCAGGACTTGACCTTCTCTTTTACGATAACATGTCAGACCAAATCATTTTTATTCAGAATCGATTCCTTTTCTTAATGCATATGCCTGAAGAATTATGATGACACAGTTCGTAAAATATTCTGTCCTATTTTGGCTGAGCCTAGGAATTGTTCAAGGACAGAGCTCCTGGTTCCTCGATCTAAATACTGGGGTGTATGATCACTCTTTGACAACAAATAAAAACTTCGTTACTAATCTAGAAGAAATAGGATTTACGCAACAACGGCAGGCTGCGTTCCAATTTGACTTGGTCGCGGGAAGAAAAGGGGCAAGCGGAATTCATGTAGCAGGAGGATTTAAAACCTTACGCCCGGAGACAACGTATAGTCTAATCACCTCCTTTGATCAGGCGATAGGAGTCGAGAAGATAAGCGAAACTGTCAAATATCAAACTTCCTTAAATTTCTACCAACTCAGAGTAGGCTATGACCATTCGATTTTAGACAATTGGATGCTGGGGTTACGTTTTAGTGCTGGCTTTGACCCTAACCCTGAGATGTTCGTCATAGAAAGCCGGGAAGAAACATATGCATTATTTGATCAGGTCAATTATTTTGAAGATGGTCAAAATATGCCTGAGCCCAATCGAGCAGCTTTATTTGGTGCTATTGAACTCAGCGTAGGCAAAAGATTTGATTACTTTTCTTTATTTATCTATGGCCGAATTACAGGTGTTAGGCAACAGCAAGATATGCGCTACCCAATCGCAGCACTGGAACTACCTTTTTATATCCGGTATGTCGACAATGTCAGGCTCAATAATCAGATCAATGAATTAGGCATATCAGTTCGAATTCCCTTGTTGTTTATCCCTTGATACGGCCTGCGTAAGTGATGGCAGGGGGCGCCAGCGTCGAAGCCCGGGCACGCGGCACGCGTGAGGCGGGTGCACGACCGAGCGAACAGCGAGCCCCGGACGTAACGACCGCCACGCTATTCCACAAGCGCAGCATTAGAATATTCAGAAGACCGTAAGCGTGGCGGATACGCCCAAAAAAATAAAAAGTAAATTTTGTATTGAGAATACTATTGGATAGAATCAACTCAAATTGCATTTCTGCAACCCTTATGCATAGTCTATTTGGGTTCCACAATAAAGGATGGTCGTAATAGAAAAGTATAAAAAATTGTATGTATACCCTAAGCTATTATCTGGAAGATGGGCTCCATTTCTTAAAAAAAAGGATAGAATAAGGACATTTTACTATAATATCTAGACGCTTCCCATATTTTGTAGCCCTTTACTATATATTTGACCTTAGCATCTAATCTCATATTCAACTCCCTTCTTTATGCACCTCTTAAAAATTCCGTTGAAATCTATACGCTTCTCACTTATCAAAATGGGTTTCATTTTACCCACTCTACTTTGCCTGACCACTGCAAGCCCTGCTCAGTCTTCGAGTCTGGTCTATTTGCAAGCAGACTCATTGCAGTATACATTTTTTGCCATGGAAGGCCAGTCGAATGCTGTCAATATCATCCCGGATTACTCCCATGCCGGATATAAGGGTGGTGGAGTCGCTCTTCCGGAAATTCCTACAATGATTACGCTTTCTCCTATGGAGGGAGATGATACGGAACGGATTCAATCCGCTATAGATCAAGTGGAAGCTATGACTCCGGATGCGAATGGGTTTCGCGGAGCCGTTTTGCTGCGGGCTGGATGCTACGATATAGAAGGCCAACTTTTCATTGAAAAGAGTGGCGTAGTCCTCCGCGGAGAAGGCCAAACTCTAAACGGTACTATCCTACATGCCAATTTGCAAGAAAAGCACGATTTCATAAGTCTTAGGGGGCAAGGTGGTGGATTTGATCGCAGGTCTTCGACGAGACAAGATATAACGACCTCTTATGTCCCTTTGGGGTCCTACAGCTTTTCTATTGCAGACGCTTCGGGATATGCGGAGGGTGATACGATTGCTTTACGTAGAACGCCCAATCAGTTCTGGATCGATGATATCGGCATGGATGAGATCGGCTGGACGACCTCTTCATACTCCATCTTTCACGAGCGGGTGATTACTGCAATCTCAGGAAATACGATAACACTGAATGTACCTATCGTGGATGTCATCGAAGATCAATACGGCGGGGGTGAAATTTATAAGGCGTCGGTCCCGGGGCGGATCAGCCAATGTGGTGTAGAAAACTTGCGAATCCGATCCTATTACGAGGACAACAACCCCTCCGATGAAGATCACGCCTGGGTCGGAGTCAAGCTGAGTCGCGTTACGGATTGCTGGGTGAAAAATGTGACGGGACAGTTTCTGGGCTATGGAACGGTCTCAATCACAAGCGAATCTAATTTCAACACCATTCAGGATTGTGCCAATATCGATCCGCGCTCTCAGGTGCGCGGCGGACGACGATATTCATTTAATATCAGTGACGGCATGGGTAATTTATTTCAACGCAACTACACCATGCAGGGCCGACATGATTTCGTGACGGGCTCTCGTGTCACTGGCCCCAATGTATTCCTCGATAATTACAGCGCAGAGACTATCAGTGACAGTGGTCCGCATCACCGATGGGCAACGGGATTACTTTTTGATAATGTAAGAGGGGGAGGAATTCGCGTTCAAGATAGAGGCACCTCAGGCAGTGGACACGGATGGGCCGGGAATACGACAATGTTTTGGAACCTGCTTTCCTATACCGAGGATATCAAAGTAGAAAGCCCTGCGGGCGGAATGAATTGGGGAATAGGCTGTAGAGGAATAGAGCAAAAAGGTGATGGGTATTGGGAAATGTGGGATACCCCCGTACTACCGCGTAGCCTCTATCTGCAGCAGCTGGAAGATCGCCTCGGGGCTGAGGCCGTAAGTAATATTACTATCCCCGAACAACTAAGCGGCGATATTTATGAGATGCTGGAGAGCTGGGCCGGCGGTGGCGGCTTTGAGCAAGCTGATTTTGATGAAGTGCTGTACGTTGCAGAAGATGCCTATGTCAGAGGCGGCGGAAATGGCGACACGAATTTTGGAGAAAGCACCGAATTGACCATTAAAAATAGCGGTGAGGGACATCCTAATGATCGGAGGACCTTTCTGAAATTTGACCTCAGTAGCTTACCTACGCCGATTTATGATGTAAAATTACGGCTGAATGTCGATAATGATGCGCCCAATCCTACACTGGATGCTATACACTACGTTTCGGATGATAGCTGGTCTGAAGGCGAAATGACCTATAATACACAACCCGATGCAGGGGAATTGATAGATACCGCCATGGTGCCGCCCAATGGCGCATGGATTGAGTTTGATCTTACCGATGCAGTGGAAGCGGAGATGCAAGGCGATGGCGTTCTCAGCTTACGGATCACGGCTTCCCAGGAAGGAGCTACACTTCATGCCTATTCATCAAAAGAAGAAGCCGGACGGACAAACGAACCTCAACTGGCTTATAACCTCGTTCCGGGCGGATCGGCAGCGGATGACTACTGCGATCGCACAACGACCAGCGGAGATTTCCCCGCTTATGGACCAAACACGAAAGTACCGGCCTTCACCCTGATGCCAAATCCGGTGCATGAGGAGTTAACTTTACAGTTTAACGAGCCTGGTCTGACCGAAGACGTTTATATCCATAGCATTTCCGGGGGGCTGATCCGTCAGCTGAGTAAAGGTAGAAACGCTTCCACTTTGCGAATCTTCGTCGCTGACTTGCCCGCCGGCATTTACCTGATTCAGGTGGGAAGAGAAACGCAGAAGTTTATAAAAATGTAGTAGCCCCCTCTCCTTCCTCTTCGAGCATTTACTCACAGACTCAGAATGCAGGTATCATGAGTGGGAAAATCTTTATACAGAAAAGATTATTCCTTTTGCTGTTCCTTACATATGATAATATCACGCACTTATCATCTGAATTACATGAGTAAATCGCAATCCAATTCGAGCATTAACTATAAAGGAAAGAAAACCTGCTAGTAACTGACGTTGATGACTCTTAACTGATCGCTTGTAGCTCCTTTTTTATTAAAATAATCAAAAGATTGTATTTTGAGACAAAATCACAGAAAATGAGATCAATATTTGTATTCACTCTCCTATGTGTTGGATTCACAATCCTCGCTCAGGACACACTCCCCAAACTCAGCTCCAAAACCGTATCGGGCTTATCCTTTCGAAACGTCGGTCCCGCCCTGACCTCCGGGCGCGTAGCGGATATCGCAGTCAATCCAGCCGATCCGAATGAATATTATGTGGCGGTAGCTTCCGGTGGGGTTTGGAAAACCATCAATCACGGAACGACCTACACGCCTATTTTTGACGGAGAGAGCTCCTACTCTATCGGCTGTGTTACTATTGATCCGAATAATGCGAATACCATTTGGGTGGGAACAGGAGAAAACAACAACCAGCGTTCTGTTGCCTACGGTGATGGCGTCTATAAATCGGTCAATGGAGGCAAAAGTTGGAAACATATGGGCCTCAAGGAGTCAGAGCACATCTCAAAAATCATAGTCGATCCGCGAAATTCGGACGTCATCTACGTAGCTGCCTATGGTCCTCTTTGGTCTGACGGCGGCGACAGAGGCGTCTATAAATCTACCGATGGTGGCGAAACTTGGGCCCAGATCCACTATATCTCTGATCAAACCGGAACAGCTGACTTAGTCATGGACCCCGAAAATCCCGATGTGCTTTATGCGGCCGACCATCAGCGCCGACGACATGTATTTACGTATATCGGAGGTGGGAAAGAGAGTTCCCTGTACAAAACGGAAGATGGCGGTGAAAACTGGACAGAAATAACAACCGGCTTACCCAAAGGAAAAATGGGGCGTATAGGTTTAGCGATCTCGCCGGCAAATAGCAACTACGTCTATGCCATCGTTGAGGCCGAGGACGATAAACACGGATTCTACCGCTCCACCAATAAGGGATTGAATTGGTCCAAAAGAAGCAGCTACAAAACTTCGGGGAACTATTACCAGGAAATCGTTTGCGATCCCCATGATGTCAACAAAGTATTCAGCATGAATACCTGGTTGCACCACACCGAAGATGGTGGTAAGACCTTTAAGCGAACCGGCGAAAAAGGGAAACACGTGGACAATCACTGCATGTGGATCAATCCGGAGAATACCGACCACTGGATCGTGGGCTGTGATGGCGGAATCTATGAAACCTGGGATCACGCCAATACCTGGCATTATAAACCCAACCTACCCATTACACAGTTTTATAAAGTCAGCGTTGATAACGACCTCCCCTTTTATCATATTTATGGCGGAACACAGGATAACAATTCCATAGGTGGCCCCTCTCAAACGATCAATAATGCCGGCATCCTGAATTCAGACTGGTACATTACCAACGGGGGCGACGGATTCGAAACGCAGGTCGACCCCGAAAATCCGGATATCGTCTATTCGCAAGCACAGTATGGCTGGTTAGTGCGATATGACCGGAAAAGCGGTGAGAAAATTGGGATTCAGCCCATGCCCGGCAAAGGCGAAAAGGCGTACCGCTGGAATTGGGATGCGCCTCTGGTCGTCTCAAATCATAAGCACACACGCCTGTACTTTGCCGCCAATAAGGTATTCAAAAGTGAAGATCGCGGAAATTCCTGGGAAACCATCTCGGGAGATCTCACCCGGCAGCTGGACCGAAATCAAATGAAAGTCATGGGAGAAATCCAGTCGCCCGATGTGGTCATGAAAAATAAGTCGACCACCATCTTTGGAAATATTGTAGCTCTGGACGAATCGCCACTCAACGAGAACCTGCTCTACGTGGGTACAGATGATGGCCTCATTCAAATCACCGAGGATGGCGGAGCCAATTGGAAACAGCAGGAAAGCTTCCCGGGTATCCCATCCATGACATATGTGAATATGCTCTTAGCTTCCCAGCAAGATACGAGTACCGTCTACGCCGTATTCAATAATCATAAAAAAGGCGATTTCAAACCCTATATTCTAAAAAGCACGAACAAAGGAACAAGCTGGACATCGATTGCCGGCAATTTACCCGAGCGGGGCTCCGTTTATGCGATCGCTGAAGATCATGAAAATGAGGATCTCTTATTTGCAGGAACTGAATTCGGGGTATTCTTTACGACCGATGGTGGCGAAAACTGGGTGCAATTGAAGTCCGGCGTACCTACCATTGCCGTTCGGGATATAGCTATTCAAGAAAGAGAGAACGATCTAGTTCTCGGTACCTTTGGACGAGGGTTCTATGTCTTGGATGATTATTCGCCATTGCGCGAGATCTCCACAGAAACCCTGGAGCAAGAAGCCAGGATATTCCCTATTTCAGATGGCCTGCAATACATCGAGTCCAACCCGCTAGGTGGAAGAGGAACCAGTTCGCAGGGAGCCTCACTCTATGCCGCGGAAAATCCGCCTTACGGAGTGACCTTCACTTATTATGTCAAAGACAAGCCGCAGAGCCCAACAGATAAGCGACGCGAAGCCGAAAAGAAGGACCGAGAGGCCGGAAGTGATATCGACTATCCGACCTACGAAGAGTTTGTGGCCGAAGACCGCTATGAAGAGCCCTATTTACTCTTTATCATAAAAGATAGTGATGGCATGGAAGTGCAGCGCATGAAAACGGGAGTCAAGACAGGCGTGAATCGCATCACTTGGAATATGCGATACCCCGCCACCACTCCCATCAAATTAAAGGAAGGAAAAGTGGGGCGCTACAGCATGCCGAGCAATGGACCTCTGGTTTTGCCCGGCACCTATTCAACGGAGCTTTATCAATCCACAAACGGCAAATTGGAACAGATCGCGGATGCACAGTCCTTTACGATCCATGCCTTAGAAAACTCTTCTCTGGCCCGACAGACAGCAGCGAATGTGGCTTTCAAGAAAGAACTGGCCGAGTTGAGACGGCAGTTTCGCGGTACCAATGGCAGCTATAGCGAACTCAAGAAACGATTAAAGTACGTAAAAGCGGCCATACAAAATTATCCGGGCACTGATCTCAATTTGATGGACCAGGTGCAATCCATTGAAGACGCCATACATTCGATCGATATCGCCATGTGGGGTGATTCCCACAAATCGAAAAGAGAAATCGAGACCCTACCCGGCACGGGGAGTCGTATTTCCAGCATTGTATATCAGACCTGGTATTCCACTTCCAATCCGACGGCGACGCAAAAAGAACAGTATGAAATTGCTAAGGAAGAGTACGCTACGATCAAAACCGATGTAGCGGACGTCAGGTCATCCATCGAAGCATTGGAAAGCCAATTGAACGAGCAGGGCGTGCCTTATACCCCGCAGCGTACAGGATTTAAGGAATAGACCAAAGCGTGGATGAGTAGGTTCAGAGCCCTATGAATCAGGATGGCTTTTTGGGGCCCGCCGCGCGCCGGCTTGGCGCGCGGCCGCTATGATCCGGGGCTCGCTCAGGCGCCCCGCCTTCATCCTCGAAAAGGCCTGACGGCCTTCTTCGGGATTCCGTCGGCCTCGCTCGGCCCTCCCTATGCTGCGCTCCAGTCGGTCTGCTGCGCACCCCTACTCAGCGCTGGGCCAATTTGATCCCTGCAATGAAAATTCGATTTCGCGTAAAATTTTAATTTGGTCAGCAACAATATCGCTCAACAGCTTTATGGTTGCTTCAGTATCTCTATTATTAAGATTGTCTTGTTCCTTTATCTGCCGCTTATAGAGTTTGCACTTAATTTTTGAAATATTTACCACCTTAGCCTTTTTGGTGCTTTTCATGATTACCATCTACTTCATTTTATACAATTTGGCCACTGCTGCAGAACGGGTACTTACATCTATTTTGACAAATAGATTTTTCAAGTGGAACTTAACCGTATTTAAAGAAATAAAGAGTTGCTCTGCAATTTCTTGATTCGTTAACCCTTGAGCCAAAGCACAAAGCAATTCGTATTCTCTTCCGGTAACCTTTTCCCTAAGTGTGTCGTTAAATTCACTTAAGGACGGAATGGATTTACCATTTTGTTGTTCAAAACGATAAAGTGCCATTTCTATAGAACTCAATAAGTCTCTTTCATCAAAAGGCTTTATTATATATCCATAAGGCATGGTCGTCTTTGCTCGATCAATAGTATCCTTATCTGCATATGAAGTCAGATAAATAAACGGGATACGGTAGTCATCATTTAACCTTTGAGCTATGTCTATTCCATCTTTATCTCCTTTAATATGAATATCAAGTAGAACGATGTCAGGGATCCTGTTATTTATAATATCCATGGCCTTTGTGCTCGTTTGAGCCACGCCAACTACTGTGTATTTCATGCTATTCAATAAAAATCGCAAGTCCTCAGCAATTAAAGGCTCATCCTCTACAATGACTACTTTTGTTTTTGGTGTATCCATATATAAACTTAAATTAACTCACTTTCGCCATCACACCCTCTCCCGGCGCTTCGTATTGAGCAATAAACAACCGAATTCTAGTTCCATCCTCATGATCAATCTTTAAGTCCGCCTCTAGCTTTTCTTTAAATGCATTGATAATTTTGTACCCAAAAGTATTTGAGTCTTCAATGATCCGTTCATCAACTATGCCAATTCCATTATCTGCAACTTCTAAAATTAGTTGCTGGCCCACCTCCTTTACACTTACGCTTAATACACCTTTTCTTCCTTTCGGGAATGCATGTTTCAAAGCATTACTGACCAGTTCATTAGTAATTAAGCCTACGGGTATAACCGTATCCACAGACAGGGTTAATTCATCTACTTCGAGGTACAATTTGATCCGTTCTCTATCAATATTATAACTATCAAATAAACTTCGGATTAACTTCTCAAAGTAAGGCTTTACAGCAACTCCAGTTAAATTGTTCTCTTGATACAGGTTTTGATGAATGAGTGCCATAGAACGCACGCGATTCTTTCCTTCCGTGATCGCACTGAGGGCCTGCTCGTCTTGAATGAAGCGCGACTGCAAGCTCAAAAGACTCGAGACCACCTGAAGGTTATTTTTCACCCTGTGGTGAATCTCCTTTAGCAGTATTTCCTTTTCTGAAAGGGTTTTTTTAATTAGGTCATTTTGTCGAGTCAATGTGACACTTTTTTTATTGTTCTTTCGATAGAGAACAAAGATCAATCCACTAATGAACAGTAAAGCGCAGATTCCGAGCCACATGAAAGCATTCTGTCTCTTTTTAAGGTCTAAAAGAGCAGCAGATAATTCCTGCTTCTCTAATAAATCATTAATTTTTTGATCCTGCTTTCCCTTTTGGTAGCGCGATTCTGCATCATAAATGAATCTGGTCCGGTTCTCTTCAAATAATTGCTCCGATGCATCCAATGTGGCGATTGCATAGATGTACGCACTATCCAAATTGCCTACGAGATCAAAATATTTTCTTTTTAATTTTGAGACTGCCACACGATCCAATAATGATTCGGTGATGATCTGCTTATGTTCTAAACTATCGATTGCAGCTCTCACCATTCGCTGGTTATTTGTAGCAAAGCCAATCTCTGCCTCTAAAAATGGGAGGTCTCTAGCTTTTATATTTAAAATTTTAATAGGCAAAGATTTGACTTGCTCCAGGATAGAGGTTGCCTCTGTTATTCTTCCATTACGAAGCAAGTGTTTGGTGTATGCGTAAAAAATATTTAAACTGAACAAGCTTTTTGCCCTTTCTTCATCATATTGAATTACCTCTTGAAATAATGAATCCGCATAAGGCTCATCAGCCCTGGATGCCAAACGCGCTAAATTGAGTTGTGCTCTGGCTTTTGTTTTGGCAAACTTCTGGGCTTCCGCAACTTCGTAGGTTTTATTTGCATAATATTTTGCTTTTTCATGATCTCCCAATTCCATAAATATTTCCGATAACTGGCTATAAACTCCGGCTTTTGGTAAATAAAGATGTGGTGGCAAGTAGTTTTCCATCAAAATATATTCTTTGGAAGCCGCGAGCAAAGAACCATTCATAAGATACATGATAGCCATGGCCTCATGCGCATTTTTAATCAAGACCGAGTCATCAAGCAATCGTGCCCATTCTAAGGCTTGTTCCACGTGTGGTATAGCTGAATCTAAATTACGCTCAATAAAGAATAATGATTTTCCATAGCCGGTATAAATACGGGATTGTAAGCTTTTGCTCTTTACATCGAGATCTTTTAGTTCTTCATAAGTTTGAAACACTTCCGGATGCCGCTCCAGAACAAAACAGGCTTCAGCGTGGGCAATTCCCAGTTGAGCGATCAGGTTCCGATCTTCGCTTTGCTTACTAATGTCATATGCTTTTTCATAGAATGCTGCCCCTTCCTGGAACTGCATCTTCATGCTGTATAAATTAAATAAAGTATTGGACCATGTATAGATCAAGTCTAAACAACGCCCTTCTCGAAACAGATCTTCCAATTCGCTCAGTGAGTCTAATTGACTTTGTTGAGGGAGCTTTTTTTCTTGCACCACTGTAGAGATGAAAACTTGAACATCCTCACAACTTTGACCGCTGCTTGTTAGTGAAAACAAGAATACAAAGCCTGAAATGATTAGTAATTGATGAAGATAATTTTTCATTTAATTGGCTTTTATACAGCGACAACTCATTTTATTGGTCTTTAAATTAGGAGAAATAATAACATTATTCGTAGAATCAGAGAAAATTACTGCCATAGCATTAGCGTTTTCGGGGTCATTGGCCTCTGAAGCTGTCCACAGATAGGCATAGCGCCCCAAATGACTGAAGCCGCCCGTGGGCGATTGATAACCTGAAGGCTTTACATTGAATCCAGGTTCACCTATATTCTGGATACCCCAATAATTCTTATCCTTGAAAAAATAAGCGCCGGGAATAATTGTCTTGTTTCCTTCGATTGTCACATCTGCGGATCCTAACTCTAATAATTCCTGCCACTCTTGTTTGGTCGGCAGTCGCCAGCCCGTAGGACAAATTGAAAGTGCTTCTTCATATGAGTATAATCCTCCGTACACCTCGCAATTAATTGGCAGGTCTTCATAGCAGGTTCTATCCTCTCTTCGTATATTAGAGGCTAGCCATTCACGGCCCAGATAATCTCTGTAGAGACAATAAGGTTCATCCGATATAATCACGAAACCATCTTCTCCGCAATTATTATCATTAATACTATTACAATCAGGAAGAGTGATGGAGGTAGTCCTGACACATTCAAAATTACCCGCTACATCTAAAAACGAAAAGGTGGCCGTATAATTAGCAGGAGGCAATGTAGAAATTTGTTCCGTATATGAAGTTCCAAAGTCATAAGGTCCCAACACTAAAGTGTCAGTGTCAGAGGTCAAAATTAGATCATAAAGACCTCCTTCCTGAAAAATTTGCTCAGTAGTAAGTGCACTGAACTGCAATTCCGTTTCTTCAGATCCTTTACAGATAGCCGCAACAGAAACGCCTCTGAATACGGTGAAGCAATTTTCTATTGAAATACCTTCTTTAATAATATTTATAATGCCTTCATACGCTTTAATATTGGCATCTAAGGCGTCCGGAATAAAACCAAAGAAGTCGCCATCCACGAAAATATCAGCAGAGAGTCTAACATCACCTCTGTATTCTAATTGACCCGCCACCTCGCTGTTAAGTTCTTCCGAACTTAAGGTGGCTTCAATATTACCGGACACCGTATTAATTAAGCTATTTTCCAGGCCCACCCCTACGGTAAACAAGTTGCGGGTGTAGGGTGCCAAACCAATTTCAAGACGCAAACCTGTCTCAATCGTAATGCTACCTTCTAAACCTACCGTAAGATCCATAACAAAGTTGTCAGGTTGCTGCTGATCTATGGTAGTCATATCAGTCATGCCGTTATATCGCATGATTCCCCTGCCCGGTGTAATATGATACATATTGATTTGATTAGAATATTTCGCCTCAAACATGCAATCTAAAATTCCCTTTAGAGAAATCACCGGTTGAATCCATACCAAACTGGAAGGATCGACGGGAAATGGGCTCAGTGTTATAGTGAGAATATCTTTTTCTAAGGCTTCTTGAAGTGCATCATAGCTTTCCACTCCTTGAAAGAGATCTCCACCCAGCTTAAAAGTCTTTGTGAAACTTAATTCTTTGATCAGGAATCGATCAAAGCCAATCTCAGCGGAAGATACGCCGTCCGGAAAGGAATAGTCTATCCTGCTTAACAGCTCCAACTGATAATCCATCCGTAACTCTAAATCCATGGTTAATTCTAGCCCTCGAATTTCGCCCAGCTCGAAAGTAAATACTGTATCTATCGACTCTATATTGTCGCTCTCACTATTGCGAAACTGCGGGCCTGAATTAAATCTGGTATTGTAATTCCAGGAATAAGATTCAAAAGCATCGGGTAAATTCGCAAGTTCAGTGTAATAAATAGTTTCTCCCCCTTGCTCCTCTACATCTATTATTTTACGCAAAAATCCGGCTGGTGCTCCTTCAGTGGGGCGCGATAGAATGATGCTTCCTATCTCTATATCAGGAGATTGAGCGCCAACCCCTTGAATGACAACTCGATCCGATTCTACGGTCTGAACTTTCTGACGTAAGTCTTCCTCGAGAACTATCGTTCCGGGTTTCAATTCAAAATGATTCTCTTCATTTTTTGGAGATTGTAAGGGATCCAATCTACATCCCCACCCTCCTGAAATCAATATCAGCACCGCCGATATAAATAGTATCCTTCTCATTTTTTACTGTTTTCAGGTTGTAAAATGTTACTGAAGGGGGATCGCTTACCGTCCGAATTCTTGATTTTGAGTGCATATTGAATACCCAAATTTCTTCCGCCTGGTCGATCCATATAACTGATTTTAGAGGCCGAGACCCGTTCTAAAACTGTAAATGGCCCAGCGTTTATTGATTTGTAAATCACAATATTAGCCTCGGAATCACTTATGGGTGCCCAGGTCAGTTCGATAAGGCCTCTGTCGTTACGGGTGCAGCTTAACAAAAGGGGTGGGTCCGGTATTTTTCGGGTTTTGAATTTGATCCTTATACTGGCATGATCAACAGAACTCAATCCCGCATCATCGAAAGCAATGATTTTATAGGTATATATTGAATCATGCTGGACATCGCGATCAATAAATTTCTCTCTTTCAATATCCAGGGACTCTATTTCAACCCATTCTCTATGATTCACCTTTCGGTATAGACGATGAAGGACCACATCCTTAGTTCGACTTGGAGTCCAGTAGATATATATATGTGTTTGCGTTTGTCCATATCCCGTTATACTTGGCGGAAAGGGCGCAATGGTATCAGGCTTTATCAATTCTAGAGGTTCAGAATATTTCGAAATATGCCCCTGAAAATCTACAGCACTTACCCGATAATAAATTTTCTCTGTTAAAGTTTGTAGGGTGATCGTGTCTTTAAATTTGTTTTCGGAGAAAGGTTTGGCATTAACCATAGTAAAAATGTGATCTGCTGCATTAGCTTTAAAGATGTGGTAACCTCTAAGATCTTCTTCTTCATTTGGAGTCCACTTTAAATGGACCACGCCTGCCGAATCAATGCTTCCCTCCAAGCCTTCGGGAATCGCCGGAGGTAAGGTGTCTCTGAAAGCAGCTAATCGAGCAAGAGTAAAAGATCCATTGCCGGCCGTATCCAATGTCTGAATCTTGTAATACTTAGAAGTTCTCGTACTCTTGACAGTTTCCTGAAAAGCAGGGGTAGATTCTTTCGGAATAAAAGGTCCGACCGGCTCAAAAGGCAAGTCAGGTGAAGAACCTTTATACACTTGCCAACCCAGCAAATCATCACAATTCAATTGACGCCATTTGAGGTTGACTTGTTTGAGTACCCCATCGGTGGTAATCAAAAGATCGTCTGCCGCAGAGCAAGGTGTTCTGTCTCTGGCCATCAACCTTACAGCAACGGAGGGGGGACTTTTTTTACCAAAAGGAGTAATTCCACGAATGCGATAATAGTAAGGCTCATATGAAGAGATCCTGTCTGTGTAGGAGAAATAAGGTGATGGGTATGCTTTTGATTGCCCTCCAACAAAAGGGATTTGATTAACAGGTTTAAAATTCAAACTATCTTGAGAACGCTCCACCCAATACCCTGAAAAATACGGTTCATGAAGGGATCTTTCCCATTGAAGTGTTACTTTGCCCTCTCCCTCTATGCAAACTGCCAATTGAGGCTGAAGCTCTGGGGAAGGAGTCGCCCTTATTGTAGTATATGCAGGTAAAATGGTAGAGTCAGGCAATAATGCTCTCACTCTGTAAAAGTAGGTCTTACCCTCAAGGATACCATCCGTATCTGTCCATGCCATACCCCCTGCAACTGCAGCAGAAAAATCCATATCTGCCGAAAACAGAGCTAATCCATATTTATTCTGAATCTCTTTTGCAGCCCGGCCAAACTGCGGGTTAGTGCCTCCCGCACCCAATTTGCCGTATAAACATTCGGCTATTGTGAGGTGATACTTGTATTGATCGGGATTCTGCATCAAAGGCTCAAATTGATTCAGTGACCAAGTCTTAACGATTGTGGTATCTCGCGTAGTCCTGTCAGCCAATCCTGTTTTAGGATCCGTTTCGTACCGTTCAATTTTATAGCCATAAGGGATGTTGGCATACCAAAGCGAAGCTTTATCGATAGCAAACCGAAGTTTGATTTGGTCTTCTTCATAATCAGCCATAACTGCCACTTTGGGTACGGTGTCGAGCGGCCGTAATCCTGAATGTTGCACCAATATGGAATCCTGAGCGGTCAAGCTAAGCTGGGCTAAAATGCAGAGCGTAATATAAAGGCTAAATCTTATCATCTTCCTAAAAATATGCGTGGGGGGTTTTGATTTCGATCGAGATTTATTAGGCCCGGGGGCGTTGAAAAGTCAATATCATTGACAAACCAGGACCAATCTTCACCTCCGGGCTGAGAGGAGTTGTTTCGATTGAAGTGAACAGAATAGTCGCCCGTGTTTTCCCTAATCGTAAAATCAGACTGCTGTAAATGAGTCCGCAAATCCATGAACTCGGGAAAATCGTTCTCTACAATAACTTCCATAGGCGGTAAAAACCATTTATCATCTGTGAGCAGATGATTGGTCCAGTCAAGCACCTGCTTTCGATCTTTCGATATTCGAAAATGGGTGTTATATCGTAAAGTGTAAGCAGGCGGAAGCTCAATGCTAAAAGTGATTCCCTGACTGCTTCCTTGTGCCGTTGGGGGGGCATAGCCAAGCGTCCCGGATTCAAGATAATTTGTCCAAAGAGAGCCGATCTCTTCTTCAGATAATGGAGGATCCAAAGCACCGCTCAATCTGCCGGAAGGCAAAATATCTGAGGGATAGTTTTGAGTCCAATCGATCAATAAATCTTCTGGATAGGTCGGAAAAAACCAGTATGCCCGCATATGTTGATCAAAGTAATTCAATACGTCTCCAATCTGCTGTTCTGCTTGATTGTGGTAGCTCGTGCTGAAAATATCTGTCATCTTTACTCTGGGAGAAAACTCCAGATCTTCTGATCCTTCAATTAGAGGATAAAAAGACTGAAAGTCTCGCTGCTCAAACTTTTCAATCAGTTCAAAATTGACTTTTAGTTTTGAACCAAATAGATTATGATTCCCGAAATATTGAGTATTATTCACAATAGCATCTCCAACTTTATCGGCCATATCATCATATTTTGAAGTTCTGAAATAGGTATGATAGAGCAAAAACTCATTCGGAGCGATCATCTCGCCGGGTGCCAATACACGAGTATTTAGATTTTGAGAGGCATCTTCTCCAGAAAACAGACTGATGCTCCGATTGCCACTTTGATTCCTCGCTCCGGATCTGTTTGACAAATTGCTTTTTCGTATGATTTGCAGTGCATAGATATTTTCGTTCACTAATTCTGGAATGGGAAAACTCAATTCGGGAGAGATATATGCGTTGCAGCAAGCGCTAATATTCAGTGGAAACTCTTCTTGACTTTGATCTTCCAGATTAGTAAACCGGACAATATATTGATAATTCGCTAGGCCATTTTGACTGCTTTCAGGGAAATAATGATCAGCCGGAAGCGCTGAAGTAAAGAAAAGTTTTCCGGAAGTGTTTTCATCTTGTAGATAATACCGTTCGTAATTCATGGGTATACTGTACTTCACCAATTGATAGAGGTCTTCGGGGTACGGTCCGGATTTGAATCGAACAACCGTATCCTGGCTCCATATTTTATCATCAACACGCAACCAACCACCTCTTTGCTCATCAATTGCCTTTACGGTGACCTTTAATTTATACCATCGATTTTCCTGCAATAGTTCTCGGGGTCTTAAAGCTAAAGCATCATGAATTTGCTCATCAATCCAGGGTTTAGGCTGCAATTCAACTTCCGATTTATCATTTCTGAAATCTCTGTGAAGACTGTACTCTACTCTAGGCGTATATGCTAGTTCATCCGTTCGAATAACCTGATTGTTCGCATCGGTAACCGGCACAGGAACGATGATGGTCTCATCAATGGGCAACGAAAACTTACAGAGCGCCCTTTGATATGGAGGAACATCTTTATCCCCATCGCTCGGATCTACATATTCGATAAATTGGATGCCGGCTAATGGGTCATTAGGTGCCGCGGCACACCGTTCCCCTACTGAAAACTGAAAGCTCTCTTCCCCAGTAATCTTTCCGCCCAGAAGAGAATAGTAAACGCTAGCGGTGCCCCCGAAATAAGCCGGGGCAGGCGCTCCTCCATATAGCGCTATAGCAGCAGCTAGGTCCATCAGATGAAACTTGGTTGGATCATTTCCAAAGAGTTTCACCTTTACACCTAAACCGCCTTCAATCCCGGCATAAGCTTGCCCTTCGGCATACCATCCATTTACACCTTTAACCCGGCCTGTATTCGCACAAAAATCCGGGGGATCGGCTTTGGTTATATTCATATCATAGCCTAAGCAAACCCAAAAGTCTGCATAAATAATATTAGCATCAATACTTGCTTCCAAACTTCCTGATGAACCGTGCGCGAAGCCCACTCCTTCGGCAACCTCAGCTCCACCAGCTGTACTTTCCACATTAGCTGCTGACTCTGTTTCGCCCAACTCCCCGGAAGGATTGGTTAAAATGCGTTGAATATCCGGTGGCAGAGGGGGTAAAGAAGTGGGCACACCATGTCCTACCATCATATAGGCTTTGAATTCGGCTTTAAGGTTATCGCTAATGGCAAATTCAGCACTACCTCTCGGATCGTCATCGTCATTGGGATTAAAATCCGGTTCACCGGCATAGAAATACCACTCCTGCTCACTGACGTAAAACTGGGCATCCACCATTTGGTTTTCTATATCAGTGTTCGGCATGTTTCCGCGGAACTTACCCTCAGCCACGTTAATAGCCACCTCTAGAAACCCGTCGATAAACCAATCTCTTTCCTCATTTTGGGTATAGAAAGATACTCCAACCCCCATGTACACTTGTGGATCATTGCGATCTGCCATTGGCGTCATTAAATACCCCTTGCCCTCAATGAAGAGCATATCTAATCCGCCATTTTCAAATTGAGCCCCTATGGTGACATCAGCATTAAAGGCATCTGGTTTGGGATGCGTACCTAAGACGACAGTAAGCTCAATGCGAAAGGAATTAAATGTAGGTTCGAAAACCGCATCTCCAACTACCTCACCATTTACAATTTGAGGAGTATCCGTCTGAATCATATTATATCCTACTCCGGCACCCAGGCCATAAAGCCCCACTCCTGAACAGATGGGAATACCCGTTCCCATGGCAATCAAGCCTCTCACATACCAATAAGCATAGAAATCCTCACTATACACCACCGGCTCGCCTTCAGCAACATCCGGTGGGTTGCCCGTATTACCAAAAACAGCCTCTATCTGTCCTTGAATACCACCAATCGGCAAGACGACGTTAAGTTCACCCTTGACTCCTTTATCTCTTCCCCCGCCTTCCAGAGGGTTATTGTAAAATGCAATCATACCTTCAAAAGCGAAGGATCCCTTGTCCAGCTCAATAAAAATGGAATCAAACTGGAGGCCTGTCAATTTGAAGGTTTTTACGACAGATAAAGCGCCTTCACCACCCTCTTCCAAAATATCACCTGCCGCGTCGATAGGCTCCAAATTAGAAATGATATCAAAAGATGCTCCCGCGGCCAGGTCTAACTCACCCACACCAAAGGATACCCCCACATCAAATTGAACGGCAACGGTTTCATAACTCGCATCGAGATCCACATTGAAATTGTCCATATTGACCGGGAATCCTCCTACCAGTTTTTGTGGGCTAGCAAATCCAATGGAGGTATTGTCTGGATTAAAGCCTACTCCTGAAGTGTAATCAAATTCATATTCCAATTCGACGAGCTTGGCCTGCGCTGGCAAATCCGGCAGATCTTCAGGGTACAATTGCTCGGTATCAATATTTAATTGTCCGTGTAAATAGGTTTGCACAAATACTTCCTGATCCGTAGAAGGTAAGAACGCAATATTCATATAGGAGTCGTCATATATTTCACCTTCAGCGATCATAAACGGAAACTTCACATCTTCTTGAAGCATTAAGTCAAAGACATAACCATACTCAGGGGCCTCGCCGGCCGGCTGCATACTTTCGATTAAGGCCGTGTATTGTAAACTGTCTGTTTGATCGGTAATGGGGAGTTGAATAGGGCCAATCATTCGTCCCATCTGTAAATTACTGTCATAAAAATCCAACTTTAGGGAGTCTATCCCAAAAGCAAAACCTGCGAGGCTTCCTTTTTCGATAGGAAGAATATTCGCAACTTCAATTTTTCCATATAATGCAGGGTCTATTAAAAGGTCTGAAACTGTTGCATAAGAGGAGTCCAAAAGGATATGCGGCGGCGGCGTCAGTTTCGCTTCTTTCAAGTAGAATCCTCTAAAATCTGGAGTCGTAGTGTGATACCCTTCCGGAAATACAGCATCGGCCGGATTGGCCAGATCGCTCATATCTAAATAGGCCTGTTGCGTTTCAAATTTCCACCCTTTCAAACCAGTTATGGTAAAAGGATCAACCTCAATAGCAGCAATCCAATTTACATTATTTGAAAGTGCAGCTGAGTCTTGACCATCGCCCTGTCCTCGGTTGATCGAAAAACTAAAGTCAGCCCGCACTTTTTCTTCAGGAGGAGGAAGATTCACCATACCCTCTTCGTAGGGTGTCAGGACGTTCCTGGGGAAATTGACATGCCCATGAATATTCAGGGCTTCTAATCCATTGCAACCCATTTCTATATTGCAATAAGCGCCCTCATTGTTATCCTGACCATTTAATACCAGATCAAAATCATTTACATTTTCATTGGTAATAGAAAGATTTTGCATCAATCCAATTGTATATTGACCACCGAACCCATCGGGGTGTATACAAATAGAATCACCGACCATCATCAATCGCTCCTCCCCATCAAATAATGCCAACTTTGCACTCAACATTACTTTGGCTTTACCACCTTGTGGCCGCAACACAAAATCAGTAAGACCTAAATAGAGTTGGTTTCCCTGCAAGGCGTAGGGAATTCCAAGCGGGAGTCCTACGGGTCCACCACTGGCTAATGCATCTAAGGTCCGAACGCCTTCAAGAAGATTACTGATATCCGATTGATCGCTTTCAGATATGAGTTCAATCCCCGCGTCTAAGTCATCCGAAAATTGTAACTGATCCGCTAGACCCTCCAGGTTTTCTCCCTCAGCCAACATGCCTCGAGCAGAGCCTTCGAAAGCCTCCCCCTCACTATTGATCTTTAGGTTAGCTACTTGAACCCGGACTAAAAGATCTCTTAAAAACCGAAATCGGACTTCCGCTTCACCACTAAACGTCTCTCCGGCTTGAATCAAATTGTAATTCTGTAAAGTAAAATGACCTAATCTGATCTGGTCTATGCCACTCAGGTCGGTTATGGGTGTTTCATTTGCAGATAGCGCTAGTTGGCAACGGCTCTCACAATCGTCGGGAAGACTATCCGTAACAGCAATTTCGTTTCCATCTTCATCTTCATATGATTGGCCCGGGCTTCCGTACCAAAATCTGCGAATTTCGCTATATCCGCCATTAGCAAACGAATGTTGCTGCATCGGATCCATAGCTCGAATGCGAACACCGTATTCATGACCGGGTTCTAAAGGAGGATCATCTCCAAATCCATTATAAATATATTGTGTCTGCCCTTCGATTAACTCTTCCAGATGAACAGGAATACCGGCATCACTAAACAACTCCTCAATATCCCAATCATAATTTTCTGTGATGTCAACCATCTTCATTTCGTATTGCACATCCATGGCAAGTTGTCCAAGATTACCTGGAAATTCCCACACAATATTAAATACAGGTAGCTCGCTTACAGGAATAGAATCTCCTTCAAAAGGCATAATGATATTGGGGACATTCGCATTAGATACATAAATCGGCATAGAGCAACCCACACTCAATTGTTCCCCCGTCGTAAAATCAAATGCATTCATACAAAGGGTATAATTCCCTTCCGGAATAGACCCAAAGAGCAATTGCTGTTGAGTAATACCTTCGTAGAATATTTGATCCTCCGTTAAATTAGAATTTAAAGACTCTAAATCACTTGCAGTTAAAAGGGTAACTTGATTAGGCGGTATGACCAAAGGCTGAGCCGGTTGATAAAATCGATCCATTGTTACAGAAATACCATTATCGCCAAAGTAATCAGCAAGTAGGTAAATTTCCTGAGTCTGATCTGAATGATTGATTACGGTAACAGTGTAATTTTCAAATTGCTCAACAAAATCTCCCACCTCGGTAGGAAATGGATCACTTAGCTGAGTAATAATTTCTATGGGTCGCTGAGCAAGAACCATCGAGAAAGGGAATAATAGAACCAATATGCCAAATAGCTTCCTCATAGTTAAAACTTTAATCCGTATGAAATACTTGAGCGAAACTCATTAAAATCGGGTCTTACTGATGAAGAGCGATCCATATAAGAAAATATACCCGCAATTTGATGGGCATTACTCAGTTGATACCGAATATTAAGACCAGACAAAAACACGTGGCCTATTCGAAGTGTTTCTTCCCTAATACCTGACCATCGCAATTGCAAGGCAGCCTCAAATCTCTCTTGCATAAAATCTTTACTAAGCCTTGCACTTGCCCCTAAATTGGTCCTATTAATCCCTTCCAACTGAATTTTGGTGTAAATCAAGGCCGGTCGAACTCCTAAACCCAGTTGTTTCCAATCCCAACGGACACCGACATTACCATTTAGGGTGACAATATCCTGAGCAATAGTCAAAATTGGACTCAAATCCATACTTATATTCCGGTGAAGACTGGCATATATTCCGAATGACTTCTCCGCCGACCGTATGGTATAATTTACATTTAGCCCCATTGATGAATTTACAGCAACCTGTCGGAGGGTGTCAGTTATTTCCACTAGCCCATCCACACTTTCATACTGATAATTTGAGTAATGTACACCAATATGTAAGCCTTTAACCGGCAGTAAAGTCAATCTGGCAGCCCCAATGAGCCGCTGTCTGCCTAGATAATCAAGATTCCTTAGATTATTACGCTCAAAGCCTCCTCTTAAATAAAAAGATATCTTGCGTTTAAAAAAGGAAAAATTTGTCATGGCCGTATAGGATTCTACATCTGCCTGGATAAAGGTCATCCCTAAAGATCTGTAATTAGGTTCCACCCGTCGATACTGTAATCCCATCCCAAAAGAACGTAAATTAAAGCCCGCGTTTAGCTCTCCAGCTAAACTGAATCGGGTGGATGGATTTATTGTGATGAAATTTTTTAAAATTCCCGTCGAACTTCTACCAATGGGTAATCCTCTTAAGTTTGCATTCTCAGTAAAAGAGCTAAAGTTTATCGTCCCGCCAAATCTAAACCGCTTAAGAAACGATGTTTGCCATTGCGTTCCTAAAACCAGATTTTCGGCCGGATCTAATTGTACCCCTTGAATGGGCTCCTCGCGGACTTCTCCATTCTCCAGATCCTTAATATTTAAAAAAATAAAATCAATATAATTTGTCCGACTGCCAATACCTATTTTTGCACCATAGGCCCTTCGTCTGAAAGTGGGAACAAGCGTTCCCCCTACAATGCGCTCATCTCTCTGAGCTAGATGATTTCTAATTTGACCGTAAAAGGCTGAAAACCGCAACTTACCAGGCGTGAGTTCTGTACCTACCCCAAAAAAGTTTTTGCCATTTAAGCTGTAGTTGCTGAAGCGCATAGATCTATGGCCTATATGCAATTTGGCCCATTTATAATACGGGCTAATTCCAAATTTGTTAAATCGTGCATTAAAGCTTAGATTTTGATCTCGAAAGCTAAAACTTAAAGGTACATTCAATAGTCCCCATTTAAATCTTAGATTTCCGGAGAAATTATAAGAAAAAGGGGACCTGCGATTAGTTATCCCATTAGCTGAATAAAACTGTCCCCCAAGATTTACGCCCCCCGAGAGGCCGGGTTTGGAGGCAACTTTTATAGTCTCAATATTTTGAGCGTTCCCTACCTCCAAACTTACCGTTACCATTGCCAATATCCATATAATCCGGATGAGCATATACTTAATTTTGAATAATTACTCTGTGTACAGATTGACCTTGGTCTGTATCAATATGAATAAAGTAAAGTCCAGATTTTAAATGACTTAAATGGAGCTCCCTACTCAATATTTGTTCCTCGGAGATTTCCAACATCAGAGAACCTTGACTATTCAGTACATAAATGTTATGGATCACTACAGCAGTGTTGTCGTATTTTAACAAAAACCTGCCATGAGAAGGATTAGGCCCAATTAGAATTTGAGTAGGAGGCACCTGCTCGACACTTACCAGATCGCAAGCGTCTCCAATGCCGTCGCCGTCTGAATCCATTTGGTTCGGATTGGGATCAAAAGGACAATTATCCAAGCTATCAGGAACCAGGTCGTTGTCATCATCGTCATCACATAAATCTCCCAAACCATCTGCGTCATTATCTTCTTGGGAAGAGTTGAATATTAATGGACAGTTGTCTTCTGTGTCTGGAACACCGTCATTATCGTCATCTTCATCACACACATTTCCTAAACCATCTCCATCTGCATCCTCCTGTCCTGGATTCGGATCATCTGGACAATTATCTACTGAATTTTCAACACCATCGCCATCTGTGTCATTTTCGCAGGCATCGCCAATACCGTCACCATCTGCATCCTCCTGACCCGGATTAGCAACAAAAGGACAGTTGTCCGTTACATCCTCTATCCCATCATTATCGTCGTCGGGATCACATACATCCCCTAAACTATCTCCATCGTTATCCTCCTGACCCGGATTGGAAACCAATGGACAGTTATCCGATGCATCCTCCACCCCATCGCCGTCATCATCAGTATCGCACGCATCACCGAATCCGTCTCCGTCAGTATCTTCCTGACCCGGATTGGATACCAGCGGACAGTTGTCCGATACATCACCTATTCCATCATTATCATCGTCAGGATCGCAGGCATCTCCTATACCATCCCCGTCATTGTCTCCCTGACCGGGGTTGGATATTTCCGGACAGTTATCTATGGAATCATCCACCCCATCTCCATCATCATCAGGATCACAACTGTCGCCCAAACCATCGTCATCTAAATCTTCCTGGTCAGAATTAGCGACAAACTGACAATTATCAGATGCGTCATCAATCCCGTCATTATCGTCGTCGGGATCACATACATCTCCCAATCCATCTCCATCATTATCATCTTGACCCGGATTGGAAACCAATGGACAGTTGTCCTCAATGTTTGGGACCTGATCACCGTCTATATCATTATCGCAGATATCGCCGAGCCCATCCCCATCTAAATCCTCCTGATCTGGATTAAAGGTCATCGGACAATTATCATCGTCATCCAAGATTCCATCGTTGTCCATATCGCCTTCACAGGCATCACCAATACCGTCTCCATCTGTATCCTCTTGACCCGGATTAGAAATGAGAGGGCAATTGTCATTTACATCCTCTACTCCATCATTATCGTCATCTTCATCGCATAAATCTCCTATACCGTCACCATCATTGTCCTCCTGACCTGGATTAGATATAGAAGGGCAATTGTCCTCTGCATCAGAGATCCCATCACCGTCCAAATCGTTTTCACAAGCGTCTCCTATACCATCGCCATCTGTATCAGCCTGATCCGGATTGGGTGTTAAAGGACAATTATCCACCGCATCAGAAACGCCATCGTTGTCATCATCCGGATCACAGAGATTTCCAAGTCCATCATTATCTGTATCTGTTTGCTGTGGGTTGGGAATAAATATGCAATTGTCCGATACATCATTCACACCGTCGTCATCGTCGTCAGAATCACAAACATCCCCTAATCCATCTCCGTCATTATCCTCTTGACCCGGATTGGCCACCAATGGACAATTATCCGTTGCATCGTCTACTCCGTCATTATCGTCATCAGAATCACACACATCTCCCAATCCATCTCCGTCATTATCTTCCTGACCCGAATTGGCCACTAATGGACAATTGTCCACTAAATCATCTACCCCGTCATTATCGTCATCAGGGTCGCACACATCACCCAGTCCATCTCCATCATTATCCTCCTGACCCGGATTGGCCACCAATGGACAATTATCCGTTACATCATCTACCCCATCTCCGTCATCATCAGAATCACACACATCGCCTAATCCATCTCCGTCATTATCCTCTTGACCCGGATTGGCCACCAATGGACAATTATCCGTTGCATCGTCTACTCCGTCATTATCGTCATCAGAATCACAAACATCTCCCAATCCATCTCCATCATTATCCTCCTGTCCCGGATTGGCCACCAATGGACAATTATCCACTGAATCATCTACCCCATCTCCGTCATCATCAGAATCACAAACATCCCCTAATCCATCTCCATCATTATCCTCCTGACCCGGATTGGAAACCAACGGACAATTATCCGTTGCATCATCTACCCCATCATTGTCATCGTCCGCATCACATACATCACCCAGTCCATCTCCGTCAGTATCCTCCTGACCAGGGTTGGAAACCAATGGACAATTGTCCGTTGCATCATCAACCCCATCATTGTCGTCGTCCGTATCACATACATCACCCAGTCCATCTCCATCATTATCCTCCTGACCCGGATTGGCCACCAATGGACAATTATCCGTTGCATCGTCTACTCCGTCATTATCGTCATCAGAATCACACACATCTCCCAATCCATCTCCGTCAGTATCCTCCTGACCCGGATTGGAAACCAATGGACAATTATCTGTTCCATCATCTACCCCATCTCCGTCATCATCAGAATCACAAACATCGCCCAAACCATCACCGTCAGTATCCTCCTGACCCGGATTGGCCGCCAATGGACAATTATCCACTGAATCATCTACCCCATCTCCGTCATCATCAGAATCACAAACATCGCCCAAACCATCTCCATCATTATCCTCCTGACCCGGGTTGGAAACCAACGGACAATTATCTGTTCCATCATCTACCCCATCTCCGTCATCATCAGAATCACAAACATCGCCCAATCCATCTCCGTCAGTATCCTCCTGACCAGGGTTGGAAACCAACGGACAATTATCCGTTGCATCATCAACCCCATCATTGTCATCGTCCGTATCACATACATCACCCAGTCCATCTCCGT
>Ga0209944_1000221_pt1 | contig 25293 bp, 19 predicted proteins | sample SalPonR1_C_D2_MG_FD_185701 | JGI IMG/M metagenome (GOLD analysis project Ga0209944, IMG submission 185701) | Salt pond soil microbial communities from South San Francisco under conditions of wetland restoration - Salt Pond MetaG R1_C_D2_MG... ...
TCGGATCGACAGTATATCGGGCAAAGCCGCCGCCGATGTGATCGTACAGACCCCCATTGAGTATTTGATCCAGCGTATGGGTGACGATTTTTTGAATGGAATCGCTGGCTGTCAGATGCCCCATATCAACTAAAAACTGCCAGGCCATAGGCAGAGGGAATTTCTGCTGTGATTGAAAACCACCTTTGCTTGCATCTCTTTGTTTCAGAATCTCCTCAACCTTTCGGTCTAGAGTGTCAATAGAAAAAGGAGAAGGCTCTGCATCTGTATCGATCAGATCGGTCTCAGCAATACCCGCTTTCACTTTTTGCGCTGTTTCGTGCAATTTTTCCGGTTCCTCTTCATACATTTTCTCTATTTGAGTCAGTAGCCGCCACCACTGTTCTGGCGTAAAATAGGTGCCCGCAAAAAAAGGTTCCCCGCCCGGAAGGGCTATTGCATTGAGAGGCCAGCCTCCTGACCCCGTCATTAACTGGACCGCATTCATGTATATTTGATCGATGTCCGGGCGCTCTTCCCGGTCTACTTTGATGTTGATGAAGTGCGTATTCATAAATTCAGCAATGCTATCATTTTTGAAGGTTTCGCGCTCCATAACGTGACACCAATGACAGGCAGCGTAGCCTATACTGATGATGAGAGGTTTGTTTTCTTGAGCCGCTCTTTGCAGGGCTTCTTCTCCCCATGGCTGCCAATGTACCGGGTTATCTGCATGCTGAAGCAGGTAGGGACTTTGCGAATCGGCGAGGTTATTTTTTTCACCATCCTGACCTGTAGGTGTCTGGCACCCCATTATCCCTAAGAGTAAGATAAAAAGAAATTGCCCGCTTATGGCGGGCAAGGGTAGAGTGTCATTACTCATAATTAATATTGTTACTTTCCTTTAGAAAGCATTTTACATTTTTCAAAAGAAAAGAGAAAAACCGATAATGAGAGAGACGTTCGATTCTCTAGGAATGGGTACCCTAAGCGTAGGCTCAATCCCTACCTGATCTGAAATCATGATAAGTCCCCCGACTTCTAAGTCCCATGAAAACTCAGGGTCTGGATTGGACGCATTTTGAATGGTTTCTATTTCGTATCTCAAGCCGGTGCCAAAAAATAATCTTTGAAATAAATAATAACGAACGAAGGGACGAATAATAGTGAAGCTAAAGGCATCCCTTTTTACGTAATTGATATCGAGTCCTCCCACCAGGTTATCAGCAAAAAAATACCCTCCTAAAACGCCTACTTCAAGTGGTGCATCATCTCCAAATTCAAAGGTTAAGTTCGTTCTTCCATTGATCAAAATGGATCCCTGATCTGTCTGGGCTTCAACAAAATTCGGGACAACTGTGATGAAGAAAAAGCTTAGAAAGAGAGCTGTTGATCCTATTTTATATTTCATCGGGATACTATTTAGTTATTCGAATATACAACATTATTAGTCATTCCGAAGACCTACTGCCTCCTCCCTATCGATACGAAAAAGCGCAGGCTTATCATTGTTATTGGCAATAAGTAGATAAGTGCTTTCTCCCTCGGATTTCAAAATGGCAATGTCTTTCACGTTTTTTGGTGCGTACAGTCCGCTCTCATGTGGAGCCAGTGCGTGAAATTGCCCTGAGCCATCTCCAAGCAAGACCACTCCATTTCCAGCATCATATCTGGGTGTTTCCACCTCGGTGTTATACATGTTGCCCGCGGCTATGATATCGAGATTGCCATCTTTATCGATGTCCAACACCTCTATGCCCATAATCGGGCTGATCTGTGCCAGACTCGGCAATGCAATTGCTTCAAAACCATCCGGGCGATTCATAAACACAGTCGAACTGAAGGTCTTAACTTTTTCATGCAAGGCCGATTCCAGCTTATCATCTCCATAAATATCATTTAACTCGGCTAAGGCGAAGTCTTCATAGGTTGGAAATTTCTCCTTTATAAATGGCATTTGATCTGAAGAGCATTCGCGACCGCGAGCCGGGACCAGTCTCCCTTCATATTCTTTACTAAGAACAATGTCAACTGACCCATTCTTATCAAAATCGTCTGCGAACACATGGAAGGGTTTCTTGGGTGAAGCTGAGAATTTAGTATTCAGGCCTACATTCCCTACGATCAAATCTTCACGGCCATCGGCATCCAAATCAGCGGAATGGACACTATACCACCACCCTTCGGTGTCAGATAGGCCCATGTCATTTGACTTTTCGATTAACTTCCCATTGCCATCATTAATAAAAGCACGTACGGGCATCCACTCTCCGACGACAACCAAGTCCTGGGAATCATCTCCATTAATATCTGTCCAAACTGCGTCTTTAACGATCCCGGGCTTCAGGAGGTCTGGATTCACATTTTCTGTGATATCGACATACGAGTTCCCCACCAATTGAAGAATATAAGATCTCTCGGGGTATGGATAAGTGCCGGGTCGGGCCGCTCCTCCGATAAATAGCTCCATGCGCCCATCGCCGGTCAAATCCCCTGCGGAGACTACATTCCCAGCCGTGAACATGGTATCCAGAGCATTGACCTTAAAAAACCGGACTCCCTCCGCTTCAGATGAAGCGTTAATGTAGAAGCGGTCACTGAGAATGGGATCACCTTCAGGAATTTCTCCTCCTCCACTGACGAGAAACAAATCTGGGGTACCATTCCCGTCTGCGTCGAAGAACGTAGCCCCTTGGTCTTCGTGATACAAGTCTAGCTGATCTGAGGGAGCGCCTTCCTGAATGCGCTGAAAACGGCCATTGGGCTTTTGAATAAAAAGTCCTCCAAGTTGCAGATGAGCTCCTCCAATATAAAAGTCATCTAAGCCATCTCCATTTACATCGGCTTTAGCCAAAGGGGGGCCTAAGGTAGACTGTCTGTGAGGCAGCAGAATTTCACGAGCAAAGTCGTCAAACTCGTTCTCTTTATGAGAAAAATCGATACCCACAGATTGCAGATCTACTTCTTCCATCAAGGTTGGTGACTTCACCCGGACTAAGTCCGCGGAGGTCTGTTTCGCATCCGAAATATCCAATACAATCCGTTGGTTCGCCGGCACGTCATTCAAAATCTGAACCTGGCCATCAAGCCACTCGATCTCTATCCGATCTACTTTTAATTGGTCTCCTAAACCGAAATGGACAATCGGTTCAACACTTCCCGCATATCCACGGGTAGGGTGAAATTCCTGATACTGGAGACTATCGCCTTGATGTAAGCGTATCTTTACATTGTAGGTTGCTGCATGTGGCATGTCGGGGCTAAATTCAAATTGCAAGTAATTTGATTTGTCTTTTTCGCGACCGTTATTTTTCAAAAGAAATGCATTGTGGTCTATATTATTTACAACCAAATCCAAATCGCCATCGCTATCGAGATCTGCGTAGACTGCTCCGTTGGAGTATGAAGCCTGGCCTGCCCCCCATTCATCTGAAACATCCTTAAAGGTCAAATCTCCATTATTCCGATACATGATATTTGTGGATTGAATTTCGGGGATTTGGTCATAAATCTCCTCTCTGCGATCTAAGGGAATATCCCCGCCGTACTTTTTACGCTCCGCTTCCATCATTCTACGAAAGTCGTTATCACGAGTATACTTTCTATACCCGTTGGATACAAAATAGTCTTTCCATCCATTATTATTAAAGTCGGCCAAAAGTGCTGCCCAGCTCCACTCTGTGCGCAAAACTCCGGCTAATCCCGCAATATTGCTGAAGGTTCCATTCCCATTATTGAGTTGCATGGAATTAAACATATATTGATACTGATACTTACGGGTATTTACATAATACCAAAACCCTTCGATATCCATTGATGTCATCAATGTCTTATCTCGCACGTGATCATTAGCAGCCATATCTACGGAAACAATATCGATATACCCATCATTATTGAAATCCGCTATATCGCAACCCATACCAAAAAATGGAACATGCTTAGTTCTCATTTTTATTTCATCAGTAAAGGTGCCATCTCCATTATTGATGTACATAAAATCAGGAACGGAATAGTCATTAGAAACATAAATATCCGGCCAATCATCTCCATTTATATCTGCAATAGCCAATCCAAGCCCAAAGCCGTAGTGTAGCACCCCGGCTTCCTCAGTAACATCTACAAACTGACCTTCGTCATTTCTATACAAACTTCCACTGGCTTGCCGACGTTTTATCGGATCCTCCAAGTCGTCGAATACGGTTTTTAAAACCTTCATCGCATATTTGGATTCATTTAAGACGTACAAATCCAAATCTCCATCTTTATCGAAATCAAAAAAGGCCGCACTAATGCTTTCATTCGCATCATTTATTCCATATTTAGCTGCAGATTCAGTAAATGTTCCATCCTGATTGTTAATGAACAGTAGATTTTCCCGATCTGACCGATCCTCATACAATCCGTATCCCGCCTGGCAAACATAGACATCTAACCATCCGTCCGCATTGACATCGGCCATGATGGCCCCTGTACTCCACTTCTTATTCGGTGGGTTTATTTGAGCCTCCTCTGTCACATCATCGAATTTGAAATTGCCCTGGTTCAGGTATAAGCTGTTTTTACCTTCATTGGCAACAAAAAAGATATCGGGTAATCCATCATTGTTTACATCACCAACGGCTACTCCAGCACCATTGTAATAATGGGGGAAGGATAAGTTATTGCGTTCAGATTTCGCATCGGGCTCTAAAGCGTTGATAAAATCCACTCCGGAATAGGAAGGATCAATCTGTTCAAATAGAGCACCCGATGTTTCTGATTTTACCTCTTCTTGATCAGATGAAGTACAATTCGAAAACAGAAAAGGGATCAAAAGCAAGGTGACAATTTGAAGTGAGCGGAATACGTGTCTCATAATTCGTTGAGTTTGTATTTGTAGAGGTAGTGGGTGCTCTATTCTATGGCGCATTATCGCTATCATCTCGTCCCGTTAATTCCTGGTAATAGTCAAAAACATGATGAGCTACATTTCTTCCCAATTCTAACCCTTCTACGTTGTCAGCCTGAATATGGTATCCACCTAAAACGCGAGAAATACCTGCCATTTCAGCTGTTTCAGTAAATGTGGGGAAGTATAAGGTCACACTGTCGTATGAAGGATTTATCTCTGTAAGGTATCCCGGCTTTAGGCGCACTTTCGACCCGAAAGTATCATCCCCCTTATACAATCGAAGGATTTCAGCGCATGCGCCACTAATGGTGCTGTGCCCGGAAACATAGCTCGGGAATGGAGGACATAGGAAGACAGGGGGTGAATAGGGCATCCAGTCTTCTCCCAAAATCTTTTTAAATCCCTTCCCGGGTCCAGCCCAGCCTACAATGGTATCTCCTTCAAAGTACTTATGAACCAAGGCATAGGGACGAGCATAATCATAGTGCATTTTGGTATCCCAGGATGCGATAAAACCATCCATCGCGGCTAACTCAACAAGCAGGTACATTTGAATATCTTGATCCAAAGTGTGCTGATCACGAATCGAAACTTCCTGAGCAAATTTTAACCAGTGACCGGCCTGCTGGACTGACTGTGGACCGTCGCGCATGAACTCGACCAATGCGATTTGCTCGGGGGTTAAATTTGCCTGCATTTCGACAACTTCCGCTACTTCCTTACGCAGTTGCTCCTCGCCATACATGGGAGGTGGTGGAGAACGGAACTGACTTGCAGAGTCCAATGTTATCGGCTCTACCAACTGCCAATATGGAGTCAAGCACTCAGGGGCAAATAAGCTCCCATCGGATTCGTTAACAAAATATTTGGGCTGCCAGCGATTGATATCGACGTTAGAGTCCGGTGAATTAATTGGCTGATAACCTAAATAATTGTGATAGGACATCCCATCAGACCCCTCCTCTTCTCCATACTGATTAGACCCATCATTTTTGCGAGCTTCAATCACTTGAAAGGCCGCATTGCGACCAATATTCACTGGACTTAATGGGTCTGAAACTACTGTGTCCGGATTGTAGCCCAGCTCTATCATATACATGCGAAATTTAGCCGAATCCGAATAGTAATATTCCTTCAACGCTTCGTATGCGGCATAACTAATGGCGGCTTCCTTATTCTCCTGCTGATGTTGAGTCGGTGGAACGAATGCTTCGGTTTGATAATAAATTGATTTTGCCCCCGGTTCGTACATGGACCAGGCATCATACATAGCCACCATTGTCAACGCCAGATACCTAGAGGTTATAGTCGGTCTCGGCTTAAACCGATCCGTATCCCAGGCGGTAGCGTCCAATGCCTTGGCTGCCCATTTGTAGACGATATTATCGGCACCTCTTTTCTCTTGAGAATCACGCGTTGCGATCTCACTATCTTTTTTTGTATCCGATTTACATGCAAAAAAACCAAATGCTCCCAATATGACTCCTGCCATCGCGAGTCGAACCGCAATGGTATAATATGATCTAATCATGTTTTGTATTTGACTTAATGAACCTTTTGTCCATTTTTTTAAGTTCTAATAGTGCAAAGGTAACAACTAGTTGTAATTTACCAACACCAATAAAACAAACATCAAGGCAAAAAATGGATGAGATGCATTTACATAGGATGGTTGTGATGATGGGGCATGGCATCTTCAGGATATGAAAACGGCCTTACTGGAAACAGAAGTGATGTCCCTTCTTCATCCAGCTTGTAGCGCTGATTGACCTTTAGATCGGTATACTTCATAATCAATTGTTCCTCATTGGGCCACGAAACAATCACAGAGTCAATAATTGACATTTTGCCCAACCCCATATGTGCTTCTGTCGGATTGCCGCCGAAACTTGCACCGGAAGATACCGTACTGTACCGAGTTATTGGTGAACCATTTACATCCGCTCCAAACACCTGAATTTTAGCCCCCAAGGCCGCGGCATTGCTCTTCTCTCCCTCTATCTTCAACTTAATCCAATTTCCACTCGCTTGTTGATTTTCATACAGAGCATTGTGAAAAACGTCACCGGAAAAGGCCCCTCCCATTACGGCGTAAACATCCTGGCCTCCACTATGATTGAAGTCTGCAAATGATATACCGTGACCTTTCTGAATATGGCCTGTATGTGTTGCAAAGGTGGCATCATAAAACCGCTTTCCCGATCCGTTAACAAACAAACGATTGGGAACAATGGCACGGTAATCCGGAGCCCCGGTTCCCAGATAAAAATCAGGAAATCCCGAGTTCGTGATATCTCCGTAATTACAGCCCATCGTTGATAAGGCATGAAAATCAAATTTTTCTGGAGCTACGTTCAGAAATGTGCCATCACCCTGATTTTCATACAAATAATGGGGCTCGCAATTCAATTCTATTCCTAACATACTGGCCGCAAATTCACCAGATTGATTCTTAAAAGCCGTGCTGTCAAATGTGGCCACATAGATATCTTCATACCCATCCTGATTGTAGTCAAAAAACCAGGCAGGAAAGGCTGATTGAGGAAAACCCACCCCTGCTTTTTGAGTAATATCATGAAATTCGACCTTTCCATTTTGTTTTCGATTCTCTAATAACACATTGTTCCCATCTAAATTAGACAGAAATAAATCCGGACGGCCATCGTTATTTATATCGCCGCTTACGACTCCTTTGAAATACCCTACATAATCAAGATTTAAGTCTTCAGCCATGTTTACGAAGGTCCCATCCCCTTGGTTCTTAAATAACTCACATGGGAAATTACTACTGCTACTTTTCGTCGTTTCATTTGCTATAAAGAGGTCTATATGACCATCCAGGTCATAATCAAGCCAAACTGCGGATTGGGTAGGACGGCGGCTATACACCCCTGACTGCAAAGTCACATCCGAAAAAGTGCCATCTCCGTTATTCATCATTAAGGAGTTTGGCGGAATTCCCCAATCCAAACCCGGCTTCCAGGCTCCACGTAAAACAACAAAATCCATCCAGCCATCGTTATTGAAGTCCGCTTGTTTGATATTTAATCCCCCATAAACACTATCGAGGCCACTCTCAGCCGTTTGATCTTTGAATCCTTCTTCTCCCTTATTTACAAATAGCTTGATTGACCCATAGCGCCCCCATGAAGAAGCTAAAATATCCAGATAGCCATTATTTGTAAAATCATCTGCAACTACACTGCCCGATAAGTCGTTGACATCGACCCCCAGATTTCCGCCAATATTGGGGAAACTTTTCAATTCCGTGGATAGAGGTAGTGAAATGAATACATCATCCGGGACCTCCCCCGGATACTCCCCTAAAGCCATATAAGCAATATTCAAAAGCCACCGTATTTCTAAATCCTGAGGTCGAAAATCATGCAATTCACTATAGATTTCTTTTGCTCGTTCTGCCGGCCCCTTTTCCGTATGGATTCCATCACCACGCAGCGGAACAATACACGATTCAGAACTGTGATGGTGCAGACAATTATTTTGTTCCGCAAGCCGCAAATAACAAATGCCCAAGAACTCATGGATAATTTGAGAATTAGAGGTAACTTCCTTTAATCTGGGATTGTTATCTAGAATATTCTCAATGATAGCAATGGCGTCATTCGTTTCTCCAGCATTAAGCTTCTCCTTGGCAAAGTCAAAAATCAAACCCGGACTTTGAGATTCACGTAACCTTTGCGCCAGAAACTCCGCTCTTTTCTTATTGTCATACATTGCAAAAACGGGGTTCATTGTTCGATAAATACTATCTATAATGGACTTCATCTCATTTGTTCCACTATTTGACTCCAATGATGGGTTTTCTGTATCCGACTGACAAGACGAAAATAAAACACAAAAAAACAACAGAGTCCACCCAGAAAACCGCCGAAAATCATTAAAACTCATATTAACCACCTGCTTCTCCTTTATTTAAAATAAGCGAAATATCTGTTCGAGAGGCCTGAATAGCCGGAATAAGGGCTGCAATAACCCCAACCCCCAGGCCAGCCAAAATAATCCATACATCACTTACAGTGAATTGCAATTGCGAAAGACTATAATTATAGTTGCTCTCCAAACTTGAGGATAAAAGATACAATCCTGAATAGCTCAAAACAAATCCCAGAACAATCCCTAAAACTGAAATCAATAGCCCCTCCAAAATGATTAGGAAAAACACCTGAGTGCGGGAAGCCCCTTTTACTCTCATGTAGGCCAACTCAAACTTGCGCGTTCTCAACTTATTATAAAGGGCAAGAAAAATACTTATTGCCGACACGAAAACAATAGCTAGAGCCAGAGCTTTTATTGCGGCGTTTGCAGAATCAAGCAAGGAAAAAAGCCTGTTGATCTCAATGGCCGGGCTCGCAGCCTGTAAATCCGTGTTTTCATTGATGTTTCTCCCCAAATTTAATGCTTGAAAATTTCGTCCTTTAAATTGAAGTAACATTGAAGTTATTGCAACTTCATCGGGTTGTCGCAACAAATAAGATAGTGAAGCCTGAGAGAAGTTCTCCTCCTCCATTTTCCGCTCGTCATCTCCGGCCTCTGTATGCTCATCATGATTGGAATCGTGATCATGTCCCTCATGGTCGCCCTTTGAATGGCTATGCTCGTGATCCGAATGGTTATGATCCTGCGTTTTATCACCCGCTTCTTTTTCTTCAGTGTGTTCTCCATGCATGTGCCAATAAGTCCCCGGCGCTGTTAGAATCAATTGATCCAAAACTGTATTCGTAGGTGGCAAAATCCCGACGACAACGAGATCTTGATCATGACTGTGGAGATCATCAGTAAATCCGTGTGAACTTTGGAATCGATCGCCAATGTTTAAGCTTAATTTTTCGGCCACAGAAACACCCACTGTTACTTCAAAATGTTTCCGCCAAAGGCTTTCCTCTGCGGTTGTAATCTCATACAATTCCAGAATCTCATGCGTAGTACCAACAATCCTAAAACCCCGGTAACTATCTCCCATCGATAGGGGGACTGCACGCTCAATTAAAGGGTGCCCCCGTCGAAGAAATGGACGGGCATTACCCAAAGAAATATTCCCCGTTGGAGCATCGATGTGATACATACTGCTTAAGACAAGCTGTAGGGGACTCCCCTTAGCCCCCACCACCAAATCAATTCCGGCTAGGTTATTCTCAAATTTCTGTTGAATCTGTCGATCCACTTGAAGTAAAAAAGAAACTAAACCGATACCTAATGCAAATAATATCAAGCTCAAGATCACCGAAGCCGGACGATGTCTCATATTCTGCCAACCTATAAAAAAAAGGTTCATATGGATATGGTTTGTTGAATTTTATCTTTTAGGCGTTGATCATGTGTTACAATGACTAACGCACTTTTTAGTCTGGAAGCCTCTTCAGTCAATAATTCATAAACCGCCTTGGCATGAACATCATCCAAAGCGGATGTGGGTTCATCTGCTAATATCAGTTGCGGTTGATTGACGAGAGCTAAAGCAATTCCTGCTCGCTGCTGCTCGCCAACGCTTAATTTCTGAGGAAGACTGGCCTTTTTATCCAAAATATTTAATCGCTCCAAGAGATCCATCTCCCTTCCATTTTTGAGCACTTTGCCGGCAAAATACGCAGCAGCCTGAAGATTCTGACTTACGGTTAAAGACTGAATAAATAATGATTTTTGGAAAACCAATCCAATTTGACGGCCCCGAAATCGATCCCTTTGGGCTCTGGACATTCTATACAACGATTGGTTTGCTACCTTCACCTCTCCTGAATCCGGCGGAAGTATGCCCGCAAGAATTTGAAGGAGTGTCGTTTTTCCACTCCCGGATTCTCCAATAATTAATAGCCGACCATCAGAAGGGACTGAAAAATCAGGGAATTTAAGATCAGGACCTTCCGGATAAGTGTAGGACAAAGAGGAACTCTCCAGCATCTTTTAATCTTTTATCTCAAGGTAAAAAAAAACACTTACATTTCACGTAGTTCAACTACAATTCTATTCTGCGTAGTATCATGTTCAATGACTCAAAATCACTCTATATCTATGACATATTGCAGAAGCAAGTATTTTCATATTATATTCGCTTCGTCCACTAGTATTTAACACCCATGACAAAAACCGGAAAAGAGCCTAAAGAGGGTTGGAGAGAAGATCTTCATGAAATCATTTTTGAAGCCGACACTCCAATGGGTAAGTGGTTCGATATTACTTTACTCATCGCCATTATATGTAGTGTGTTTATTGTGATGTTGGAGAGCGTAGAACAAGTTAAAGAAAATTATGCGATCTGGCTTTTAGGTGTAGAGTGGGGATTTACAATACTATTTACAGTGGAGTATTTCTTACGCATTGTCATTGTAAGAAAACCATGGAACTACATAAAGAGCTTTTATGGGATAATTGACCTCCTTTCTATTATCCCCACCTATTTGAGTCTGTTCATCGTAGGTACTCATTCATTAATTGTAGTTCGAAGTATTCGGCTCTTGCGACTGTTCAAAATTTTAAAAATGTCTCGCTTTATTGGAGAAGCATCCGTCTTAACTGAAGCCTTAAGAGCTAGTCGGGAGAAAATAATTGTATTCTTATTTTCGGTGTTCACCTCCGTAATTATCCTCGGCACTTTAATGTATCTTATTGAAGGAAGTGAAAATGGCTTTACCAGCATTCCCAAAAGCATATATTGGGCTATTGTCACCCTAACCACGGTAGGCTATGGTGATATCGCACCACAAACCATCGCCGGACAAACATTAGCGTCTTTTATCATGATCTTGGGATATGCAATCATTGCCGTCCCTACTGGAATTGTCACCTCTGAAATAAGCCATCAAAAAAATATTAGGACGAATACTCAGCACTGCGCAAATTGCGCTACTTATGGACACGATTTAGGAGCAAAATATTGTAAAAATTGCGGAGAATCCCTCTAAAGAATACCAATCTATAAAAATAAGAAACTGTTCATTTTTTATCTAATATTTTTGGCCTACCCTCTAGGCGCCGCTTTTTAGCGTCGCCCAGAGGGTCGCTACGTTTCGCCACTCGTTATTCACTCGGTCCTTCATCTCCGAGATCGCTAGTGTCATTACCCCTAAAAAAGTATGGAAAAGTCGCAGTAGATTGTTGGTCACATCAAGGCGAGATGAAAGAGCATATTAGTAGAGTCAAAACATGCATTGTCTCTACTAATGAAGATCGAGATAGGTAGATCAAAACTTGGCCTATAACGGATTTAGTGGTAATGACACTACCAGCGATCCTCGGGATTCGGACTCCCGCTCGCCTGAAGGCGCAGCGGGATAGCTGCACATCGCTAGTCCTCTGATATAAATTATCTTTGAATCTTCATGGTTGTCAAAGAAGTATTCAATCAATTATCCCTCTGGCCGAGATTAATGTAGCTTTTCGCTTTTATATCAATTAGTCAAAACAAGCAGCTTCGGGGGAAAATTTAAAAACTGCATCAATCATTTGATTTTCTTGTAGATTTTCTGAAGTAATTTCCCAACTTTACTGCAATGTTCCAGGTCTGTATAATGACAGCCGGATCCACAGTCAACAAACGTTGTACCCAATAAGAAGATCCTCCTTCCTCGCTGGATTGATGCAAATGGGCTATTTCATCCCATAAAAAAGCTTTCTGAAGCTGGATTTCTTTTTTCCGACGAACGAGATCTTCATATGATGAAATATTTTTCATGAGTCTTCTGAAATTATTTTTATAATCATATTCTTAATGGGACGTAAAATAAGCGAATGGCTAAAAAGCTGTAATACAATAAATAGTACAAGTAAGATTCCAGCCCCTCCTAATAAACCAAGAGGAACCGAATCCCACAGTTCTGCTAAAAAAAGACACCCCGAAATCACTAATAGTATAATGATCAGAAGCAACACGATTCCGACAAGAGATAGCACTAAAAGACCTGCTGCCAAATTTACAAAAAGTTGTGTTTGGCCTAATTTTAGATCCTCAATGCTTAACTCTACATACTTTTTGAACAGTAGACTTAGCTCATTAAGATACTCCTTCATTGATACTATTTATGCAAACCTAATAATTTCTAGTCAAGGGCTTCTCTCGCCTTCTGTGCTGACTTTTCAATTTTTTCCTGAGCTTTCTTTGCCCCTTTCGAAGCCATTTCTTCTGAAGCAGTAATCCCTTTTTTAGCCTTTTCGGCAGTCGATTCTCTAATATCATCAAATTTTGAAACAGCTGTTTTTATCTGCCCTTCTGCTCTTTCAATAAATCCCTGAAAATTCTCAGATATTTCATCAGACTTTTCTTGCAATACTTTCCGGGAATTTTTTTCAAATTTTTTGAACTCTTTTGATGCCTTTTTACGCATCTTTTTACCGTCTTCGCTAGTAAGGTAATACCCGGCAAATCCTCCGGCAATAACACCTAATCCAAATCCTAATCCAAATTTTGTTCCATTTTTCATAATTATACTTTTATCTGTTTTTAAAAATTTTTTTCTGCTCTTCAAGCAGTTTACGTCCTTTTGCGATAATCTTCCAATATTCATCCAGGCCTTCAGTTTTCTTTTGCTGTTCTGAATTTCCATCCTCAAGGATTAACCGCACGGACAATCTAACTTTTTTCAAAGCCGTCAAATGCGTAGTTACTGCCTGGTCGATTTCGCTCGACCCGGCTTTTATACTTAACTCAATTTCACGAATATTTTCGTTTACTGAGTCTAACATGGCTTTACTCTCTTCAAGGAGATGTTCATTACTTGACATATTGACTAAACGGCATTTTGGTGTAAATTGTTCATTTTGAATCAATTGCGACAATAACCTCGCTTTCTTTGATTCATTCCTGATTTATTTTTATATTCATCAATATTCGTACCAGTTTAAAATAAAAACATATGAACCCAACAGAAGTGAGAAATCTTGTCCGAAAAGTGAAAAAGTATAAAGAAGTTAAAGAGAACACACTTGAGTACAGAAAATCCTGGAAAGATCAATTGAAAAATGACATCATCGAAGGCCTGGAAGAGATGGTCGAGTTAAGTGGTCTGGAGGCTAAAGTAATATCGAAGACACAAATTGAAAATCTGGAAGCTGTCGTTTTGACACTTGGAGAATCAAAGAGTGGACTTTTCCATAAAGTAAATGAAAAAATTGATCGCCATATGATTAAGCATAATGGCAGTTTACTCTATCAGCAGCTCTTTAATGGAAAGATCATGGTCATGATTAATTATCCATATATCGAGAATTACGGTCAACCCCAACAACCTAAAACACTGGCAATTTATCGACCTGAGGAACTCAAAAAGCCATACCTTATTCGACATATGGAGGAGTTTATTTCTGAAATTACACTCATGGAAGATTTTGATGATGACGAACCCAATCAGAAAATTGGCTTTGAACTCAACTTTCAAGATGAAAAGGAATAGGACTTGGTTTATTATAAATAAAAAAAGCGGCTGAAATTCAGCCGCTTTTTTTTTACTCATTCTAATAAACTTTCTTCTATTGAAAGATCACCATTTTCGATTGAACAGCTCCACTTGAGAATCCAACACGAAGTATATATTGCCCACTAGCTAAACCATTTCGGCGCACAAAATCATTTTGGACATTGATGCCACGACGTTCACGCATCACCTTGCCTTGCATATCGACCAATTGCCAGTCCGTAATGAATTCATCTTTTTCAGACTGAATACGCATGACGTTCAAAGCAGGTGTCGGAGCCACCGTAAATTGACTTTGTGTCAGATTCTCGGCGGATGAGGTTTCTTCACAATCTAAACCTAAAACTACACAAGCCCGAGGAGCGAAGTATCCAATAATCGTATCTAAATACGTTCTGCCTTTTTCTGCACTCATTCCCGGATTAGTCATAATTCCATTGGCGTGATTCACATTTTCATCGGGGTTCCACCACTGCCATGGAGCCGAATCGTCGGGCCCTGATGTTCCAATAATCGGGTATAATCCATCAAAACCATCATTTCTGCTGTTCGCTACATCCGAAAAGTCATTCTCGAAAGTCATTCCGGCAAAAGCATCATTATTACCAAAACCATTAACAAACTCCTGAACGGTATAGGCTCCAAAGACTTCTACTACGGGCAGGTTGAAACCCGGAACCAACAAAATATCGCCCATGTAGGGTGCATTTGGATCGGTAGGTACATGGTAAGAAATGATAGGAACCTGACCCGGGTCAATCCAAGACGTATCGCCACATGCACCTCCCATATTTACAGAAAGATTAAAGTCAGCGCTGTAACCGACGTGATTGGGGTAATTTAAGGTGTCACCCGCTGGAAATCCTGGGAAATTCTGAGGAACAACTCCCACAGAGTCACAGTTTATATCACCATTAACTGCTTCTAACACCATTGGGAAAGGCTGCCCTCCTACTTCGGTTAAGAACTTGCCGCCAGGTGTTGCAGGAATTTTATTGTAATCATCCAAAACAGCCGTGTTTAAGGTAACATACCCGCCGGTACCGCTTCCCCAAAGGACAATTTTATCAGTATCTACGCCATATTCATTACCAGCTTCGGCTGCATTTCGGCGAAAAAACTTAATCGCTGTGCGAGCATCCTGCACACCGCGATAAGCTGCGTTAATCAAAGTGAAAATTCGCTCCTCTTGCTCCTGGGCAGTCGGATTCCAACCCAATCTGTAGCTAGCACAAGCTGTAACGTATCCCATGCGGGCTAAACGATTTGCCACTTCAACGATGGCTGAATCTGTGCGCGTTCCTCCTGTACTTCCGTTTTGCGGATGAGGCAGAAAGTTGCCTGTATGAAAGATAATCACCAACGGGCGTTCAGTTGCCGTGTCGCCTACCGGTTGATAAAAGTCCAGCTTTAATTCCTCGGGAATAGCTTCTCCCACCACAGGAAGCGCCAACACGGTTGCATTGACACCATAAGTCACATCTCGAGTGACCTCCACTTCTGAAAACACCTCGTCAACGTATCGGGTCTGAGCTGACAAGAGAGAACCCAGAAGTAAAAAGAGAGCAATTAGTGTAATTGTTTGTTTCATATGATTTGTTTTGGTTAGCAAATAAGACTAATCTAAGTTTTTCCAGTCGTAAGTTAGTGAAAAATAAGCCAAACGACCAATCCTTGGACCACCATAAGTTTGAAATTGTTGGTTATTTAGGATATTTGTTGCTCCAAACTTAAAGGTGGTATTTATAGACTCAGCTCTCCAGCTCAATTGTCCATCCAACAATTGATAGGTGGGAATAAAGCCAGTGAACTGAGGAGACCCCTCAAATAAAAAACCTTGAATCCACTTATAATTAAAATTAAAACTTAAATTCTTTATTGTCCCTCCGAAAACATCCAATATTAAATTTCGACCGCCAAATCCTATATTGAATTTATGCTCTGGAGTGTTAAAGGCTGGGATAATCGGATCTTCTTCTATCGAATTGAGTCGATTCCACGAGTAATTACCTGTCAAGCTATACTTCCCAAAATAATACTTTAAACTCACATAAGTCCCTTGCGTGGTAATGCGCTGCTCGGAGTTTGCTGAATATCTAAATACCTGTAAATCTTCAAGCAATCCAAAATCACCTATATCTGCATCTATTCCAATATTAAAGCCTAAAAAGTTACGATAAAAGTTGTAATAATAACCCGCATCGATGAAAACATCGTTCCATAAGATCGTCCGATAACCTAACTCAAAGGTTTGTACCTGTTCGGGTTGAATCGGATCAATATTGAAGTAAGATAAGGTGTCGGTATTAAGCGTGTTCCGATAGTCAGCAAAAGACTCCAGGGTGGCCAACGAATCGACCCCTGTAAGGTTTCCGGATAAAATAGCCGGCCCCACATCGAGAAATAAATACTGGTCAGATAAAGTCGGATTGCGTACCGCCGAAGAAAAAGAAAACCGAAAATAATTGTCGGGGATGGGATTCCAAACTAAACTCAAAGCCGGACTATATACAAAGTCAAAGTTTTGGTTTTTATCGACGCGTAATGATGCACTTAAGGTCAACTCCTCTTCGAAAAACATTTTGTCAAATCCAGTATAGAAACCATACTCAAAATTTGAAATTGTGGTTCCAGCCGTATCTACAAAAATAGTACCATCCGAGTTCGGACGATATAAACGCGAGCTAAAACCTGTACGGAAATTATCCAGCCAAGAAATATCCCACTGATACTCGCCTTGGGCGTGGTATAATGCGGAGCGATCGAAAAATAAGGTCCCTTCCTCCTCTGCATTGTTTTTAGAAGTCGTTAATCGTTGGAACTCCGCGTCGAACTCTTCTGTGCCCGGAGTCAAGTATCCTCCGTCCGCATTTGCAAAAGATTCGGCTAGTTGATGCCACCTTTGCAAAGAATCCGAAAAGGTCCTGAACCACTCTTCTGCCGCTCCATTGTCAAAGTCAAACCCTCCTGTTTCCGGATCAAACACTAAGTCAGGATATCCATTTTCTCGCATTCGGCCGCGAATGTTCCCTAATCCGGGGGAGCGCCAGAATCGCCGATAATCCAAGCCCCAGTCTTCATTAGTTTTCGCATTTTGCTGAAGGCGCAGTGCAGTAGCATAGGGGTCATAGGAGTTGCCTGCATCCTCATGGGTGGCATAAGCTCGCAAAAAGAATTTATTGGGCTTTCTCCACTCTAATCGATTCTGGAAGAACAAAATATTATCCAATCGAAACCGATTGTCCCCCTGATAAACTGTCGTACCCGATCCAAAATTGGACGCCAGCTCAAGAACAGAAGACTCGGCCTCCTTCTCAGGATTAAGCCGGAAGCTAAACACAGCATTTGCTTTAATATTTTCCGTTCGATAATCCACCAAATCAATTTCTCGATAGCCCGTTCTAAAAAAGGTGCCTAAACCCGCAGAATTACCCCACGGAGTAGCACCGGTGGCGTCATTTACGGGGAAGTATTCGTCCCCATAAATATTGACGGCATCAAAGCCCCCGGGATTATCCTTAGGTACTTCTGAAGCGTCTACCGGGTCGTAGTTATCCGCTTCCCAGTCGTTCGCGGTCAGATACGAGAAATTAACCTTGTAGGCGAAGAAGGGTAATCCTTCTGAATTTTTGACATCGTTCGCCCACCGAATAGCCGTTTCTACCAAACTCCGCTCTCCGACTTTTACCATGGCCCCTAAGCCTTTGTGAATAAAAGGGTCTTTTGTTTGCATATCAATTACACCATTGAAGGCATTGGGACCGTAAAATGCGGAAGCCGCTCCCTGCACTAAGTCCACCTTCAAAATATCCAATTCTGGAGAGCCCAAAAAATTACCCAGTGAAAAATTCAGACCCGGCGATTGATTATCAACACCATCTATGACCTGCAAGGAACGCACCGGGCTCGTAGAATTAAACCCGCGGGTATTAATCACCGTAAACCCCAAACTGGCAGTTGTCAAATCCACTCCTGATAAGTTACCCAGTCCTTCGTAAAAGCTTACCGAGGGCGTCTCTTTAATGGCTAACAAGTCCAGGGTCTCCATACTCAATGGCTCCTTTTTGCGCTCCTCTGATAAGCGCTGGCCCTTGACATTAATTGTTTCCAGAACCAAGCCCCCCTCACTCAACTCAATGCGAAGCGGGTCAGAATAGGCTTGCAATTCCAGCGTCTCTTCGCCATACCCCATGAAATTGATGACCAAGGTGAGCGGGAAATCTGCGCTGGTTTTTAATTCGAATTTGCCATCAAAATCAGTACTTTCTCCATCTCCGGTCTCGCGAACCATTATGGTTGCTCCTATCAAAGGGTCAGAAGTCGATTCATCTATCACCTGCCCCTTGATAACCGTTTGTGCATGCAGATAACTTCCACCTAAAATGGAAAAAATAAAAGCACAAAATAGCCCCAAGCTCTTCTTGAAAACATGTTTATTATCTCTCATACAATGTCATTATGAGAGGACAATTTAAGAAAAAAAATACAGCTTGAACACGAATCATCTAAGTGAAGCCCTTCGAATGATCCCACGACCTATGCTCCATTTTCTTTCTCCAAAAAATCTTTTAAATTATCATTTATCGTCTTCAATACTTCACAGGCCTGATCCTGAGCCGCCTGAGACAGATTATAGGTAGCATGAGAAATCATTTGATCCATAAGTGCCCAGGCCATATGGACTTCGTTCTCTCCCTTTTCAGTTAATGTAACCCGGCTAATCCGACGATCTAATTCATCGCGTTTTCGCTCGACAGACCCCTTCTCTTCCAATCCCTTAACCATTCGGGTCATATTGGCATTATCCTTCATCAAATCCTCAGCCAATTCACTCATGGTCTTGGATTCATTTTTTACTAACACTGACAAAATTCCAAACTCATCTGGATTCACAGCCAGTTCCGACCCTTTTAAAATGTCTAGCAGTGTTTTGCGCAAAAGCGACGTCAATAATGTGGCCTGGAATCCGATTGTGGAATCCATATCCATTCGGTTAGAAAGAGCAGCAGATGCATTTGTAGAGCTTTTTGCCATAAAATGTGAATCATTAGAAGTGAATAAACTTCGTGCAAGTGTATTAATAACTGAAAAAAACCATCCCCATTGTTATCAGGTGACGAGTAAAGCTCTTTCTTCGACAAACATGATCTATTTCTCGACAGACTGCTAAAAAGATCATTACCAAAAGAAGGGGGCTTTCAATTTTTTGGGCGTCGCACACGAGCTTACCCTCGTGTGCCGCTATGCTTTAGGCTATCGGTACGGCTCAAAGAGCCGCACTCCTGCGTCCATGCTGCTCGTGTCATTAGCCCTAAGTCCGTTATAGACCGAGTCTTGATCTTATTGCCCACCCCTTCCTTGCTCCTCAATACTAGAGCCAATACGCGCCTTGGCTCTACGCTATAATCCTTCGTAGTGCCTTTATCTGAAAAAAATCTACTGAATTTTTACATACTTATTTAGTGGTAATGACAGTAGACCACAAGCCTCAATGCCCGGAACTTGGCAAACCATTAATTTTCTGAAAATTAAAATAAGTATATAATAGCAGCATGGCCGCGGACCTGCCGCAGCGCTGACGCACAAACTTTACCGCAACGCTTTGGAAATGTCAACTAAAGTTCTTCTTGCTCCAATGCAGCAGCGTCCAGTATTTCTATGTGCCGGCCATCAACCGCAATACTGCCCTCACTTTTAAAATCCGATAAAGTCCGAATCGTAGTTTCTTTTGCCGTTCCTGCCAGAGCAGCCAGGTCATCACGAGATACCGGCAGGCCATCCAATCCTCCATCACGGCACAACTGGAGCAACGCTCTAGCCACCCGCCGCCGAACCGAACTATATGCATAATCTAAAGCTCGGTCCTCCAGTTGGTCTGCATACTCAATAGATCGTTGCATAAAGTACATGGCAACATCCCGCTCCTCAAACATTTTTTGAGTTACAAACTCCTCCGCAATGAAAAGGATCTGTCCCGATTGATCTATCTCTGCCCAACTATTATAGGGTTGTTGTGAAAAAAATGGGCCCGCCCCTAAAAAAGAGGAGGCACATACATAATGGACCATAAAAACCTTCCCATTAGCATGTCTGCGATATACCTTTACTGCTCCTGACTTCACATAATAAATCCCTCGCGGAGGCTGGCCGGCGTGCCATAACTCCTCCCCCTCTTCAGCTGCCTTCTCCTCTCCCGACTCTAACAGTTCTAAAAGAGTTTTCCGCTCTCGATCCGCCGAACGCAAATTCCCCATTTCAGACTTATATTGCAATGAGCGCTCTTGCTCAGTTTCCCGCTTCTTCAAGCGCAGATCGATAGCCTCAAGTAATTCTGTATCATCAAAAGGTTTCATTAGATAATCATCTGCACCCAAACCCATTCCTTTCCGTAAGTCCTCGGGCTCTACCTTTGCTGTTAAGAATATCAAGGGTATAGTTTTAGTCTCAGGCCTTTTCCTCAGAATCTTTAGGACCCCAAACCCATCCAGCTCCGGCATCATCACATCGCACAATATGAGATCTGGCTGCCATTGAACAGCTTCGCTGCAGCCTATTTTGCCATTGGGGGCATCCCGGACGTCATAACCCGTCAATTCGAGAATTTCACAAATATTTTCCCGAACCTCTCCCTGGTCCTCAATTACAAGTACTTTTTTCATTGCGATATTTTTGGTAGCTCCACAAAAAACTGAGTTCCTTCATTTTCTTTGCTTTCGAAAGAAATTGATCCTTTCAATTGCTTCACGTACTGCTGCACGATGTTTAACCCCAATCCGGTTCCCTGAATATGGATTGCATTTGAAGCCCTAAAAAAACGCTCGAACAAATGTTTTTGTTCGCTTGTCGGTATCCCAATCCCCTCGTCCCGAACGGCGAATACCCACTTGTGCTCAAACTCTTGCACACCTAGTTCTATATGTCCATCCGAACAATATTTAATCGCATTGGAAAGTAGGTTGAGTAAGATATTAATCAATATTTGTTTGTCTGAAATGATATATGAATGATCTGACTCTACTGTAATTTTTATATCGGGGTGGGTTTCATACACATCGGAAAGTTGTTCCTTAACTGTATCTAGAAACGGCTGTAATGGGTGTTTTTTCCAATTGACGTCAAGTCCGCCTTCTTCTAATTTACTTATGGACAAAAAGTCATTTAAAATAGCCGTCAAATGCTGAACACTATCTCGAATGCGCTGTGTGTGTCGGACTCTTTTAGCTTGCTGCTCCCCATGAGGATATTTTTCTATAAGCGATGCCGAAGATAAAATCGTACTCAAGGGCGTTCTAAACTCATGAGAAGCTGTACTCACAAAACGGGTTTTTAAATCATTAAGCTCCTTTTCTTTCGCCAGTGCAAGTCGCAGTTGCTCCTCTTTTTTTTCTAATTGCTTATTCGCGGTCAAAAGCTGATTCACTACAGATTCCAGTTCGTTGGTTCGCTCTTCTACCTTTTCCTCCAGCGTGGCATTTACTCGAATGACTTTCTGTTGTGCCTCTTTAATGTCACTCAAATCATGAATAATACCTGTGAATATCTTTTTATGTCCCAACTGAACCTCACTAACCGATAGTCGAAATGGAAAAACAGATCCATCTTTTCGTTTGCCCATCACTTCCCGACCTTTCCCAATTATACGCTTCTCACCTGTGCCATAATAGCGCTTCATATATGAATCGTGCTGAGATTGGTCAGGCTCTGGCATGAGTACATTTATTTTTTTGCCAATCAGCTCTTCGGTACCATACCCAAAAAGCTGCAATGCAGCCGGGTTGACAGATTCGATAAGCCCGCTAACGTTAATCGTGATGATCCCATCTGAAGCCGTATTGATAACAGCTTCCAGACGTTTGGCGTAATAATCATTGAATTTTTTCATTTCCCTCTCTGGATATCGAGCACTCTAATATACTAAGATTGATGTGAATCAATCACCAACATGATCGATATCATTTTGATCTATATAAAGAAGCCATACTTTGAGCATTAAAAATAAAATATGGACACAAATCAACCCGTTAGCTCTCTCATGCGAAAACAACTCGTCACACTTAGTGTCGACGATCCGTTAACAAAAGTACAAACTGTTTTTGACGAAAATGACTTTCATCACATCCCCGTCCTTGATTCCGGCAAATTGGCAGGCATCGTCAGTAAATCCGACTTTCTTTTTTTCCAAAAAGGATTCTCAAAAACGAAACGTGAGGAAGAACTGGAAGCTTTCCGAATGAAGACCCATAGAGTCAAAGAAATTATGACAAAGGGCTTAGCAAAATTAGAACCTACAGATAGAATCAATGTTGCATTAGAGGTATTTAAGGTCAATAGGTTTCATGCCATCCCGGTTGTTGAAAACGACAGTCTCGTAGGTATGATCACTACATTTGACATTATCCGAGCGCTCGCTGAATAATTTTGCGATGGCCAAACCAAAATCAGACATATTACTTTATGGAACGCCCTCTACCACTTTTTTGCATATCAAAAAAGTGGTAGAATCGGTGATTCGAAAAGCAAATCTGCCTGTAATCCTTAAAGAGGTAACAAACATTCAGGAAATTCTGGACGCTGAAATTGAAACGGTTCCTTCCTTGAAAGTTGAAGATCGAGTGTTCAACTTCTCCCAGACTACCGAATCGAATCTCCTTCTGAAAAATGCAATCATTCACTTACTCCAGTCTTATAATTATGGAGACTGGCCATGTATTACCCTACCTTTTGACGATGCTGAATCCATTATAAACCCATTCCTTTATGCTCATCAACTGGCTGATCGGATGCAAGCGTGTCTGGAACTTCAGTATGTCAGCCTTCAACTGCCCGAACAAAAAAAAGCACTGAAATCGCTCATCAAAAAAGTAAAGACGACAAATGAAGAACCCATGGGGCAGATTCTAAGTCGACCGATCATTGGCCATAAGGTAATCCAAGGTCGCATATGTGACCATATAGTTGATTACGTTAAGAAAAATAACCATCGCCCTCTTCTTGTACCTAATACCATATGGGAAAACTGCCAACGGGAAATTAGTCGGATTCAGCCCCATCTATCGGCCCCTTTATTAAGTATTGGTGAAAACGAAATCTACCATTCGAAAATGAAGGCTGAATGGTGGATTGACCCAGAGCGATTAAGTCGAAAGACTTTTCGATCTATTGAGAGAATTTTTGAGTGGTACGATTTAGATATAACAGTCATCGCGTCCAGGAATCAAAAAGCAGCTGTTCTTAACGCACTGAAAGTTTTTGAAAGTGAGTATCCGATGAAAATTCACTGGATCGAGAAATCGGGTCCAAAAACGGCTTCCCATACGAATGGAAGGAAAATGATTTTACTTAACTCTTCCCAGATTCACCCCATTTTGAAAAGATCTTACGGTGATTTACAGCAGCTAATTGCAAATACACCCTTTGTAGCTCTACTTCCTGAGGCCAAAGCCCCTACTGGCGGCAGAGGTAGGCGGTTCCGTTCTCGGACACAGCCTAAAACCAAGGAATATGTACCTTCCTAATGCCTTTGGATTTATCTATTTCTATGACTACCCACTCTAAATATCTCATGAGAATTTTTTCCTTCGCTTTTTCAGGCAGAATAGGTCTTCCCCAGATGTGCTGGCTTTTCGTTCGGGTAGCGGGAAGGCCGGACTAGCGATGTGAAGCGGCCAAGCGGCTAGTGTCATTACCACTAAATTCGCTAAAGACCAAATCTTGATCTTTTTTCCCATATCTTCGTTGCTCTTCAGTCACAGAGCTACGGCTATGCTCCTTCATCGCGCCTTGATCTGAACAAAAATCTTCTGCGACTTTTCTACACCTATTTAGTGGTAATGACACTAGCCGCTTGGGTCCGAAGTCCGCCGACGGGCGGAGGAGGACCGAGTGAAGCTCCGAAATCCCGAGGATCGCTGAAAGCGATTTCGGGGATGGAGGAGAAACACTGAACGAGTCGCGAAACGTAGCGACCCGAAGTCCTCGAGATGGTGAAGACCATCCTCAGGACGGAGGGGAGGCCCCAAAAATAAAAAAGCACATCTTCTATCAAATAGTCCTCTACCGCTTAAAAAAATCGACTTCCTCAACGACGAATAAGAGGGTTCTGTCTAGAATTTTACCGCTGAGGTCGCTCAAATGAAGCTCGTACACGCCAAGCGGTAAGGGGTTGATTTCCCACCGGTCATGATGCCATCGGCACGGAGATACGGAAAGGACTTTCTCGTCTACGGTGCCCTCACCTGCTAAGGACAGAAGAGATACCCTACACTGCTTCAAACCTGTGCTCCAAATAGATAAGGGCACCGGCTTGCCCTTCACGAGTTGGGAGGGTGTACGTAGGTTCGCGCTGTCGGAAGCTTGCGTTTTGATATAGTCGAAGGTGACTTTAAATTGCTCCTCATACATGCCATGCCCCCAGGGTATGGCAATGGGAGGATCTGCGGGTTGATAGGGATTATTACTCGTGTTATCATAGGTGGCCAGGGCGCGAATTTCAGTGCCTGCTTTCAGGTGGAGCGGCCGTTGGAGATAGTACTTCTCTTGCCACATTTTCTGCCAGTCGGAAATTTTAAGCAGTTTCTTTATGGTGCCTTCGGGGGTTTTGGCATAAATCTCCCAGTTTCGACATAGTAAATGAGCTGTTGGGGACAGGGCGGTTATAGACATATCAAAAGGCAGGGTGAAACTGCTATGAACTCGGGTTTGCTGATTGGCGGGCAGTGTTTCTGAAATACCTCGCGCAGTGAGGCGACTGACTAAAGGTGCGGACTGCACCTGAAGCTGAGTCGGCTGGTGTAAAGTGTCAAAGGAAAGACAGGATTGATCCCACTGCTTAGTGCCTGTGGGACCATAGTACATTTCGACAATGAAATAACTGTAGGGCGGTAAGTATCGAAGCCGCCTGCTATCTGACTCGTCGACATTGAATGGCTGCCACTCGTACCAACTTTCATATTCGGGAATGGCGCCGGGGCCACCGAAAGAATAATAGCCGTATCTGGGATC
>Ga0209944_1000223_pt1 | contig 25275 bp, 19 predicted proteins | sample SalPonR1_C_D2_MG_FD_185701 | JGI IMG/M metagenome (GOLD analysis project Ga0209944, IMG submission 185701) | Salt pond soil microbial communities from South San Francisco under conditions of wetland restoration - Salt Pond MetaG R1_C_D2_MG... ...
TGGCAAAGTAAAAAGTTCAAGATCAAGGCGCGCAAAATCCCGAGGAATGCAGCGTACTTAGCTGTACGTGAAATTCCGAGGGATGGAAGCGCAACACAGATATTGGACTTTTTACGAAGCCATCAATATTGTGATTTGGGATTTAATTGTGCCCCCTATACTCATCCGGAATCTTCACCACCGGTATCGGATCGATTTTATGCCGGTTGGCCTGATGAAGCCGGCGAAAGATGGCGAGCACCTGCTTCTGCCGATTCGTCAATTGGCTTTCATCCCCTCCGCCACCTTCAAATTTCATGGCCCATTCCAGTTCATCATAGGTAGCGCCGATCTGGGCCTCATCGCTTCGGTTATCCGTCCACAGGCCGTCCGTTGGGGGCGCCTGTAAAATGGCGTCGATGATCCCCAGGCATCTGCCGACCGCATAGACCTCCGATTTCATCAAGTCCGCAATGGGGGATAGGTCAACCCCGCCATCGCCGTATTTCGTAAAAAATCCCACCCCGAAATCTTCGATCTTGTTGCCGGTTCCGGCCACCAGCAGCCGATAATGCGAGGCATAGGCGTAAAGCGTAACCATACGCAGCCGGGAGCGGGTGTTGGCCATGGTCAGGCCGTCCTGTAAATCGGGGGAAAGACTCTTTTCAATGGCTTGGCATACCGGCGTCAGGTCGACAGTAATGCCCCGGACATCCGGAAATTGGTCTTTTAGCCAGTTGAGATGGTTGCCGGCGAGTGCCAGCTGGTCTGGAGGGCTATAAATCGGCATGGTGAGCAAGTACACCGTCCGGCCGGTTTTGGCGCACAGGGTAGAAGTCACCGCCGAATCAATACCCCCGGAGATCCCCACAACAAACCCGTTCATTCCCGCCTGCTCGCAATAGGCGGCAAGCCAGTCCACAATATGCTCAATCACTTTTTCGGTCTGCATCCGTTTTCCCCCGCGCTTTTTCCGCTTTTCTCCGCCTGACCGATTCCAGCCATTCGGCCTGCTCTTTTTGGTACTCCGCCTCGGTCTGTTTCCATCGGGAATAGTCCGCTTCTTCGGGCGGCGGCCGCCGGCTCCTAAATGTTCGGAAAAAGGTTTTCAGCCGCTCAATCCAGTCTTTTTTTCCGTTTTCTTCATGCATTATCGAATAACCTTTGAATGGAGGCAAATTTAATAGGCAGCCGCCTTTTTATATAAGTTTTGTAAAAAAAATCCGGTAAGGCAAGAGCTTTTATATAAAGTTATTATTAGTCGTTTATAGTTATTTTTTAACAATTTTTTACAATTCTAAAATTAATTTGACACTAACGGATTAATTTAGATATAAACCAACTCCTGGCAATTAACCCGTTTTTTTATCCAAAAGGAGGCCACATGAAGACCAAGCCCGTTTTCCTTTCGATCTTTTTCTTATGCGCCTTTTTATGCTGCCCGCCGGGAAGCGCTTTTGCCAAAGAAGCCAAGGATGAGCCGGCCTATAAACTTGGAGAAATCGTTGTATCGGGCGAAATGACCGACATTGACGATACCGCCATCTCGGATACCATCACCGCGGAGGAAATCAAGGCGACAAACAGCCGAACCGTTGCGGAGGCATTAAAATTCGCACCGGGCGTCGTCATGACGCGCGGACGCAAAAACGAGCCGGAAATCTCCGTACATGGCTTCAGCCAGGAGAAGACCCTCTTTTTGATCGACGGCATTCCCTATTATGAAACCTATTACGGAAAACTGAACCTCGACCAGATACCGACTGAAATGATATCAAAAATCGAAGTCACCAAAAACGCCCCTTCGGTTCTCTACGGCCCCAATGCCCAGATTGCTGTGGTCAATATCGTTACCAAACAGGGAAGCGCGGCGCCCAGCTTTAACTTCAGGGCGGATGTCGGCGAATATGACACGTTCAGTACGTCGGTTTCCCATGGCAACCAGATCGGAAACATCAACTACTGGCTGAGCTTTATGCACAGGGAATCCGATGGATGGCGCATGTCCCATGATTTTAATCCGGAAATCGCCAGGCGGGTTAAAAAAAAGATGCCTGACAGGGACGGGATCCACGAAGACGGCGGATTTCGTGAGAACTCGGACTATAATAAGAACAGATTCTGGGCCCGGGTGGGATTGACCCCGTCGGCAAATTCCGAGTACTTTATCACTTTCCATAGTATCCAATCCGATTACGGCAATCCCCCGGCCACCAACGAATATCGGCTTAAACCCAAGGGGGAAATCTTCTCGACCCTATCCCGGTTTGACAAGTATGATGATTGGGGCATTGATTTCAGCGGGCGCCATGATTTTTCCGAAGATTTCACCCTCCGCGGGAAACTATTTTATCACGACCACGTGGATGAATACGAAAGCTATGACAGCGCGGCATATGACAAGATCCTCGCCGTCAGCAAATGGGAGGACGACATCATCGGCGGAAACCTGATCACTGACTTCTCCCTGGCGGACTGGCACAAGGGCCATGTTTCCGCCCATTACCGTAGCGACCACCACAGGGCAAGAGGCGCAGACGATCTGCCTTTCAATGAATCCGACTCCCATGTCGGCTCCGTGGGCACCGAGCAGGAGTGGATCAGCGGCTTCGGCCTGTCCGTTTTCGCCGGGGTCAGCTGTGACTGGTTCCGGGTCAGCGAGGCCGAGGATTATAAAACGGATAAAAGAAAAAATATTGTCGGGCAGAAGGATATGGATACAGAGGACGCCGCAGAAGAGGTCAACCCCATGATCGGATTTAACTGGACGGCAGAGAAGACGGAGTTCTACGGCTCCGTCGCGAAAAAAACCAGGTTCCCCACCCTGTATCAACTCTATTCCTCCCATGGCGGCAACCCCGACCTGGACGCAGAGGAAAGCATCAACTATACGCTGGGATTCCGGCATAACTTCTGCACATGGCTCAGCTTTGAGCTGGCCGGCTTTTACCATGATATCGATGACTATATCTCCAAAGATTACTACGAAGATGATTATACCGGGATCATGCTCTATGAGAATATGGCGGAGATAGCCATGCGCGGCGTTGAGACTTCACTGCGACTCCGCCCGTGCGATTATTTCAGGCTGAATCTGGATTACACCTATAATAACGCGAAAAATGAGAGCGACAACCGGGTCACCAGCCGGGTGATCGGCGTCCCCGAGCATAAATACGGCGTTGGCTGCGATATTACCATCCCCGGGATTCTTGCCCGATTAAATCTGCGGGGAATTTTTGTGGATAAAATGTATGGAGAACTGCCGACACCAGAGCAACCGAACGCGGAGGCGGTGGAAACCGACGACTATTTTATCCTCAATACCCGTCTGTCGACCCAAAAATACTATAACATGATCAGCGTCTATGCGGAGGTGGACAACATCTTCGATTATAACTATGAACAGGAACTCGGCTTTCCCGGCAGGGGGAGAAATTTCCGCGTGGGAGTTGAAGCAAAGTTCTAGCTACCCAATGATAGAGACGGCAACCATCTTATTTCCAATCCTTCATGGATTAGGACTTTCCGGATTTCTGACCGCGCTGGGGCTTGCGATCGGTCAGAAGCCTGTGGCCGCCGCTTATGCCTTTCTGGCCGGCATGGGGGGGCTGTTGCTAAATTGGGGGCTGATTATCGTTGCCGCGCAACGCCTGCCGCTCTATGGCATGTTTGAATCCATGACGACCATTCTCCTGATAGCAGGGGGCTGTCTTTTTTTCGACCCCAAAAAACCGGCCGGCGCCGACACGATCGGCTACGGTTTCATGGCGCTTTTAAGCGGATGCCTGTTTTTGTTTCCGCTCGGGTTAAACCACGACTTCTTCCTCTACAAAAGTCCCTGGGTGCAATGCTTTTTCTTCTTCAGGCTGCTTTCTGCAGGGGTTCTTTTTTTTGCCGGGATCCGCTTTACAGTCGCACTGACTGACGCCATCGCGCCGGCGAACCGGATGGCTTATGCCAAACAGCAAGCCCGGCTGCTCCTGGCGGGAACTGTTTTGTTCCTGTTAAGCGAGTTCTCCGGATCGGTCTGGTGCCTGAAGGGTTGGGGGGACTCCTGGCGGTGGAGCGAGAACTTCTTTCAATCCGCCGCAATCTTTTTCCTTATTATGCTAAATCTGCATATACCCCTGCATCTGCTGCACCATCGCCGGGCGAGAACGGCGCTCGGGGCGCTGTCGTCGTTTGCCGTTGTTTTTCTTTTTTTATGGTAGGGCTTCTGAAAGGGCCTCAATTTAGGTGATAATCACTGGATGATCCAATGAACCGCATCATATCCCGACTGGCCTCATTTTCGCTGGCTTTCTATCTGATGGGGGCGCTCGTCTTATGGCTTTTCCTGGGCATTTTTCTGGCCCGATGCCCGGCGACGGATCCGGCGATCCACCAAATGAACCAAAAACTGATCCTTGATTGGCTTTTTGACGCGGAAACGATGGATTGGCGGGTGGTCGGCTGGTTTCTGGGCTTCTGCCTGCTGAACCTTTTCCTTTTTGTCAACCTGGCGGCCTGCACGGCCACCAGCTTATGGAACCGGATGTTTTTTAATAATGACAAAACCAAAAAACGGCTGCTTTTCGTCATCCATGGGCTTATCGCATTGATCATGATCGGCCATCTGGCCAATATGGGGATCGGCTATAAATACTCATGGATCAAAATGGCGCCGGGCGACTCATTTGCCCTTCCGAACGGCGCGGCGCTTACCGTATCGGACGTAAACTATGCCGTTCCGGTTAAATTCCTGAAGATGGACCGGCATGAGGCGCGCAAACAGCTGGGCCGGGAGATTTTTGATATAAAAGAAAACTACGTCAGCGTTCGGCTGACCCGGTACAACAGGGAAATCGCCAAAGGCAACCTGTATATGCTTAAACCGCTTAGGGTTGGCCCCCTTCGGGTGACCCTAAACCGCTTCTTTTTGCTCGAAAACAAAGGGGAAAACGCAGTGGGCGCGATCCTAACCGTTTCGAAGAACCCGATCCATGAGGCCTTTTTTTTGATTTATGCCCTTACTATCGTCTGCCTCCTGATTTATTTAATCACCTGCAAACAGGCATCGCCGTTGTCGCCACAAAAAAATGGGGGTATTAACTTAAATCAGTAACAATTTTCTGGATTTTAATTGCCGGTTAAAAAGCTGCCGTTACTGTCATTTCGAGTGCAGCGAGAAATCTTTTACTTGAAGATTCCTCGTCGCTAATGCTTCTCGGAATGACAAAATGAATGCGCGTATAAAAATAGAGTTCAAAACCCAAAAACCAGGGAGGGAAAAATGCCAACAGCATACCGTCATTTCATGCGAACCAGTCTGATTTTCTTATTGATCTGCCTGGCATCCGCTTTATCCGCTGATGCCTCGTCATCACCGGTTCTCGAGATAACCGGAGATGTAAAACACGAACTCAGCCTGACCATCGAAGACCTGAAAGCCTATCAGAGCGTTGGAAGCCAACGCAATGGGGTAACCACCGACCACGATTTCAACGGCAACTTTTATTTCCGCGGGGTGCCGTTAAGCACACTGCTGGACACCGCCGGCATTAAAAAAAACGGGGCATCCTTTAAAAAGCCCATCGACATGGCGGTCAGCGTAAAGACCGGGGACCGCCGGATCGCCCTATCATGGGGCGAAATATTTTACAGGAATCCGGCAACGGTTTTTATCGCCTACAGCGCAACCCCCATATTGCCGCACAAAAACTGCGCCTCCTGCCACCAGGCCGAGAAATACGAACCCGTGATGGCGAAATACCATCGAACCCTCCGTTTTCCCAAACTCATCCTTACGCAGGACAAATATTCAGATAGATGCCTGGAGGGGGTAAAAGCGATCGAGGTCATCCAAATCCCTATGGATGAGCATTCGGAGACACCGGAATTACTTTTTTCCGAAAAATTCGTTATTAAAGGTACGGCGCCGTCAAAGAACGTATTCGAAAAGCTCGATGGTTTAGCGGCATTTCATAAACAATCGGAATCCTACACCGTGGGAGAGGGTAAAGGGTTTCACGGTTTTCACACCTATGGCGGATACCGGCTGTTGGACGTGTTGGGGCAGGCAAACCTGAAAGCCGATCTTAACAGTGTTTTTCTGGTAACTGCGCCTGACAACTACCGGGCGGTATTTTCTTACGGCGAGATCTATTTGAATCCCGCCGGCCAGCGAATGATGCTGGCGGCCCAAGACGATGAAAAGCCGTTGGAAGAGGGCGGCAAGTATAGTTTAATCGTACCGGACGACCTGATGGCGGACCGGTGTGTCCAGGCCGTGGAATTGATCCAAAAAATTCGGTTGGAATGACCGGCAACATGCTTTTTGGTTTGACAATATCTCTGATTGGCATAGGCTTATATAGAATTAGGGATCCTTTTTAACAGGAGACAGCCGCCCATGAAAAAGCTTCTGTCAACAAGGGAGGTTGCCGAGTTTCTCGGCGTCAATGAAAAGATGGTCTATTCACTGGTAGCGGAAAAGGGCCTTCCAGCCACGAAAGTGACCGGCAAGTGGCTGTTTCCGCTGGATCTGGTGGAGCAATGGGTCGAGGCCAACACATTGAACTACCCGAGGGTCGGCACCCCCCTGCCCCCTTACGAAGGCCTGCTCATTATCACAGGCAGCAATGATCTGCTGCTGGAGCGAACCATCGCCCTGTTTAACAAAAGGTTCCCGGAAGAAGTCGCCGTGTTTGCCAACATCGGGAGTATGGGCGGTCTGCGGGCGCTCCGCCGCAATCTATGCCACATGGCCAGCAGCCATCTACTTCAGGAAAACGGGGCGGACTATAATTTTGATTTCGCCGGCCAGGAATTCGCCCAGATGCCGGCTGTGGTCAACTTCTGCCGCCGCGAACAGGGGATCCTGGTTCAGCCGGCCAATCCCCAATCGATTCAGGCGGTAAAAGATTTGGGCCGGCCCGGTGTCAGGATCGTCAACCGCTCCCTTGCCACCGGCACGCGGCTGCTGCTTGACCGGGAGCTCAAAAAAGAAGGCATAACGGGCGGGAAGATCAACGGCTATGAAAATGAAGTGGCCAGCCACATGGACGTGGGCCTCGAGGTCCTATCCGGCAGAGCCGACGCGGGCCCCGGCATCCGCCCCGTGGCCTCGCTTCTGGGGCTGGATTTTATCCCGCTGCGCTGGGAACGCTACGACCTTTTGATTACCAAGGAACGGTTTTTTGACAAGGGGGTTCAGAGTTTCCTGGGGCTTCTCCTGGACCCCGAATTCAAAGATATCGCCCAATCCATTGAGGGCTATGACGTGGCCGCGGCCGGCAAAATGGTATATCCCCAGGAAAGCAGGTAAACCGGCTCAATAATAGCCGGCACCCAATCCCATGGATTCAGGGCCCTCGTCACTGGGATATGCCTGGGAACCCTAACAGCGAGGGCCCTTAAATCTAAATATCATAGTAAAGATAGAATTCATGCGGATGCGGTCGGAGCCTCACCGCATCGGCTTCGTGTTCCGACTTGTATTCGATCCAGCGCTCGATCACATCCGGAGTAAACACATCGCCCTTTAAAAGGAACTCGTGATCCTCATCGAGCGATGCCAGGGCCTCGTCCAATGAGGCCGGCGTGGAATCGATCTCTGCCAGCTCCTCCGGCGGCAGATCGTAAATATTCTTGTCCAGCGGATCGCCCGGATCAATTTTGTTCTCAATCCCGTCGATTACCGCCATCAGCATGGCGGAAAATGCCAGATAGCCGTTGCAGGACGGGTCCGGGGTCCTGAATTCGATCCGTTTGGCCTTGGGAGAAGCGGAATACATGGGGATCCGCAGTGCGGCGCTTCGGTTCCGGCTGGAATAGGCCAGGTTGACCGGCGCCTCAAATCCCGGGACCAACCGCTTATAGGAATTCGTGGTCGGGTTGGAGAACGCGCACAACGCCTTGCAGTGCTTTAAAATGCCGCCGATGGCATACAGGGCCTCCTGGGAAAGGCCGGCGTATTTATCCCCGGCAAAAAGCGGCTCGCCTTCCTTCCAGATGCTGATATGGGTATGCATGCCGGTGCCGTTGTCTTCGAACAGGGGTTTGGGCATGAATGTGACCGTCCGTTCATGTTTTCTTGCCACGTTTTTTAACACGTACTTAAACCAGACCAGCTGATCGCCCATTTCCACTAGCGGTTTAAACCGCATATCGATTTCCGCCTGCCCGGAAGTGGCCACCTCATGGTGCTGGCACTCCACATCAATACCCAAATCCTGTAGCGTCAGCATCATCTCAGTGCGTATATCCTGGAACTTGTCCATCGGCGGAACCGGGAAATAGCCTTCTTTATGGCGCGGCTTATGCCCGAGATTGGGGAACTCATCCCGGCCGCTGTTCCAGATCCCCTCTTCCGAATCCACACTGTAGAAGGCATGGTTCCGGCCGGATTCAAACCGGATATCGTCAAAAATAAAAAATTCCGCTTCCGGCCCGATAAAGCCCGTATCCCCGATGCCGGTCTGCTTTAGATAGGCATCCGCCTTCTGCGCGATATGCCGGGGATCGCGGGAATAGGGTTCAAGCGTTACCGGATCGACGATGTTGCCGATCAGCACCAGGGTCGGCTCTTCAAAAAACGGGTCCATTTTGGCTGTTGCGGCATCCGGAACCACCAGCATATCGCTTGCATTGATCGGCTGCCACCCCCGGATACTCGATCCGTCGAAGCCGAAACCATCCTCAAAACTCGACTCCTCCAGTTCTGTCGCCGGTACGGTGAAATGCTGCCAAACACCCGGAAAATCCATGAATCGGATATCGATCACCCGGATGTGCCTTTCTTTTACGAGTTCAATGACGTCACTCGGGGTTGTCATGATCATACCTCCTCTGATTAATTATTTATCGAGATGAACTTAAACTATTCTATTGATTGCCGTTAAGTAAAAATAGACAGAATGCCTCAACTATGGTTTCTCGTCTCAAGTCGCCAGTATCTACGGCTATGCCGCCCTAAATCGCGTCATCGCCGGTCTCGCCCGTTCGCACCCTTATGGCCTGCTCCACCGGCAGGACGAAGAGTTTTCCGTCACCAATTTTTCCAGTATTCGCGGCCTTACTGATGGTTTCGACCACCTCGTCCACCCGATCCGTAGCCACCACCATTTCCAGCTTGATTTTGGGGATAAAATCCACCAGGTACTCGGCGCCCCGATAGATCTCCTTATGCCCCTTCTGGCGACCGTAGCCTTTCACCTCGGTAATCGTCATGCCCTGGAGGCCGAGTTCGTTCAGGGCCTCTCTCACATCATCCAGCTTGAAGGGCTTTATTATCGCTTCGATCTTTTTCATATCTTAACATCCTCCTCTATCATCCCACCTCAAAGGCCCGCTCCCCGTGAACGGCGCTATCAAGGCCCTCGATTTCGGTTTGCTCATCAACCCGGATACCGCCGATAAGCAGCCGGGTAACCAGCACCACCATCCACGTGCCTACAGCCACAAAAATAATGGTGGCGACAATCGATATCGCCTGAATCACAAGCTGCATTGGATTGCCATAAATCAGACCCGAGGCACCTTCGGTAATCGTCGGGTTGGCAAAAATCCCGGTTGCCAGCGCACCCCATATGCCGCAGATGCCATGAACACCGAAGGCATCCAGGGTATCATCGTAGCCGAACCGGTTTTTGAGCTTTGATACGCTGATGTAGCCGAGGACGCCGGCTACAAGACCGATCACCAGCGCGGCCGGCAGGTTCACAAAGCCGGCTGCCGGGGTAATCGCCACCAAACCGGCGACAATACCCGAGGCAAGCCCAAGAACCGTCGGCTTCCGGGTTCCTTTCCATTCCGCGAACATCCAGGCCAGCGCGCCCATAGCCGCCGAGGTATTGGTCACCATGAATGCCGAAGCCGCAATTCCGTCCGCCGCCAGCTGGCTGCCCGCATTAAAGCCGAACCAGCCGAACCATAGCATGGCCGCGCCAAGCGATGTCAGGGCCACGCTGGACGGAAACATGGCCTCCTTTCCGTAGCCGATGCGTTTGCCCAGCATAAGCGCCAAAACCAGACCGGCGACGCCCGCATTGATATGGACCACGTTTCCGCCGGCAAAATCCAGGGCGCCGATGGCCCCCATCCATCCGCCGCCCCACACCCAATGGGCCATGGGACAGTAGATAACCGTTACCCAAAGAATCGTAAAGACGATCCAGGCGGAAAACCTCATCCGGTCTACCACCGAGCCGAGCACAAGGGCCACCGTAATCCCCGCAAAAGTCAACTGGAACAGCACAAACAAGAGGGTTGGAATGCTGCCGGTGACATGGTTGACATCAATACCGTTTAAAAAGACATGGGAGAATCCGCCTATAAAGCCGGATACATCCGGACCGAAGGCCAGGGAATAGCCCCATACCACCCATATGATACTGGCCAGGCAATAGGCCACAAGGGTCATGGCGACCGTATTAAGCAGGTTCTTATACCGGGACATCCCGCCGTAAAAAAGCGCCAGGCCGGCAGGCGTCATTACCATTACCAGGGCGGTGGAAATGATGATCCATGCCGTATCCCCGGTATTGACGGCATCCTCGGCGAATGCCGGAGATACCGGTAACAGTAATATGGAAAAAAGCCAAAGGATAATTCTGGTTTTCATTGTAAACCTCTTTCATATTCAGCAGTTTAATGGTTCTGATCAGGATGACTCGTTTAGCACGTTGCCCGTATGCATCACCGTCCCATGGGTATTCTCCGGCAATACATCCCGGATCGAACGCTTTACCGCTTCCACCCGCTTATGGGATAAGACCTTTTCTTCATGCTCATCCCAGACGTAGAAGACATCCACCACCTGATCGAGCTTGGTGGCAATCTTTGCGATTCGGATATTTAGCTCGCAGCGGCTGATGGCATCCGTCACGCGGTAAAGCAGTCCTTTGAAATCATATGAAAACACTTCAATAATCGTAAAAAAGCTCGAACTCTCGTTATCCACCACCACCCGGTTCGGCTGCGTAAAAATATCCGGCGTCGTCTTTGAAAAATCATACTTCTTCCGGGCCATTGCCTCCGAGAGATTAAATTCGCCGGTTAAAACCCACTGAAGCGTATCTTCGGCCCGCTGCCACCGTTCATCTTCAAAAATCTGATCCGGCGGCGGCGCCACCCGGAAAATATCCAGGGCAATGCCGTTTCTCCAGGTATGGATTTGGGCGTTCAGGATATTGATGTTGTTCAATGTAAAGGCGCCGGCGATTTTTGAAAAAAGACCGGGCCGGTCGTTTGCACAGATAGTGACGGTTCGCGTATTCGTGTCCGAATCGCGGACAATATCCCAGACGAATTCCGAATTGCCCAGATTCAGATACATACGGATATGCTTCATAATCTCCCGCCTATCCACGGAAAGCACGTAACGGGGGGACATGAGATCAAAAACCGCATTGAGATCCATCCCGGCGAATGCCTTGTCCTGATGGCCGATAACGAATGCCCGCTTTTTCTGCATCTCTTTAACGGCGGAGCTGGTGGCCAGCTCTCCTTTTTCCAGAATCCCGTACACCTTCAGAAAAAAATCCTGGATCAGGACTGCCCGCCACTCGTTCCATGCCTTTGGCCCTGTGGCTGCTGAATCAGCAACCGTCAACAGGAAAAGCATCTTTAGCCGTGCCCGCTCTTTTATCATCCGCGCAAAATTAATGGCGGTTTCCTCATCATTGATATCCCGACGCGTAGCGGTTGCCGCCAATGCCAGGTGGTTTTCGACGAGAAACTTCACGGTTGCGATCTCCCGCGGCGAATACCCGAACCGGTTCAGAACGGTCTCCGCTATGGCGGCGCCCTTGGATGAATGATCATCCGTAGAACGCCCTTTTCCGATGTCATGCAAAAGGGCCGCCCAAAGCAGGAGCTTCTTGCGCTTGAACCCTTTGTAAAGCCGGCCGCAAAGATTGTCCAGGCACGGATCGCCGGTATCGCCAAAGGTTTTCATGGTAAATACCGTTCGCAGGGTATGCCGGCCCACCGGATACAGATGATAGATATCGTACTCAATCCTATCGCAGATCGCCTGAAATTCTGGGATCAAAGCCGCAAGCAGGCCGGTGTTCTGCATCTGCTCCAGCACGTTAAACGTGGGCGCCGGCGATAACAGGATATTTTCGAAGGATTTTCGAACGCCCTCAGCGCGCCGAAACGAATCATCCACCAGATAACGGAATTCCCGGACCAGCCGGAAGGCCTCCCGGCTTAAGGGGACCTTCAGCCGGGCGCTGGCTTCAAAAACCTTGAGCAGCATTTCCGGCCGGGCGATGATATACTCCGGCGAATCGAAGCTGAGCCGGCCTTTATAAAGATGGAGCCCCTGCCATTTCTTTATCTCGCGCTCGCCGGGTTTTCTTTTACCGGTCTGTTCAAAGCCGAGCTCGTAGAGAATCAACAGAAGCTGCTGCTTGATAAAGGTCATGTATGCGTGCAGGGTGCTTAAAAAACGCTCCACCGGCGCCTGACCCTCTGCCCCCAGAAACCCCAGGAATTCGGCAACCTTGGACTGATAGGGAAAATAAAGCTGGTCGCACTTTCTGCCGGACAGCGCATGGAGATGGTTCCGAACCTTCCATATAAAGGCGAGCGCATCCATCAGTTCATTATATTCATTATGGGTAAGGCAGCCCGTATATTCCAGGTCACGGGTTTCCTTCAATCCATATTTGATGGCGGCCAGCCAACGTACGGTATGATAATCCCGCAGGCCGCCGTTTCCCTCTTTCAGGTTGGGCTCCAAAAGATAGCTGGAATCGCCGAAATCCTCATGCCGCCGCCGGTTTCTCTCCACCAGCCATTTCATCACTTTATGCGGCATCCGTTTGAGCAGCCGCATCCGAAGCGTCTCCATGAGTTCGGCATAAACAGAGGAGATCCCACAGATAAACCGCGCATCCAGCAGCGCAGTCAGAACCTCGTAGTCATCGCTTGCCAGCCTGACGCAGGCATTTACCGACTGGATCGTATATCCCACCTCCAGCCTGATATCCCAAAGGGGATAAACGATTTCCCGAATCAGCTGATCGGATGCATCCGGAACGGATTTTCTGAACAGAAACAGCAAATCCACATCCGAATAGTAACACTGCTCAGAACGGCCGTAGCCACCCAAAGCGACAATCGCATAGGGATTGGACACGATGGGCATCTTCGGCCCGACCCAGCTAGCCTCGAAGCTATCCCGCAGGTAGGCGTCGATCAACTGGGCGTGCTGTTTGAGCAGCCCCGGCGTATCTTCACCGGCAATCGATTCAAACAGCTCTTTGCGCTGCCTGTCAAGGCGCCCGGCCAGGCGGGCATGACTATCTGTCTTTGCCTCCTTCATTTATCCTCCGTTGCCCTTTATATTGCAATGGGTATGCCATTACGGGAATTATAACTATCTATCGTTAGATCAAAAAGTTATAGGTATAAAAGAATTTAAGCGCATATATGGATTCTACATTTTTGTAATATACAGATACAAAAATGTAAAATAAATAGGGGGCAACCTGTATTTTTACAAATATATCTAACCCCACGTGAAATTCCGAGGAATGCAGCGCCACACAGATATTGGACTTCTAAGTAACATCAGGTGTTAGGTATTGGGTATTGGGTATTGGGTTAAAAAATCAAAAGCTTAGTGCCTTTACCTCGTAAAAAAAGTAAGACGATCGCAAGTTACTTTTCTGCAAAAATGCCGCGGCTGCGATATAAATCGCTTCCAAATAACTTGAAAATATATATTATTATTCCAGAAGCTTAACTCTCTGTCATTCCGAGGAGCAAAAGCGACGAGGAATCTTGTTTGTTAAAGATTTCTCGCTGTCGCTCGAAATGACAAAATTGGATGAATCGTCTCAGTGCCTTCAACCATACAGTAAAAGTTACTCCTAGGCTCGGTCCCGGGCCTTGGCCCGGGGGGGTTACTTCCAAGGAACTCGACAATATTTAATATTATCTTAGAAGCTTCCGCTGCTGTCATTGCGAGAAACGAAAGTGACGAGGAATCTTGATTGTTAAAGATTTCTCGCTACCGCTCGAAATGACAATGCGGACGCTTTTCAGAGTTACTTTCTGCAAAAATGGGGCGCCAGCGCAATAAATCGCTTTTTACGAAGCCATCAAATTTGGAACGCTCAATTTAGGTACAAAGCTATTAAAGGATGCATGCCAATGAAGGATGACAAAGGCATTTATTATTACCCGTTTCCCGACAATAAGCGGGTGCGGATGTATGTCAAAAGAGAGGACGACACCCTGTATTTTCGCCTGTGGAACGCGGATGACCCCGAGCTTTGGCAGGCGCATGGCTGGGTGCCTTATGAGGCCATTGAAGAGGCAAAAAAAATGTATGACGGCAACCAGTTTAACCCCGCCCAAGCCTATGATCTCGACATTGCAAATGCCGTATTAAAAGAATACGAAGAATAATGGCTGAGAAGGCCCTTATTTCGAGTACTTATCGCGAAGCCGGGGCTTTTCGATCTTACCGGTGGGATTTCTCGGCACATCGTCGAAAAAAAATCGTCTTGGCCGCTTGTACTTGGGAAGCGCTTCGCAAAACCTTGCAATTTCTTCTTCCACAAGCCTTTTTCCGGGCTTGGCAGCAATAACAGCGGCAACAACCTCCCCCAGCCGAGTATCAGGCACACCAATGACCCCGGCGTCAAAAATATCCTCGTGGGTCATTAAAAAACTTTCCACCTCAACCGGAAAGATATTTTCTCCGCCCGTAATAATCACGTCCTTTTTTCGATCGATTAACCAGTTGAAGCCGTCCCCATCCTTTCGGGCGATATCGCCGGTATGCAGCCAGCCGTCTTTTAACACGGCTTCGGTTTTATCAGGATTTTTATAATAGCCGGTCATTACGCCGGGCCCCTTTACCAGCAGTTCTCCCGGCTCCCCGTCCGCCACATCGGCTCCGTCTTCGTTAACGATCCGGCATTCCCAATCAAAGCCCGGGATACCGATCGATCCGACCTTATGAAAATTCTCCAGACCCAAATGCACACAACCCGGGCCGGTCGCCTCGGTCAACCCATAGTTGGTGTCATACGCATGGTTCGGAAAATAATGTCTCCATTTCTGGACCAAACTGGGCGGTACCGGCTGGGCACCGATATGCATCAGCCGCCATTGATCCAGATGATAATCGCAGAGGTCGAGGGTCTGGTTTTCTATAGCGACAAGTATATCATGCACCCAGGGCACCAGGAGCCAAACAATGGTTACCTGTTCCTCGGAAATCACTCTAAGAATCATTTCCGGTCGGATCCCCTTTAAGATGACGGCCCGGGCACCCACGATCAGATTGCCGAACCAGTGCATTTTCGCCCCTGCATGATAGAGAGGCGGGATGCAAAGGAAGTTGTCCGTATGGGTCTGGTTATGATGCCGGTTCTCCACATAACAAGCGGATTCCAGGTTTCGATGCGTCAGGTAGACCCCCTTGGGCTTGCCGGTGGTTCCGGAAGTAAAATAAATTCCTGCGCCATCCCAGAGGTTGAGCGAAACATTCGGGGCGTCTCCGGCCGCTTCCTGGATAAAATCCTTATAGTAAACACAGTATGAAGGGCACCTCGATAACGAGCCGACATATACATAGGTCTTTACCCATTGATCCATCTCCGCCTTCGATTCACCGACCCGCTCAATGAATTCTTCGCCGAATATCAAAGTCCGGGCCCCGGAGACCCGAACACACCGGCTGATATCCGCCGATTGAAAACGAAAGTTCAGGGGAACGGCGATGGCGCCCGCTCTGAGTATACCAAAATAGACGGGAAGCCATTCAATACAGTTCATCATCAACTGAACCACCCGATCCCCTTTTTCCACACCCTGGCTCCGCAGGGCATTGGCGGTCTGATTGGACAGTATGTGAAATTGCCGCCAAGTCATTTCAGAACGTTTCCTGGCCGCCGGTTCGCGTTCGACCAGGGCGATTTCATCTCCATACATTCGGGCGTTACGCGCCAGTATCTCAGTGATCACCATATAGTCGGCCTCGATTTAAAGAAGCTATTGTTTCTGATGGTTTTATCATACGAGCCTATAATTGCCCATTGCCTTTATCAAACCACCCTGAAAAGTCAACCGTCTAAGCAACTTCGGGGATTTGGTTTTGGGTATTAGGTATAAGGGGAAAGGGGAAAGGGGAAAGATGCAAGGTTTAAGGTTCATGGTTAAATCCCAATTTTTAAAACAACCCCTCCTTTGTCGAATGTCGGGTTGTTTTGAGTTTTGATCATTGGAATTTGGGTATTGTTTGTTTTTTGACAGTCTCGTAAAAAACGATTTATTGCGATAGCGCGCCATTTTTGCAGAAAGGAACTCTAAAAAACATCCGCATTGTCATTTCGAGCGGCAGCGAGAAATCTTGAACAAACAAGATTCCTCGTCGCTTTCGTTTCCCGGAATGACAGAGAGTTAAGCTTCTGGAATATTAATATATATTTTCAAGTTACTTAGAAGTAAGCCCATAGCCGGCACCATTGGCACACAAAAAAACCCCGGTCCGCTGACAAGCGGGCCGGGGTTGTATACATTCGGGCTTTTGGCAAGCCCGGCGTGGGAGCTATTTGTTATCGTCCTTTACTTCTTCATAATCGGCGTCAACCACATCTTCGTCTTCAGATCCGCTGCTCTGCTGGGATTGAGATTCTCCACCGGCTTCAGCTCCTGCCTGCTGATCACCGCCGCTCTCGGAAGCCTGTTGATACATGGTTTCCGCCAGTTTATGGGACGCCTGCGTCAATTCTTCCGAAATACTCTTGATCTTTTCCGTATCGTCGCCTTCTATCTCCTTTTTAAGGCGGCCGATGATCTCTTCAATCTGGGATTTAGTTCCCGAATCGACCTTGTCACCCAGTTCATTAAGCGACTTTTCAGTGGAATAGATCAATGAATCCGCATTATTTCTGGCTTCAGCAAGCTCCTTCTGTTTCTTATCTTCTTCAGCATGCGTTTCGGCATCCTTGACCAGCTGATCGATCTCCTCCTGAGACAGGCCGCTGGAGGCTGTAATCCGGATCGACTGTTCCTTGCCGGTCGCCTTGTCCTTGGCGGAGACATGGACAATGCCGTTGGCATCGATATCAAAGGTCACCTCGATCTGGGGCACGCCTCTCGGCGCCGGCGGAATATCGGTCAGTTCGAACCGGCCCAAGGTCTTATTGTGTGCCGCCATCTCGCGTTCTCCCTGCAGGACATGAATGGTTACAGCCTGCTGGTTGTCCTGGGCCGTCGAGAAAATCTGGCTCTTCCGTGTGGGAATGGTGGTGTTTTTCTCGATCAATTTGGTCATGACCCCGCCCAGCGTTTCGATGCCCAAAGAAAGCGGAGTGACATCAAGAAGCAGGACATCTTTGACATCGCCTTTGAGCACACCGCCTTGAATCGCAGCGCCGATGGCCACCACTTCATCCGGATTGACCCCCTTGTGGGGCTCCTTGCCGAAGATGCTTTTTACCCTTTCCTGCACAGCAGGCATTCGGGTCATACCGCCGACGAGAATGATCTCGTTGATATCATCGGGTTTTAAGCCGGCATCGTTTAACGCGGTTTTGCACGGCCCCTCGAGATTGTTCAGCAGATCTTCCACCAGGGCTTCGAGCTTGGCCCGGGTAATCTTGATATTCATGTGTTTGGGGCCATTGGCATCAGCAGTGATAAACGGCAGATTCACATCCGTCTGCAGCGCCGTGGAAAGCTCCATCTTGGCCTTTTCCGCACCTTCTTTCAAACGCTGCAAGGCCATCTTGTCGTTTCTAACGTCAATGCCGCTTTCCTTTTTGAACTCATCGGCCAGATAGTCAATCAGCCGCAGATCAAAATCATCGCCGCCCAGATGGGTATCCCCGTTGGTAGCCTTGACTTCAAAAACCCCGTCGCCGATTTCCAGAATCGATATATCAAATGTTCCGCCGCCGAGATCGAAAACAGCGATCTTTTCATCGGATTTTTTATCCAGACCATAGGCAAGCGATGCGGCGGTCGGTTCGTTGATAATCCGTAGAACATTTAAACCAGCGATTTTACCGGCATCTTTGGTTGCCTGGCGCTGGCTGTCATCAAAATAGGCCGGCACCGTAATAACCGCATCCGTTACCGTTTCACCAAGATACTGTTCAGCGGTATCCTTGATATCCGCCAGAATAAACGATGAAATTTCCGCCGGACTGTGGTGTTTTTCCCGGAGATTAATCCGAATATCCCCGTTGTTGGCCTTTTCAATTTTATAGGGGATATTCTTAATGTCCCGCTGGACCTCCGAGGAATCATATTTTCGGCCAACCAGGCGCTTTACACCAAACACGGTGTTTTCCGGATTGGTGATGGCCTGACGTTTAGCCACCTGACCGACCATACGTTCCCCGTCTTCTGAAATTGCGACAACCGACGGCGTCGTTCGGTTGCCTTCCGGATTTGTAATAACATTCGTTTCATTTTGCTCTCGAATGGCTACGCACGAATTCGTCGTACCGAGATCAATGCCGATTACCTTCCCCATTTGTCACCCTCCTTATATGATTGATATTGTATATTCTGATTTATGAATTATTCCTTGGACTTCGGTTTTGATACGACCACCATGGCCGGCCGCAACAGCCTGTCGTGCAGCATATAGCCCTTTTGAAACTCATTGATAACCGTATTTTCAGGATATTCATCCGTTTCTTCCTGCATCATGGCCTCATGATAAACCGGGTCAAAGGGTTTGCCTTTTGCCTCAACCGGTGTCACGTTAAACCTTTTTAAAACCTTTAATATTTCATTGAGCGTCATTTCGACGCCTTCAATGACACAGGCCTCATTGTTTGCGCCTCTATCCTGATCCGTTGAGGAGATCGCCCGCTCCAGGTTATCCACAACCGTTAAAAGCTCCTTTAAAAGCGACTCATTGGCATATTTTTTAAACTCATCCGCCTGACGATCCATCCTCTTTTTATAATTCTCGAATTCAGCAGACAATCTCAACAACCGGTCGTGCTCATCGGCGGATTCCTGGCGAACCTGCTCCAATTCGGATTTTAATTGTTCGATTGTCGCCTCTGTAGACACCTGCTCGCCTTCCTCCGTTGCTTCGGCGCCTGTCGCCTCGCCGGCCTGTGAGGCCTCATCTATCCCGTCTTTTTTATATTTGGATGCGTTTGAATTGGCTTCCGCCATATTCTCTTCTAACGTCTCAGTTTTTTTAGATTCTGAATTTTTGGCCAATTGCATCACCCCGATTCAATGAATTAGATGGAGATTTTTTCTGCTTAAATTATAACCTTATGAGTATATTAGTAAATCATTAGCGTATGGCTAATTTCGTGAAAAAGATAAGACGCGATAGGGGAATGTCAAGAGAGCGTCTAAGTAAAAAAGGGGGGAGGGCACCCACCGGTACGGAAATAATTCCAGCCCAGAATAATGGAAACCTGGCTGTGAACCCTGCGTTGAACTTTAGTGAATGAAAGGGGGTAACTTGACCGGGATCGATCCGCGACACAGGCTGGGTTGATTATCGCTGCTTCCTTCCGGACCTGACGAGGTTCACAACCGCCTGTTGCGCGGCGGCCGATCAGAACCCCCTATCCTATCACATAGAGCCCTCCGCAGGGAATTCGGCCCCGCATAAAGCGGATTTCGGGAAAAGGGTACCGCTAGCGCCCCGCTTATCACAACCAGGCGTTTATACTATAAGGACGGATGACCATGTTTTCAAGAGAGAATTTGATCGGGTTCGGTATATCTGCCGCATACTTGAAAATCGCTCAATTTAGGTTATAATAATCTGCGGGGATTTTAATTTTGCCTATGCGCCACCATTTTTTACAGACAAACCGACTGCTCAAAAAAACCGTCCAAACGGTTCGTGAATACCGAATGATCCCCCCCGGTGCGGCGATCCTCGCCGGGATCTCCGGGGGCCCGGACTCGGTTTGTCTATTGCATGTATTGACGCTCCTCGCCCAGAGCCTTCGCCTTCGCCTCGGCATCGCGCATTTAAATCATGGCCTTCGCTCTACCGACTCGGACGAGGATGCCGATTTCGTCCGATCGCTCGCCGAAAAACAAAATCTGCCGTTTTTCTATAAAAAAACGGATGTCCGAAAAACGGCCCAAAAATCAAGGCAATCCCTTGAAGAGGCCGGACGTAACGAGCGTTACGCGTTTTTCGACGGGATCCTCGACTCGCACGGGTTTGATCGGATTGCGCTTGGCCACCACCGGGATGACAATGCGGAGTTGATTTTAATGAATCTTTTGAGGGGCACCGGTCCCTCGGGGCTAAGCGGTATCCCCCCGGTTCGGGGACATATTATACGTCCGTTGATAAAGGCCTCCCGGATTGAAATTATGGATTGCCTGGCGGAAAATGCGCTGAGATACGTAACCGACCATACAAACGCGGACCCTGCTTTTTTGAGAAATAAAATACGGCACGAGCTTATGCCGCTGTTGAGACAGGAATACAATCAGAATGTCGAAGCGACCCTGGACCGCCTTTCAGATATCTTCAGGCGCGAAGAAAACTGGCTGGAGCGCCTGACCCGGGAAACGCTGGATCAGGCCGCCATATACACGGGCAAAGACGAATGGGGGCTCTGCGTCTCCACGCTGGAAAAACTCCACACCGCCCATCTAAGACGGGTGCTCAGGGCCGCGATCAAACAGGTCAAGGGGAATCTCCGACGCATTCGTTTGTCCCAGCTCGATGCCGCCATTGAAATAGTTTTCAGTAAAAAAGCAACCACCTGGGTCGATTTGCCGGATCAAATACGGCTTGAAAAAGTAAATGAGCATCTGATCGTCCGGCGGGCGTCAAAAAATCTGAGATCAACCAACCCCCTCCGAGACCCGCCGGTTTATCATTATGAGATCCGTCTGGAGGACCTCCCGATTCAACTATGGATCCCCGAGATCCGAAAAACACTATCTATTTCAGAAGCAGACAGCTACAGCTTGCCTGATTTAACCCGAAAAGCCCGGGCATCGGTTGAATTCTTCGACTTCGACGGGCTTTGTTTTCCGTTGATTGTCAGAAATCCGGAACCGGGCGATCGATTCGTACCCTTCGGGATGAAGGGCTCCCAGAAAATAAAGGATTATTTCATTAACAATAGGGTGCCCAAACAGGAACGCCCCCTATACCCGGTGGTTGAGAGCCGCCATCAGATCGTCTGGCTGGCCGGACAACGCATCTCGAATTCGGTAAGGGTGACCCCCGCTTCGAAAAAACTCATAAAAGCCGAGTTGAGCACCTGCGACAATGATACGGAACCGGGCATGAAGTAATATGATAAAAGCTTTTTACGACACCATCAAATTTCGCTATTGCGAAAAAGTGTATTTATTAATTATAATATAATGCTTTTTATTAAACCAATCTTCCGGAGGTAAAAACGATTGAACAACTTTAACAAGAACCTGGCGCTCTGGATTGTCATTGTGCTGATGATGATCCTGCTCTATAACATCTTCAGCCAACAACACAGCGGCCAGGCGGAGATGAACTATACCGAATTCCTTTCCATGGTCGACAACGGCCAGATCAAACAGGCCGTCATACAGGGGCAGGAATTAACTGTTACCGACGACAAGGGGAACCGGTTTCAAGTTTATGCCCCACAGGATAACGATCTGATCAGCATTCTGCGCAACAGGGGGGTTTCGATAACAGCCAAGCCGGAGCAGGAGACCCCTTGGTTCATATCGGTCCTGGTGTCATGGCTGCCCATGATCCTGTTGATCGCCATATGGATTTTCTTTATGCGTCAAATGCAGGGCGGCGGCGGGAAAGCCCTGTCTTTCGGCAAGAGCAGCGCGCGAATGCTCTCTGACCAAGCGGAAAAAGTCACCTTCAGCGATGTGGCCGGTGTAGACGAAGCCAAGGATGAAGTCGCCGAACTGGTCGATTTTTTAAAAGATCCGAAAAAATACACAAGACTGGGCGGCCGTATTCCCAAAGGCGTCTTAATGGTCGGCGGCCCCGGTACCGGAAAGACACTGCTGGCCCGCGCCATCGCCGGTGAAGCTGGCGTCCCGTTTTTTAGTATTTCCGGCTCCGATTTTGTGGAAATGTTTGTTGGAGTGGGGGCTTCCAGGGTCCGGGACCTGTTTGTCCAAGGCAAAAAGAACGCGCCCTGCATCATATTTATCGATGAAATGGATGCCGTCGGCCGCCATCGGGGGGCCGGCCTTGGCGGCGGCCATGATGAACGCGAACAAACCCTCAACCAGCTGCTCGTTGAAATGGACGGGTTTGAATCCAATGAGGGGGTCATCCTCATTGCGTCGACGAACCGACCGGATGTGCTTGATCCTGCGCTTCTCCGGCCCGGCCGGTTCGACCGGCAGGTGGTCGTGCCCATGCCGGATATCAAGGGCCGAACCGAAATCATCAAGGTTCACCTCAAGCGGAGCCCGATTGACGCCGGCGTCAATCCGGAAATACTGGCCAAGGGGACGCCGGGCTTTTCCGGGGCGGATCTCGAGAATATGGTCAACGAAGCCGCGCTGATAGCCGCCAAAAAAGATAAAACCCAGGTAACCATGGAGGATTTCGAAGATGCCAAAGACAAAATTTTCATGGGGCTTGAGCGCAAATCCAAAGTCATGCGGGAAGAAGACAAAAAAACCACGGCGTTTCACGAGGGGGGGCATGCCCTTGTCGCCCGGTTCCTGCCGGAAACCGACTCCATCAATAAGATTACCATTATCCCCCGGGGACGGGCGGCCGGTGTGACCTGGTTTCTGCCGGAGGAGAGGGATTTCAAATACCAGGACCAGCTGCTCAGCGAACTATCCGTCGCCATGGGCGGACGGGTGGCAGAAGAGATTGTGTTCGGACGCATCAGCACCGGTGCCGCCAATGATATCAAGCAGGCCACTGAGCTTGCCCATAATATGGTCCGCAACTGGGGGATGAGTGAGGCGCTGGGCCCCTTATCCTATGGCCAGCAGGATGAGCAGATATTCCTTGGACGGGAAATCGCCCAGCACCGGGATTATTCCGAAGAAACCGCCAACCTGATTGATTCGGAAATCAGCCGTATCGTCAAGGAAAGCTACCAGCGGGCCAAGGATCTGTTAACTGAGAATCGGGATGTTCTGGACAAACTGGCGGAGATGTTGCTTGAAAAAGAAACGGTGATGGGCAAAGAGCTCGATGAGCTGATTTATTCCATGCGCCCCGGGTTTACGCTTCCTTCGGATTCAAACGCGAAAGTGAATATTGATAATACCGAGAAGACGGATGAGAACGCAGACGCATCATCTCAAGTGGCAGACGCACAGTCTTGAGCTTGGCAAACGAACCCGCATTATGGGTATACTAAATGTCACGCCGGACTCTTTTTCCGACGGCGGCAGATTCTTCGTCCATGAGACCGCCCTGGATCATGCGAAAGCGATGGCTGCCGCCGGGGCGGACATGATTGATATCGGCGGGGAATCCACGCGTCCGTTCTCCCAGCCGGTTTCAATTGATGAGGAATGCCGGCGGGTGATACCGATTATTGAAAAACTCGCCGAAGAGCTATCAATCCCGATTTCGATTGATACGACCAAGGCGGCCGTGGCCAGAGAGGCTATCTCAGCGGGGGCCTCGATAATAAATGACATCAGCGCCCTTCGGTTTGATCCGGAGTTGGGTAGAGTCGCGGCGGAGAGGGATGTGCTGGTGATCCTCATGCATATGAAGGGCATGCCGGCCAATATGCAGGTTAACCCCGTTTATAGTGATTTAATGGCTGAAATCGGCGAATTTCTGGAGGCGGCCATCAAACGGGCAGAATCTTGTGGCATCAAAAAATCCCAGCTTATCATTGACCCGGGAATTGGGTTTGGAAAAACCGTGGCCCATAACCTCTGCCTTATTCACCGATTGGATCAGCTTCAAGAATTGGGGGTTCCGATTCTAATGGGATCTTCCAGAAAGGCTTTTATACGCAAAATTCTTGCAGATTCGGGGGCTGAAGAACTGCCCCCGACGGATCCTTTGATTGAAACCGGAACACAGGCATCGCTTACAGCGGCCGTTTTAAACGGCGCCCATATCATCAGGGTTCATGATGTCCACAATACAGTGGCCGCCGTTAAAATCGCCGATGCCATAAAAAATGCCTGTTTATCCGATTCATGCCATTGAGTTCTTCATGCCCGATTTGCTTGTCAGCCGTTTGATAAAACCGCTTTTTTTGAGTTTGATGCTCTTTGCCTTGCTCCATCCGATAGGGCGGGAAGCATGCGCCGAGGTTTTCCCGGAAAAATCCGAAGGCCCAATTATTACGGACACGACCATAAAGAACGGTACAACCAAACGGCTAATTAAAAATATAGACGTCCAAATCAAAAACGCCACCGAAAATGTCCGGATTCATCCCCGGACCATTGATATTACCATCATCGGCCCGCCCCTTGATCCGACAACGGAGGGCGGTTTAAAAAATGATATCGTTGTCTATATCGATATAAAAAGACGAACTTCCGGCATCTGTGTCAAGCCGGCCCGGGTTGTTCTTCCCGGGGAATACGTCATGATTGAAGCCACCCCTGAAATTTTTATTGTTGAAATCAAACCGGAATCCGATAGGGATTAAAAGGATCAACCGATGCTGCTAGTCATCGATGTCGGCAATACCCATACGGTTATCGGCGTTTTTAAACGACAAGACCGGGTCCACGACTGGAGGATCCATACCGAACCCGCTATGACGGCGGATGAGTTTCACCTCATGCTGTCGTTGCTGTTTCAACAGGCCGGGATTAAACCGGATTTGATCGAAAAGACGGTTATCTCCTGCGTGGTCCCCCCCCTTGTGAATACGCTTACGGCATTCTGCCAGAGACATCTTGACCACCTTCCCCTGTGGGTCTCTTCAAAAAATGTGGATATGCCCATATTGTACGGCAATCCGGATGAGGTCGGAGCGGATCGACTGGTCAATGCCCTCGCCGCCTATCGGAAATACCCGCAAAGTCTGATTGTCGTCGATTTCGGCACGGCCACGACCTTTGACGTGATTTCAGCACAAGGCGAATATCTCGGGGGGGCTATTGCCCCGGGCATCGGTATCGCCGCTGAAGCGCTCTACAATGAGGCTTCCAAACTGCCAAGGATTGAGTTTCAACCGCCGCCGCGGGTTATCGGAACCAATACCGTAGATAGTATGAAATCGGGGCTTCTTTTTGGCTATGCCGAACTGGTTGACGGAATGGTGCGGCGGATTCACAAAGAAATGCGGCCGGAATCCCCAAAAATCATTGCGACCGGCGGAATGGCAGAGGTTATGCGGGATATCTCCAAAACGATTGAGACGGTAG
>Ga0209944_1000236_pt1 | contig 24209 bp, 23 predicted proteins | sample SalPonR1_C_D2_MG_FD_185701 | JGI IMG/M metagenome (GOLD analysis project Ga0209944, IMG submission 185701) | Salt pond soil microbial communities from South San Francisco under conditions of wetland restoration - Salt Pond MetaG R1_C_D2_MG... ...
GCCTTTCAGGTCCGTGTAGGCATTGGCGCTGCCTTCAGGCGTTGTACGGACGGGGAATTTAAAACGTTTGATGGTGCCGTTGCGGAATTTGCAGGTCCACATGATATCTTCGGTACCCAGCATCGGATAAACGCTGCTTCCCAATGGCACAAAGTCCGAATAACCTCTAACCTCAATGGCCTGGCTCGGGCAGATTTTGACGCAGGAAAAGCATTCCCAGCACTGATCGGGCTCCTGATTATACGCCTTCATGGTATTGGGTTCGAGAACCATGAGATCGTTTGGACAGATGTACTCACATGCTGTCTTTTCGCCGCCTTTGCAGCCGTCACATTTTTCCGTGATTACGTAACTTGGCATTATTTACCTCCTACTGTTTACTGTTTAATGGCAGTGAATTCACATCCACTTGGTTATTGCTATGTCTTCTCAGGTTTGGGTTGCCTACACCTCCTTTCCCGGATTCAAATTTTCAAATTTCGGCATTTTCAATATATTTTTCGACCATACCCATAAAACGGTTATTTAGCCCCGCATCAAAAACCCATCAAATTAATATTCTTAAATAAATCAGAGAGATATGGTTATTTACATGCAAAATAATTTATTTAACACCCCTCAAAACGCTTGTCAAGAAATTTTGATATACGCTTTTTTAACGCAGATCCAAGGGGTTACGAAATGATAAGTTTATCAATATGAGGAATTTATGACAAAGATACCTACAACATATGGTATATTCAACTGACCGGATTTCGATACACCCGTCCCACCCGATCGGCAATCCCTGATACCACCTCATAGTTTATGGTTCCTAGAAGATCGGCGATTTCCGCCACCGGCAATTCCTCCGTCCCGCTATGGCCAAACACGACAACCTCATCACCGACGCGCACACCCGGAATATGGCCCACATCCAGCATGGTCTGATCCATACAAACCCGTCCGATAACCGGCGCGAATTTGCCGCGGACCCGCATCCGCCCCCTGGAGGAGAGCATCCGGTTGTAGCCGTCCGCATACCCGATGGAAACCGTGGCAATGGTTGTGGCTCGCTTTGTTTTTGCCGTTGCCCCGTAGCTTACCGGGAAGCCAGGATCTACATCTTTCAGATGAATAATCCGGGATTTCAGCGTCATGGCGGGGATCAGGACGATCCGCTCATGGCTGACGGCATCGGATGGATACAGGCCATAGATGGATATCCCGGCCCGCACCATATCCATATGCGCTTCGGGCATGTCAATAGTAGCGGCGCTGTTAGCGGCATGGCAGATATCAAACGCAATGCCCCTCTCGGCCAAGGCTGATGTGAGCCCCTTAAACAGCTCGAGCTGAAGATGGGCAAAGCGCTTATCCGCCTGATCCGCCGTGGCAAAATGGGTGTACACGCCCTCCACCGCCAAACCGGCAAGCCCTTTAATCGCCGCAATTTCGTCAATGGCCGTGGGAGAGACAGACGCCGACCCGCTGCTACCATCCACGGTTCCGGCAACTATCCCCAGCCGTCCCATGCCGGTATCCACTTTCAGGTGAACGGTAAGCCGCCCCTCAAGCTGCCTTGCCGCTGCGGCCATTTCTCTGGCGGTTTGATAGGAATAGATGGTTTGGGTCAGGTTGTTCGCCACGAGCTCCCGGGTAAACGCAGGCGGCGTATAGCCGAAGATGAGGATTGGCGCCTCAATACCGGCCCGGCGAAGCTGCATGGCCTCTTCGTAACGGGCGACGCCCAAAAAATCGGAACCCGAGGTTAAAACCTGTCGGGATACCGGCAGCATCCCGTGGCCATAGGCATTGGCTTTAACCACGCTCATCATACGCGTGTCCGGCCCCAACAAAGAGCGCAGCCGGCCAATATTATTGGCGATTGCGGATAAATCGATTTCGGCCCATACATCGCCGGTCACTATAGCCTCCTCATCGTCTGGTTGAAACAGGCTTTTTTTGAATGTTACAGGCCCCGATCCAGACTGCGATACTGGATCGCCTCGGCAATATGCTCGGCCTTGATTTCTTCAGTCCCCGCCAGGTCGGCGATGGTTCGGGAGATCTTTAGAACCCGGTTATACGCCCGCGCGGACAAGCCTAGGCGCTCCACCGCTGACTCCAAAAGCCTTCCGGAGTCCCGATCGGGCGAACAAAAAATCTTGATATGACGGTTCTGCATTTGGGAATTAACATGAATGCCGTACGGTTTAAACCTTTTCATTTGCCGTTGCCGGGCTTCGGCAACCCGGCTGCGGATATCAAGGGAGCCCTCTTCGCTCCGGGCGTTTATAAGCTCCGGGTATGACACCCGGGGCACCTCGATATGAATATCCATCCGGTCAAGCAGCGGGCCGGAAATTTTCTGACGGTATTTTCGAATTTGCGAGACGGAACAATGGCATTGGTGCTGGGGATCGGTATAGTATCCGCACGGACACGGATTCATGGCGGCTACCAGAATGAAACGGGACGGATACGTAACAGCATGGGCGGCTCTGGAGATAGTGACCTCACCGCCCTCCAGCGGCTGTCTTAAGACCTCTAGCACCTGTCTTTTGAATTCCGGCAGTTCATCCAAAAACAACACGCCGTTATGGGAAAGGCTGACTTCACCCGGCCGGGGATTGGCTCCGCCCCCGATCATCCCGGCATCCGAGATGGTATGATGCGGCGCCCTGAAGGGGCGTTTGCTTACCAGCCCCCGATGGTTTGCCATTAACCCCGCCACACTGAGAATCTTTGAGGTTTCAATAGCCTCCTCAAAGGTTATCGCCGGCATAATGCCGGCAAACCGTTTGGCCAGCATGGTTTTTCCGGATCCAGGGGGGCCAATCATCAGGATGTTATGGCTGCCGGCGGCCGCGATCTCCATGGCCCGTTTAACTTGGGTTTGGCCCGCCACTTCGGAAAAATCTTGATCCGTCTCCCCCTCGTCTTCAAAAAATTCTCCAGCATCAAAGGTTTCGGGCGCGAGCTCGCATTGGCCGGCAAAAAAACCGACGGCTTCAGATAAGTGCTTAACCGGATAGACCGGTATATCTTTGACGACCGAGGCCTCCCGGCGGTTTTCATACGGTACGATAATTCCCGGATACCCCGCATCGCTGGCGGCGCTGGCCATTGGCAGGCATCCGTTCACCGGCCTGACCCGCCCATCCAGAGCCAGCTCGCCGATGACGGGGTACTTTAACCCATTGGCCTGAATAATCCCCGCGGCCGCGAGGATGCCTACAGCGATGGGCAGATCAAAGCCGGTCCCCGCTTTCCTTATATGGGCGGGGGCGAGATTGACCGTTATCCGATCATCCGGAAAGCGGTATCCACAGTTGTTGATTGCCGATTTGACGCGTTCCCGGCTTTCCCGAACAGTGACCTCCGGCAGCCCGACGGTGGTAAATGTTGGAAGGCCTCTTGATATATCCACCTCAACCTCCATCAAGTACCCGTCAATCCCGACAACTGCACCGCTCAAGACTTTTGACAGCAAACCGCCCCCGCTAAAAACCCGTTTGTATACAGGACCCGATACATTCAGCAGACCCCGGATAATGGCAGAAGCCAACCCCCGGCCCCGGCACCCGGCAAAATGTTTTTTTGTCCCGCTTGCCGGCATTTTTGTCAAGCCCTATATAGCAAACCGGTCTCTATAGAACAATCGCTTTAGCCCCATTGGTATCCATCTGTTTGCATTTTTTTTCAATATCAGTTATATCCGGAATAAATGAAAGCCAATCACCCAAACAATAGAAGAAATAATCAAAAAAGCGTCGCCTCATGCCAATCATGCACCATTTACCAGCGGACCCTGGCAAAATCGGTACGGCTCTCCGGGGTCGGTGTGCATTCGGGCAAATCGGTGAACCTGACCATTAAGCCCGCACCGATAAACTTCGGCATTAATTTCAGACGGGTGGATCTGCCGACCGCCCCGCTCGTAAAGGCCACGTTCAGCCGTATCGTGGATACCAGCCTCGCAACGGTTATCGGTGAAGGCGGATGCATCGTTTCAACCATCGAGCATCTGATGGCATGCTTTTCCGGCCTGGGCATTGATAACGCCATTTGTGAGCTTGACAATTATGAACCCCCTATTATGGACGGCAGCGCCGGAGAATTCACCCGGCACATTCAGGCGGCGGGCATTGTCGACCAAGACGCCCCGCGGATGTACTTCGTGATCAAATCCCCCATTGAACTGCTCGGCGAAGACAAGTCGGTCCACCTTTATCCCGCCCGGGAGCGTAAAATCACCTGCACCATAAAATTCAACCATCCGGTGATCGACGAACAAAAATTATCCCTGGTCCTCTCAGAAGAAAGCTTCGTCAAGGAGATCAGCCATGCCAGGACCTTCGGATTCCTCCAGGAAGTCGAATACATGCAGTTCTTCGGTTTGGCCCAAGGCGGCTCTTTGGACAATTCAGTGGTTATCGATGAAAACGGTGTGGTCAACGAAGGCGGCCTACGATGGCCGGACGAATTCGTGCGGCATAAAATTCTTGACGCCATAGGGGACTTTTCATTACTCGGGATGCCGATCCTAGGCCATATCATACTTTACAAATCCGGCCACAATTTTAACCATGAGTTTTTGAAAACCTTTTTCGACCGGAAATCGGCCTGGGAGACGTCATCACTGGATACGCTGGATCTGTCCGAACCGCCCGAGACGGATCAGGCCTCAGAACTTGTTTGAAACCGGATACTGACCGGAGTCCGAAGCGCCTATGAAAAAACGGTATTCCATGTTCTTGAAAATCCTGTTGATCGCCTCCTGTCTGCTGGTCGGCTTTGCGTCCAGCGGAATGGGCAAGGCGGTGGAAATCACCGATTTTGCGGTAACCAATAACCGGGACGATCTGCTCGTCTTTTTTAAAGTCAAGGGCGCCTTTACCAAAGAAATGGTCAAAGCGGTCCGGAACGGGATACCGACGACATTTTCTTTTTTTATCCGGCTCCAGGAGAATAAGCGCTTGTGGTTTGATAAAAAAATCACCGACAAACAGCTTACGCATACCATCAAATACAACAACCTCAAAAACGAGTTCGTGGTCAAGCGCTCCTGGGATGACAACAAGGCGATCACCACGGACTCTTTCGAACAGGCCAAATCGCTGATGTCCGAAATCAAGAGCTTCCGCATGGCCTCCCTGGATCGTCTGAGAAAAGGCCACAGCTATAAAATCCAGGCAAAAGCCGAGTTGGACAAGGTCACGCTGCCGTTTAATCTGCATCACATCCTTTTCTTTACCGCCCTGTGGGACTTTGAAACGAGCTGGCATACGTTCGAATTTAAATATTAACCCCCGCCCGAACCATGAAGCAAAACAAATATAAACAGCCCACTGCTGCAATGGATCGCAAACGCCGGAAACGCGATATCATAATTATCGTTGGGGTCTTTGCGCTGATCTCTGTGCTTAGCTACATCACGGTGCAAAGCTTTGGTTCGGGCTCGCAAATCCCGCCGTCCAATATGGTGTTAATGTTCATTCTGATGAACATTAACATGCTGCTGCTGATACTGCTCTTTTTCCTGATATTCCGCAATGTCATCAAATTATACTATGAACGGCGCCGCCGAGTCGCCGGCAGCCGGTTGAGGACCAAGCTGGTTGCCGCATTTATGGGACTGACCCTGCTGCCGACAATCGTGCTGTTCTTTTTTTCCATCCAGTTTATCACCACCAGCATCGAATTCTGGTTCAAAATCCCGATTGAACAGGCTTTGGAAAATTCCCTGGAAGTGGGCCAGAATCTTTACAAGCTGGTAGAGGAGAACAATACCTTCTTCCTCGATAAAGCGGCCTATCAAATAAGCTCTCGCGACCTGCTGGATCCAAAGAACCGCTCAGAGCTGGCCAATTACGCTCAGGTGGTGCAGCGCGCCTTTAATCTCAACGCGGTGGAGATTTATAACGCCAATTTCAACCGGCTCACCCAATCGGTTTCCGACCGGCTAAAAAACCAAACGGTCCACCCGGTTGACGCCGATGCCCTTCAGAAGGGAATGGACAATCCAGAGAAGACATGGTCGGTTTCCGAGAATACCGCCGCCGGGGAAATCATCAGAAATATGGCCGCCATCCCCTATGGGGCAGAGGGGCCGGACATCGAAGGGTTTGTTGTAGTCAGCATCCTTCTGCCGCCCGACCTGCAAGACAACCTGGTATCCATTTCCAAAGGGGTTGAGGAATACCAGCAAATGAAAATGCTGAAGCGGCCGATCCGTCTCTCTTACTACATAACGCTTACCGTCGTTTCCCTGCTGGTGGTTTTTTGCGCCATCTGGGTCGGCATGTATCTATCCAGGAACATTACCGTCCCGATCATCGAATTATCCGAGGGCACCCGCCGGGTAGCTGAAGGCGACCTGTCCTACAGGATCGATGTCGTCGCCGACGATGAAATCAAGACCCTGGTCGACTCCTTCAATAAGATGACCCGGGACCTTCGCTTCAACCGCAAGGAAATCGAGTTTTCAGCCAAAAAACTCTATGAGCAGAATGTTGAAATCGAGGAGCGTCGGCGGTATATGGAAATCGTTTTGAACAACGTTTCAACCGGCGTCATTTCCTTTGATTCCCACGGACTGATCACCACTATCAATGACTCGGCCGAGCAGATGCTAAATATCAATGCCGACCGGCTCTTGAACAAGAGCTACAAGCAGCTGCTAAACAACGAGGACAACGCACTTATCCATGAAATCCGCGACCGCTTCTGGACAAAACGGGAAGAGAGCCTCATCAAATCGGTCAATATGGCCATCGCCGGCAAAATGAGGAGCTTCAAGGTCACATTTAACGCCCTAAAAGATGACAACGGACGTCATATCGGCCTTGTCATGGTATTCGACGATATGACTGAAATTGAAAAAGCCCAGCGAATGGCAGCCTGGCGAGAGGTGGCCCGGCGGATCGCCCATGAGGTCAAGAATCCGCTTACCCCGATTTCGCTTTCCGCCCAGCGACTGAAGCGCAAATACAAAGCCGCAATTGATGATCCGGTATTTGACGAATGCATTCAGACCATCGCCGAGCATACGGAGCTCATCCGGAATCTTGTCAACGAATTCTCAACCTTTGCAAAGTTCCCGACCGCCAATCCGGCCCCGTGTGAACTCATCCCCATCGTTGAGGAATCCATTGCCCTTTACCAGGATGGCTATCCGAATATCGAATTTAATGTGCAGGCCCAAGGGAGCATTCCGGTATTGCAGCTGGACCGACAGCAGGTAAAACAGACGCTTATCAATTTGATTGACAACGCCATCTCCTCGATTAAAACAGAGGGAAGTATCACGGTCGAGGTCTCATACGATGATGAACAGGATAGAGTCTATCTGATCGTCGCCGATACCGGCGAAGGGGTTGATAACCATGATAAGCCGTACCTGTTTGAGCCGGATTTCACGACCAAAAAATCCGGTATGGGGCTGGGCCTGGCGATTGTCAGCACGATCGTATCCGACCACAACGGTCGCATCTGGGCTGAGGACAACCAGCCAAAAGGGACGCGATTTATTATCGAACTTCCGGTCAATAATGCCTAAAGGAGCGGCAAGCCATGTTTCCATCGATTCTTATCGTTGATGATGAAGCCTCCATACTGAAATCATTGAGCGGCATCCTCTCAGACGAGGGGTTTGAAATACTCTCCGCCACCAACGGGTACGAAGCCCTTAAAATCCTTGAAGACGAGCTCCCGGATCTCGTCCTGCTCGACATATGGATGCCGGGTATGGATGGTATTGACACGTTAAAAGAGATCAAGAAAACCCATCCCAGTACGCAGGTGGTTATGATCACCGGGCACGGCACCATTGAAACGGCTGTCAATGCAACAAAAATGGGCGCCTACGACTTTATTGAGAAGCCGATCTCAATCGACAAGGTTATCGTGGCCATTAACAACGCGCTTAATTTCCGCCGCCTCGAGGAAGAAAACCAATACTTGCGGAAAAAAACCATCGAACGCAACTCCATCACCGGCAGCAGCCCGCCAATACAGGAGTTAAAAAAACAGATCAGCATTACCGCCCCCACCGAGGCCTGGGTGCTGATTTCAGGGGAACACGGTACCGGCAAAGAGCTTGTCGCCCGGATGATCCACCAATTCAGCCGCCGTTCGGAGAAGCCCCTGGTCGATGTCAATTGCGCGGCGATCTCCCATGAGCTCTTTGAAAGCGAACTGCTCGGCCATGAAAAAGGCGCCTTCACCGAAGCCACCGCAAAGAAAAAAGGCAAATTCGAACTGGCCGATCAGGGAACGATATTTTTCGATGAAATCGTGGATATGGATTTAAAAACCCAGGCCACCCTGCTTCGGGTGCTGCAGGAGAAAAAATTTCAACGCGTGGGCGGCGACCGAACGCTAACCATTGATGTCCGGGTCATCGCATCGAGCAACAAGGATTTGACGAAAGAAATCGGAGCCGGCCGATTTCGGGAGGATCTCTATTACCGGTTAAACGTTGTCCCCATTGAAGTCCCGCCGTTGAGAGAGCGATATGCGGATATACCGGAACTGGCCGAACTGTTTCTGGCCCAAATTGCCGAAAACAACGGGGTCCCAGTCAAAACGCTTTCCAAATCGGCCGTTGAAATGCTCCAACAGTATTCCTGGCCCGGCAATATCCGGGAGCTCAAAAACCTGCTGGAGCGGCTGATGATTATTTCGGAAAAAGATACGATCGTTCCCGAGGATATACCGGCGCCCTACAACCCGCAGCGCTCAGAAGGCCAGGGCCCGGATGCCGCCCTGTTTGCCTTTGACCGGCTAAAAGACGCCCAGCATGCGTTTGAGCAGGAATTTGTCCGTAAAAAACTGAAGCAGTTTGCCTTTGATACCGCAAAAACCGCTAAACGCATCGGCGCGGAAAAATCCTACGTGCAAAAAATCGCCAAACAGATAAAATAGCGCCATGCGCATTATCGGCGGCAATTTCAAAGGGAAAAAACTTTACCCGGTGCCCGGATCAGAGACCCGGCCCACAAAAGGGAAAGTCAGAGAGGCGGTTTTTGATATCTATGCCCGGTCCATCCTAAATGCCCGGATTCTGGATCTTTTCGCCGGAAGCGGGGCGTTTGGTCTGGAAGCCTTGAGCTGCGGGGCAAAAAGCGCCGTATTCCTCGAGTCCGACCCCCGGGCGATAACCGCCATCCGGAAAAACATCCGGATGTGCGGCGTGGAAGACCGGAGCCAATGCATCAAATGGGATATTACCCGGGGCTTGAGTTGTATTCACCCATTTCACAAGGGCTTTGACCTGATATTTATGGATCCGCCCTATTATAAGGATTTCATCGCCGAAACCCTAAAACATCTAGAAAACAGCATGAGGCAGGAAAACAAGGCATCTGTGGTTATCGAACATACGGCCCGAACCCCTTTTCCGGAAATACATCCTCCGTTTGTTATCGCCGATCGCCGTAAATACGGAAAATCCGTTGTCACCTTTCTGGATTTTATTGCAGAAAAAGCGCCCTGAGTTCAAACGGCTGAATATACGCCGCCAAAAATTATGTTTGTGAATATATGAAAATTTGATAATCTCGCAAAAACGCGGTCTCGGGATGCTAGCGCAAAAATTGCGCATCAGCGGTATGAACCGCTTCCAAGGAACTCGACAATATTTAATATTATCTTAGAAGCTTCCGCTGCTGTCATTCCGCGAAACGAAAGTGACGAGGAATCTTGATTGTTAAAGATTTCTCGCTACCGCTCGAAATGACAATGCGGACGCTTTTCAGAGTTACTTTCTGCAAAAATGGTGCGCCAGCGCAATAAACCGCTTTTTACGAAGCCATCAAAATTTAGCAAAGGACGGCGAAACATGGAACGGACGGCGGTATACCCCGGCTCATTCGATCCGGTAACCAACGGGCATTTGGACATCATTCAGCGCGGCCTGAAAATATTCGACCGGATTATCGTCACAATTCTGGAGAATCCCGGCAAAGAAACGCTTTTTACAGTAGAGGAGCGAACCGGCCTGTTGAATGAATCGTTAAAAACGGTGGAGAACACGGAAGTGGACTCCTACGGGGGGCTGCTCGTGGATTACGCGCACCAACGCGGGGCCCATGCCATATTGAGGGGCATGCGGGCGGTATCCGATTTTGAATATGAATTTCAGATGGCCCTGATGAACCGACGATTAAATCGGGAGATACAAACCGTTTTCCTCATGACGGGGCTGCGCTGGATATTTACCAGCTCCTCGATTATCAAAGAAGCCGCAAAATTCGGGGGAGACATTGAAAGCATGGTACCGCCGGTGGTCCAGAGGACGCTACAAGAAAAATTCAGAAAATGAGGCTATCCGATGGTTTTGGCATGGGAGAGCCTATCCAAAAAAATAACCGCAATAAAACCGATGATCATCAGGCCGACGGCAAACAACAGGTCCGTATTCAACGCCTCCGGCATCACATTCTGCTCGCGCAGCACGCTTGACTCCCCGCCGACCATTTTCGTCTCAAGGGCCTCCTTCCAAGGCCAGATTTTTCGCATGGAGCCCACCATCAGGCCCGTTAAAAATGCCAGCGTCAAATTGTGGTAGGCGTCCAGCAGATACTTTAAAATCCTTGAAAACCCGGCAAGCCCCAGAGCGCAGCCGGCCAAAAAAATCAAAATGATCCCGATGTTAACCGGATCAAACGGGTTTTTGAGGGTGGCCGTAATAAACTCATATTTACCCAGGATCAACAGAATAAAGGCACCGCTTAAACCAGGCAGGATCATCGCACAAATGGCGATAAACCCCGATAAAAAGATAAACCAGAGGGTTTCCGGGGTCGTTGCCGGCACCAGGCCGACAATTTGAAAAGCCGCTGCTGCGCCGATCAGAAATGACACGCCGGTACCCGTCGTCCACCGGTCGATTTTTCTGCCCACTACCCATATGGATGCGGCGATCAGGCCGAAAAACAGGCTCCATGTGGGCTGCGGGTGATGGTGGAGGAGGTAGTTCATAATACGGGCGATTGTCACCACTGCCACCCCGATACCACAGAAAAGCGCCAGGAGAAACCGTAAATGGAGCTCGGCCAGGGAGCCCTTGATATCGAGCTTTACCAGCCGAGCCAGCATCTTCGCATTCACCGATTTGACGGCTGCGAGCAGATCTTCGTAGATACCCGTAATCAGTGCAATCGTCCCCCCCGAAACCCCGGGCACCGTATCCGCCGCCCCCATGCATATACCCTTGAGCGTCAGCATCAGCGCATTTTTGAAGGAACGGGGCCCCGGACTTCGGAGAAACGCATCAGACAAGGATTTAGGGGCTTCTTGATTCACTCCTCACCCCATCCGTATTCCCCGACCAGCTTGACAAACCGACAACCGCCGAGCCGGGTCTGGTGTATGCCTTTCTCATCCCGGTAAAGCTTGATTAGCTCCTGTGAGAATGAATGGCCCACCGGGATTACCATTCTTCCGCCCATCGCCAGCTGCTCCACAAGGGTTTTCGGAACTTCCGGGGCACCGGCCGTAACCAGTATGGCGTCAAAGGGGGACTCCTCCCGCCAGCCCATGGTGCCATCCGAATACCGGGTCACAATATTCATATATTTCAACTGATCAAAAATTTTCCGGGCCCGAATATAGAGATTGCGCTTTTTCTCGACCGTATAGACCCGATAGGCGATTTCCGCCAGCACCGCCGCCTGGTATCCCGAACCGGTCCCTATTTCGAGCACCCGGTCATCCCGGTCAACCTGCAGGGCCTGGCTCATATGGGCAACTATATATGGCTGGGATATGGTCTGCTGCTCACCGATGGGCAGGGGATGATCCGCATATGCCTGGTCCATCAGCGCCTCACTGACAAACATATGACGGGGTACCCGTCGCATGGCCGACAGCACAGACGCATCTGTTATACCGCGGGCTTCGATCTGGTTTTTAACCATGGATTCGCGAAGACGCTGATATTTTCTTGAATCGATTTCCATTTTCAGGCTATCCTTATCAATTGGGGGATGACCCGTCAAGCGAATAAGCGGACAGTTTATGGAAAAGAATCGACTATTTTTCACTGCGCCGGCATCAAAACGAATCAGCCGATGGGTTTAAAATTTTCTTGTATTTGGCTTCAATTCAACCTAATTTGACAACACATCCATTGAAATCAAGGTCTTAAAATGGCCAGACGAAGATAGAACGTATCGGAACCGGTATGTACAGCACCCGACATATCATTCTCTCGATTGCCCTGCTGTTTATTTTTCTAATCGGCGGCGCCACCGGTTATATGCTTATCGAGCACTGGGACTTTATGGATTCGCTCTATATGACGGTGATTACCCTGAGTACCGTCGGATATTCGGAAACCCATCACATCAGCCAACCCGGTCGAATTTTTACCATGGTGCTGGTGATCCTGGGTGTGGCATATTTTTTATATGTGGCGAGCCTTCTGGTTCAAATTATCGTTGAAGGCCGAATCCGCATCGTAATGGGGAGGCGAACATTGTATAAAAAAATCGATCGATTGAAAAATCATTATATTGTATGCGGCTACGGACGGATCGGGCGCGTCCTGAGCACCAACCTACGGGCGCATCCGCAAATGGAGATCGTCGTCATTGAAAGCAACCCCGAAGCCCAGCCGAACATGGAGCAGGACGGCGTTCTCTATATCCGCGGGGATGCGGCAGACGAGGAGAACCTGATCAAAGCGGGCATCAAACGGGCAAAAGGACTGATTGCCGTGCTGGGTACGGATACCGACAATGTGTTTCTGGTATTAACCGCCCGACAGCTCAACCCCCATATTATGATCATGGCGCGGGCCAGCAATAAGGGCGCCAGAACCAAGCTGTTGGCGGCCGGCGCCAACCGGGTGGAATCCCCCTACCACATCGGGGCCGTAAACATGGCCCAACGGTTGATCCGTCCGTCCGTCAGTTCGTTTATGGATCTCGTATTCGCCTATAACCGAAAAGATATCCAGATGGATGAAATCCCCGTCGATCCGACATCCCGTCTCACCAACGTAATGCTCAAGGATTCCGGCATCCGCCAGAAATTCAATCTGATTATAATCGCCATCAAAAAGCCAAACGGCGCCATGCTGTTTAATCCATCCTACGAGACCCTGATCCAGGGCGGCGATACGGTGATTGCAATGGGCAAAAGTGATAACTTAAAAGAACTGGAACAAATCCTCAGACCGAGGGAGTGGACGCATGAAATGGGTTGAAGCCAAAGTCGTCATCGATTATTCGCTTTACCAGGATATGGATACCGCCGTTTCGCTGGTATCTGATGTTTATTATGATATCGGATTAAACGGGGTATCCGTGGAATCCCCGGAATACGACCGGGAAGCCGACTGGGCACGGGACGCGGTTCCGATGCCGGATCATTACGCGGTTATCGGCTATTTCTCCAAAAACGGGCGGCTGGCCGATCGGTGCCAGCATCTTGAGGCCGCCCTCACCCGGCTCAATGAGGACAATGGCATTGTCACGCGGGTGGCTTATACGGATGTGGACGAGGAGGACTGGGCCGAATCATGGAAAAAATTCTTCTATCCGAAAAAAATATCCGAGCGGTTTGTCATTAAGCCCACCTGGCGGGAGTATCAGCCAAACCCCGGAGAGAGCATCCTTGAAATCGACCCAGGTATGGCCTTTGGCACCGGCACCCACCCCACGACGCGGCTTTGCATCCAACTGATGGAGGCCTATTTAAAACCGGGGGACACTTTTTTTGATGTGGGAACCGGATCGGGCATCCTGATGCTTGCTGCGCAACGACTCGGCGCCGGACAGATGGTCGGCACCGACAAGGACGAAGACGCTGTCGCCGTGGCCCTTGAAAATCTTGCGCAAAACCGGATCGACCCCGGCACGTATACCGTAAAAAGCGGCCATCTGACGGCTCAAACCACCGGCAGGTTTGACTTTATCGCCGCCAATATCCTGACCGAGGTGATCCTGCCCCTGCTCCCGGATATCCCCCCGCTGTTGAAGGGGGACGGAATGTTCATCTGTTCGGGCATTATTGGCGATAAACGGCAATGGGTGGCCGATGAGATGTCGAAACAGGGGATGCATATCTATGAAGTCCGTTCAGAAGACGACTGGATCGCCTTTGCCGCCGGACTGGCCCAGACGCCGCGGGGATAAATGCCAAAGCGGCTGAACGACTGAGTATTTTCGGTTCATCCCCACATCCGTGGGGAACATGCCAGAATCGCAGCTTCGGTTACCCCATACAAACAAGAAGTAGCGGCACTCAGACACTTATTCGGAAGATCACCGGCCTCCCATTGTTTGGGATCATAGCGTCGGCCTTTCCAGGAAACGCCATACTGCTTTGCCAAAAGTTCATACATTTTTTTAACCCGGGAGCCTTCAATCCCCCGTAACTGGTCTATACTTCGGCGTTCCGGCGGTTTTTCACCAAAACGAATCTCAAACATTCTGCGCACCACTTTCAAGCGCAGCTCTCCATCAAGCGCTAGTTTTGACTGATAAAGGAGTTTATCCGAACGTGCCCCGCCCGGCTGCCCGGAGGAATATAGCCGCACCCCGGCTTCCCTCACCCAGATCAGAAGGGTTCCGGTAACCGCCGCCAGCTTTACCGCCGCATGGCTAATCCGCGTACCCGGCTCCAGCATGATACACGCCACCGATCCCACCGGAATATGCTTGCGCTCGCCGTTGACATCATCCACCACCACAAAAGCCCCGTCTTTCACGTCAATCTGGCCGTAATACACAAAAATCATGGATACCCGATCCTTTATGGGGACAGGTTTTAAAGGAATAAAATGGGATGAAGGCATATCAACTCTCCTCATCGCCTGATATGCGCTTTTCCATTTCTATATATTGACGCTCCTTCTGGATTTCTGCTGCCAATTCCGCTTCAGTCGGGAGATAAAGTTTATATCGGGAAGCGAAAATCTGTTTATTATCCTCCGGCAGCGTGTATCGAACTACGGCATCACTTTTATCCGAACACAGGATAATGCCAATGGGGGGATTTTCGCTTTCATCAGTAATCTCACGCTGATAATAGTTCACATACATCTGCATCTGGCCGATATCCTGATGTGTCAATGCCCCCACTTTCAGGTCGATCAACACAAAGCTCCGGGTCAGGCGGTTATAAAATACCAGGTCAATATAAAAATGGGTTCCATCCAGGGTGACCCGCTGCTGCCGGGCCATAAAAGCAAAACCCTTACCCAGTTCCAAAAGAAACTGCTGCAGCTTATCAATCAGCGCACTTTCCAGGTCTTTTTCCAAGAGCCGGCTATGCTGCGGAAAACCCGCAAATTCCAACACATAAGGATCTTTGACCAAATCAGTGGTCCGCTGAACGTCGTGTCCTCTTTCTGCCAGTTCCCTGACACCCTCTTTGTCCCTTGAGAGCGCCAGGCGCTCAAACAGCAGAGAATTGATCTGCCTTTCCAGTTCGCGGGTGGACCAGCGGGCATTCACCGCCTCATTCTCATAAAAAGCGCGGGCAGAAGGATCTTCCACGCGTAAGAGGATACGGTAATGGTCCAGGACAATTCTCGACGCACTGCGTCGATTTTTGGATAATTGAGATAGAAAGCACGCATATTCCACAAATTGGATTTATCAAATCCTCTGCCAAACTCGACCGAAAGTCTTCTTGAAATTTCTTTAATCAATCTTTTACCATATGCTGCCCGCTCTTTTCCCCGCTGTTCTTCTTCGACAATCAACCGCCCAATATTCCAATAACAAGCCACCATCTCAGTGTTAACTGCCTGCAGTGCCTTTGACCAGGATTGAATGAGAAGATCTTTGATCTGCTGGTAAAGATGCTGGGTGGATTCTTCGGGTGTGTCACTTGTCATAATACGATTCCCTTTAAGGCTTTGCTATGGATAGAAGGCCACATCCAATGGCGGTGTCTCTTCTAAAGACAGTCCCGCAGGCTTGAGAAACATTTCCTCCAACTGCATTATCCAGTTCTTCCGCGCATCCTTATCAAAAGCGGTATATTGCTCCGGGCAATCAGAAGGCAAGGGAAATTGGGAATTGTTTTCCGCCTTAACAATATGGCCGTGATGTCCGGTTACTGCTTCAAGCCAAGATTGCCTGCTTTTTATAGTATAAAATTGATGGCTTCGTAAAAAGTCCAATATCTGTGTTGCGCTGCATCCCTCGGAATTTCACGTACAGCTAAGTACGCTGCATTCCTCGGGATTTTGCGCGCCTTGATCTTGAACTTTTTACTTTGCCATCCTAAAATCGACTTTTTACGAGATTGTCAAAATTCGTTTTCATCATAATCCCAATCAAAATCATAAACATCTTCGCCTGCTGAAGACACACAGTGCTTGCCTCCTGATATGAATTCTTCTAATTCATGATTCATCCAATAGAGACCTGCTGGACCATGAAAATAATAACGACTGTCATCAGCGCTTAGTCGAGATGGACGTATTGGGCATTGTAATTTTTTCCAGATACCGACAACTTTACGCTGAAAACGAATATCAAACTTACCGATATCATGCAGTGCTATAAAAAAAAGCACCCAACCCCTAATTTTTTCTTGGTTTAAGCCATGCGAGGCGCAAAAAGCTTTTTGAATTATAGGGCTCTTTTCCCACCAAACAGCAGCCACCGCCGCCACATCCAAACAATGGTAAGGCAATAAGTGGTATTTGTTTAGGGGATCATCCCTGTCGGCTTTGCCCCAATAGCGGTAATAACTTGGGAAGGCATCGCGTTCATCAAAGGCCAATTTCATATCTCCCCATCAAATAGCCGCGGAAACCGTTCTTGCGGATCACTTGCTGATCCCATCGAATCCCATAAAACTTTCCAATCAGGCTAATCCGACCAGCGATCCGTGACATGCCCTTTTCTGCGGCAAATTTCGGCAAATACCCGCCCGCCGAATTCGTAAACTTTATCCGAGTAACGGGCCATCGTTCTTAGCCGATCGAAGGCGGTTTGATATTCTAATAAATCCAAAGCCTTTTTGTATAGCAAAAAATTCAGTACCATCAGGGTATTGAAATACGGCAGATTCGACTTCCTTGCCCTCATCAGGATCTGTCGATCCTCGGATATGATCGGCAGCCGACAGCCGGCGGCGGCGCGGCAAAGCGTATCATCGGTTGAATCCGCACCATCCGTGCTGTTTTTTTCGTCAATAACATGAATCGGGCATTCAGCCGCTGCGGCACCGAATTCGCGGACAACGCCGGGGACCGTCCATAGCCTGATCCAACGGCCGGCAGACGTTAATAGATCGATCTCTTGCAAATAGATCAATGATGACGTATCAATGATGGCCTGAGAGAGATGGTCGAACTGCCTGAGGGCGGAGCGCGGGTCGCCGAATATTGATGTATTAGGCATGGTCAATATTTGACCTCTGGTTCAAGAACAAAATCCTTTAAAGTGAATTTTTATTATGCGCTACTGGTTTTTTCTGTTCATCGCGATTGTGCTGGAAGTGGCGGGCACCACCTCGATGAAGCTCTCCGAGGGGTTTAGCCGGCTGGTGCCGTCTGTATTGATTTTTCTCTTCTACGGGCTTTCCTTTGCCGGATTAACCCTGGCGCTTAAAAGAATCGACGTCAGCGTGGCATATGCAATCTGGGCCGGCCTCGGTACGGCGCTGATAACCGTTATCGGCCTGATTTATTTCAAGGAGCCGGCGACAGCCTTGAAGATCATCAGCATCGGGCTGATTATTTTAGGCGTTATTGGTTTAAATGTAAACGGCTCCGCCTACTAGCGGACCAATTCCGATGCCGGCACCAGCCTAACCCGACGGTTGATTTCAGCCACCTTCTCCGCCAGAACCTCGTAGGTTATCTGGTGGGGATGCCCGATACCAATGGCCGACCCGTTAATTTCGGCGATATTGATTAGCTCTTCGATTCTTTTTACAATCGCTTGTCGGCTGGGAACATGATCAAGAAACACGTCCCGCTCGGCAAAGGGAAGCTGAAACAGGCGGGCCGAAGACCGGCACTGGCTGGCGGCCGTTGTCCGACTGTCAATGAAGAACAAGCCCTGTTCTTTTAATACGGTAAATATCTGGTTCATCTGGGGAAACATTGTGGTCATTTTCGACCCCATGTGATTGTTCACGCCCTCTATGTAAGGCACTGCCGCCAGATCGGTTTTTAACTGCCTTATCCTCTCGTCCGGGGTCATACACGTCAACAACGCGCCGGGGCCGGGATCTATTTCGGGGTATTCGTTGGGCTCCATCGGCAGATGCAGCATCACCTGATAGCCCTTTTGCGCGGCGGATTGGGCAATTTCGCGGTGATACCGGGCATACGGCAGAATGGAATAGGTGAACCGGGCGTCCAGACTAAAAAATTTTTCCGCCATATCCTTGCGCCTGCCCATATCGTCTATAATGATGGCCACGGCGGGGCGGCAATTGGTTGATGCGGGTTTTGCTTCCGGTTCCGGGGCCGGGTGCATCTCCGTCTTTTCGTGGGCCGGCGCATTTTTTCCGGGGGGCAGCGGCGAAGCCATTCCCATTTTCTTTTTAAACGCTTGCGTTTTTATGGGGATCTTAGCCTGCTCCGTTGGATGATGTCCGATAACATCTTTGTCGCCCGTCGTATGGAACCAGATATAGGCGCCTATGGCCAGTGCTGCGGCAATTAGGACAAACAGCAGGATCCGGTAGGCACTGAATGTTTTTTTGGCAGGCGCCGGTTGCGGTTTCTTTCCGGTGTTCTGCGGGGTAGAACGGCGGGTGGTTTTGCCGGTCGAGGATTTGCGGGAGGCAGCGGTCTTTTTCTGCGTTGTCCGGCTGGAAGTGTTTTTTTTCTTTCCGGCAGCGCTTTTCTGCTGCGTCTTCTTTGATGTCGATTTTTTGGAGGCGGCCTTTTGGCCGGACGGCTTCTTTGAGGCAGACGTTTTTGGCGTCGCCTTTTTCGAGGCCGGCTTCTTTGAAGCGGATGTTTTCGAAGCCGACTTCTTTGCGGCAGTTTTTCCCTTTTTCGTCTGGGAAGCGCTTTTCTTCGCCATTTGGGCTCTTCCGATTTTCTTTCGGACTTTATTTACTAGACAATCAAAAAAGGCGCAACATATAGTCCCCTGTCACGCCTTTTCCCAACCAAAACAACGTTTTTATCCTAAATTGAGCGTTTTAATTTTTTGAAGGTTTGATTTTTATTTTATTTTCAGGATATTGAATCATTTTTTGATCAAAAAATTTGAAAATCGCTCAATTTAGGTTTATGAAGCCATCAGTTTTTAGAAACCCGATTAAAAATCTCGTATCCTTTCAATAATTCATAGGCCCGGTTGATCTGGGAGTCAAGCAACAACGCCGCCGGATCGCGGTCGCTGTGCTTGTATACCGCATCCCTCAGGCGCATAAGCTTCCGGATTTCCGCATCCTCGTCCATACCCTCTTCACTCTCGCCTGTTGGGCCTTTATCATCGCTTGTTTCCGAACCCTGGGGTTCTGTTTCCTCTTCCTTTTTCTTTTCCTCTTTTTCTTTTTCCCCCTCCGGACTCTCTTGCTCGGGCATCAAATGATTCTGTAAATCCTGCTCTTTGATCAGCTTGGCGTCAAAGCCCTCATTGGCATCCTTATCCAACAACCGACGCTTAACCACAAGATCCGGATGAATCCCTTCGGCCTGGATCGATCGACCGCTGGGGGTATAATATCGGGCGATGGTGTATTTCAATGCATAGCCATCCCGAAGCGGTTTCACGGTCTGGACCGATCCTTTGCCGAAAGACGTGGTCCCCAGAACCAAGGCCCGGTCATTATCCTGAAGCGCTCCGGCAACAATTTCGGCCGCACTGGCGCTGCCGCCGTTGATCAAGAGAACGATGGGATAATCCCGCTTGGTTTCATCAGGATGCGCCGAATAATCGTCCCCATCGGTATCGCGTCCTTTGATTGAAACGATCTCGCCCTCTTCCAGGAAAATATCCGACACCCTGACCGACTGCTCCAACAATCCGCCGGGATTATCCCGCAGGTCCATAATCAGGCCCTTCAGGGGGGAGTTCTCCTTTTCCAATGCCGACAGGGCGTCCTTTACTTCGCTTGCCGTATTTTCCCTGAAATTTGTGACCCACAAATATCCATAGCCGGGCTTTAGCGTCAAATACCGGACACTGTCGAGCGGGATAATGGCCCTCTTTAGTTTGAAATCGATCGTGTCTGAGGCGCCTTTACGGTAGACGGTAATCTTGACGGTGGTCCCCTCTTCGCCCCGCATCATCTTCACTGCCTCCCAGAGCATCATGTCCTTGGTCGGCTTGCCATCGATTTTTACAATGATATCCTGCGCATGAACGCCGGCTTCGTAGGCGGGGGTCCCCTCGATAGGCGATATCACCGTCAGGCGACCGTCCCGCTTGGTTATGACAATACCGATACCGCCGAACTCCCCCTTGGTCTCCACCTGAAGATCTTCATACGCCTCGGGGGGCATGAACGAGGAATGCGGATCCAGGCTGTCCACCATTCCGTTGATCGCCTTTTCTATCAATTCCCGGGTATCCACATCTTCCACATAATTCTTTTCCAGCTCCTCGATTACGTCGCTGAAAAGCTTCAACCCTTTATAGGTCTCTTCTGACTGGTTTAAATCACCGTAGACACAAGTGGCGGAGGCCACGATAATAGCGGTGATAATGACCAGAATGCTGCCCTTGATTCCTTGTCTGTATTTTAAGGCCATATATAATATTCTCCTTCTACGTAGCTTAAAAATATATATTATTATTCCAGAAGATTAGCTCTTTGTGAGGTAATGATCAACTGTTATCGATCCATTCCGAGGGATTGACGGGATCGCCATTATGACGGATCTCAAAATACAGGGCCGTCCCCGACATAGTACCGGTATCGCCGACCGTACCGATCACATCCCCGGCGTCCACCTGATCGCCTTTTGATAGAAAAAGTTCTTCGGCATGCGCGTATACCGTATGATAATCATTTCCATGGGCTATAATGGCAATATTGCCATAGCCCTTCAGCCAGTCCGCATAGATGGTTCTCCCGGCAAAAACCGCCCGAAAGGGGGTCCCCCGGGGGGATTTGATTTCAATGCCATTTCTGAAATTGACGACGCCGGAGCGGGACTCGATATATTTTCCATAATCAGAGATTATCTTACCCTTTACCGGTTTATTTAGCAAGCCCCGAGATGCGGTGAAGGACTCGCTGGACGGCTTTTGAATCGTCGGACGGCGCTTAAGCTCCGAGACCTTCCGATCGAGTCTGGCCGCCGCATTTTTCAGGTATTTCAGCGTGGTCATCCGGTTGGCTTTTCGGTTGCGTATATCAGACAGAATCCGCTCCCGCTCGGCCTTTTTCTGCTTCAGCCGCTTGAGATGATTGGCGTATTCAGCCTCAAGGATGCTTTTCTGGCGCTTCTGTGCGGCAAGCGTTTCCACTGTTTTTGCCAACCGGCCCCGTTTTTCCAAAAGCTCCGCCACGAGCAGCTGATCATAGTTCAGTATTTTCTTCATGGCGGCTTTCCGGATAAGCAGATCATGCATTGATTCCGCAGAGGCCAGCAGGTTCATCGCCCCGATCCGTTTCATCTTGTAAAGGGCGGCCAATCGGTTCATAGCATATATCTTTTCCTCCGCCACCTCTTTTTTCAGTCTATCGATCTGCCCGTCTTTTTCCTTAATCGCCTCTTCAACATCCGAAATTTCCCTTTGAAGATGACGGACTTTCTGCCGGACATTGGCCAGTTCCTGTTCGGTCCTGTCAAGGGCCCCGATGATCTGTTTTTCCTCGCGGGTGTAGCGCTCGATTTCCGCCTGGCGATCTTTTATTTTCTGCCTGATCTTCCGGGCTTTCTCCCGGGCCGAATCAAGATCCAGCCCCTTGCCGGCTTCCATCGTATGGATCGTATAGAGCTTCACATACTTCCGGCGATTGGCGATATAGCCCACGTCGCCGTCATAGCTGATTTTCAGCCATCCCCGGCTATACGCCAGCACCCGGACATGCGCCTGCTTCTCCAACACTTTTATCACGGGTTGATCAAGACCGGGGCCGGTGCGCATATTCAATTCCTCCACCTGGATGACACCGACCTCGCGGACCTCTGTACCGTAAACCGCAGGGGCAGCCGCCAACCCAAAGATCAACAGAAATATAAGGGCTAAATTTTTAAGAACCGTTTGATTGAAAAATGACATCCTGCCCATCCAACCAGCATGCTGCAGATTACAAAAGCCACCAGAAAAGGCGCCGGAATAAATTGGATCTCGAAAAAACTCATGAGAATTTCCGGCGAGAAATTGGGGACGGTGGCCATATAGGCCAGATACAAAAAGCCCAAACCGATTATTGCGCCCGTAAGCCCCAGCAAAAGGCCCTCAAAATAAAATGGGTGCTTGATAAATGCCTCGTCCGCCCCGACAATACGCATGATTTCGATCTCCTCCCGACGGGAATAGAGGATCAACCGAATGGTGTTTGCCACAATAAAAATGATAGCGATAAAAAACATGGCCACCAGCACCAGGCCGGTGATTTTGAATAGATTGTATACCCCGCCAAACTGGGTAAGCCATTTCTGGGCATATTCGACATCATCAACCCCTTTAATGGCCGCAATGCTTGCGGCAAGCCTCCCGATAGCCTCGAGATGAACAAAAGATTCCGATAGCCGGGCCTCAAAAGCGTCCGGCAGGGGATTCTGCTTCAAACCGTCAAGAAGCGCCGATTGTTCGCCGATATCGGCTTTCAATGCATCGAACGCCGACTCTTTCGGGACAAAATCAACCGAGGCGACCCCATCCAGGGACTTGATCTGTCGTTTAATGCGCGTCTGATCCTCACCAGAGAGGTCTTCGTTCGCATAGGCGATAACCCGTGCCCCCTTCTTCCAGGCATCAAGCAATTCCGTGGAGTTGATATAAAAAAGGGCGAATGCGCTGAGGATAAATACAGCCAGCGAAATGGTGATCACACAGACTATGTGCAGATAGAAATTGTTCCAGATATCGCGTAATGCCCGTTTCAGGGTAAATCTGATCATCGGCGTGTCAACCCTTTAAACTCGGTTAATCAATGCGCCCGTTTTCCAGCCTTACCACGGGGCCGGAATGGGCCTCGATAAGTTCGGTATCATGTGTGGCGATAATAATTGTGGCGCCGTTTTTATGGGCCCCCTCAAGCAGATTGAGTATAGTGCCGGCCGAATCCGGATCCAGGCTGCCTGTAGGCTCGTCGGCCAGGATAAACTTGGGCTCGCCAACCATGGCCCGGGCAACAGCCACGCGCTGCTTTTCTCCGCCTGAAAGCACCGGTGGATACTCGCCCGCCCGCTCGGCGATGCCGACCCTTTCAAGCACCGCATAGACCCGTTCCCTGATCTCATCCGGCCGCGTCCGGGCGACTTCCAAAACCAGGGCGACATTTTCAAACACCGTACGGGTAGGGATCAGCTTAAAATCCTGAAAAATGACGCCGAACTTACGACGCAGTTGGGGCACCTGCCAGCGCGACAACCGGGATAAATTAATGCCGTCAACAATGATAGCGCCTTCCGTTGCCAACTCACCCATGTAGAAGAGTTTGATAAGCGTGGATTTGCCCGCCCCGCTGGGGCCGGTGATAAACATGAATTCGTTTTCATTCACAGACAGGGAGACATCCTTTAACGCCGAAATCTCTCCGAACTGTTTGCCCACATGGAAACAGCGGATGGCCGTGTCATCTACGAAGGGAAGTCCTTGTGCGTCTCTCATTGCCGAACACCCATTCCTATGCGATTCTGGCCTGTTCCCCCCGGCAATCGCCGGAGAGATGTTTATATTTGACCTTTTCCGAAATTATCTGGTATCTAGCAGGTGAGTTCAAGGAGTGCTGTTTCCAGTTTTTCTTGCTCCCCCCACTGGACCCCAAAATTTCGGCTTCTTCCATTCAGTGGGGGTTTTTTTATCGGAAATTGGCTGACAGATCAACCATTTCTTGAATATCGCCCTCAAGGTATAATAAAAACAAAGAATTAATGGCTTCGTAAAAAGTCCAATATCTGTGTTGCGCTGCCTCCCCCGGAATTTCACGTACAGCTAAGTACGCTGCATTCCTCGGGATTTTGCGCGCCCTCTAATCTTAAATAGGGCTTGAACTTTTCACTTTGCCATCCTAAAATCGACTTCTAAGTAACTTAACGGTTTAAGGTTTAGGGTTTAAGGTATAAGGTTCAAGGAAATCAAACTGTTATACTCATATTGGCCTTA
>Ga0209944_1000246_pt1 | contig 23652 bp, 18 predicted proteins | sample SalPonR1_C_D2_MG_FD_185701 | JGI IMG/M metagenome (GOLD analysis project Ga0209944, IMG submission 185701) | Salt pond soil microbial communities from South San Francisco under conditions of wetland restoration - Salt Pond MetaG R1_C_D2_MG... ...
CCGAGGTTGTGCGACTTGCCGGTGTAGAACAGGATGCGCTCGGAACAGGTGGTCTTGCCTGCATCGATATGCGCCATGATCCCGAAATTCCGGTATCGCTCGAGAGGATAATCGCGTGCCATTTCTATTGGCTCCTATTACCAGCGGTAGTGGCTGAACGCTTTGTTCGCGTCGGCCATCTTGTGCGTGTCTTCGCGCTTCTTCACAGCGGAGCCGCGTGAATTCACAGCATCCAGAAGCTCAGCGGCAAGACGTTCTTCCATCGTGTTCTCGTTGCGCGCGCGGCTCGCATTGATGAGCCAGCGCAGCGCCAGCGCCTCGCGGCGCTCGGGGCGCACTTCGACGGGCACCTGATAGGTTGCACCGCCAACCCGGCGCGAGCGAACCTCGACCGATGGCTTGATGTTGTCCAACGCCTCGTGGAAAATCTCCACTGGCGCGCGCTTCACCTTGCCTTCGACACGGTCGAGTGCGTTGTAGACGATACCTTCCGCGACCGACTTCTTACCATCGATCATCAGGTTGTTCATGAACTTGGACAGGACCCGGTCGCCATACTTGGCGTCGGGCAGGATTTCACGTTTTTCTGCGGCGTGACGACGAGACATCTGTAATTCCTCTTACTTCGGACGCTTCGCGCCATATTTAGAGCGGCGCTGTTTCCGATCCTTGACGCCCTGGGTATCCAGAACACCGCGCAGGATGTGATAGCGCACACCGGGAAGGTCTTTCACACGGCCACCGCGGATCAGGACAACCGAGTGTTCCTGAAGGTTGTGGCTTTCACCGGGGATGTAGCTGATCACTTCATACCCGTTGGTCAGGCGCACCTTGGCCACTTTCCGCATCGCCGAGTTCGGCTTCTTCGGTGTCGTGGTATAAACACGAGTGCACACACCGCGCTTCTGAGGGTTTCCCTCAAGGTGCATGGACTTGTTCGTGCGGCGTTTCGGCTGCCGCGGCTTGCGGATCAGCTGTTGAATCGTTGGCATTCCGGTTCTTTCCCCGTGTAGCTCACATATGTGGTGCACGAGGCCGTCCCCGTGCGGGTTTCTCATTCGCGTACCGCGCGTCCGCGACACAGTTCACAATCACGCCGCTCCTGTCGGGACGACGCAAAAGACCGCATCCGCTCCCCTTTCGGAAGCGATGCGGTGGATTTCCAGAGGATCGGGGCATGCGCCCGGATCTTGACCGCTCCAGTCCTGTAAATCGACAAACAGGTCGGAACCCTGCCGAATTAGGCGCGCGTATATGGGGAGTCGGGTAGGTTGTCAACAGCGCCCCGACGCTTGTGTGACGGGCAGCACCGTTGCACACTCCATATACCGCAAAGCCGTGGGACAGACAGGTGCAATCGTTATGCAGACCATTCTTTTTTGCCGTTTCTCCTATCCGGCCGAGGGCGGATTCCAGGTCGTTCACGAGAGCATCGAGGCACGTCGCTCCTATCTTTATGCGTCCGAAAGGATGGAGCGCCGGCTGGCGCTTTTCGAACACCTGTGCCTGCCCGGGCTGATGGCGCAGACCGATCCCGATTTCGATTTCGTGGTGCTGGTCGGGACCTGCCTGCCGGAAGATTATTTCAAGCGGTTGCAAAGACTGCTTCGGCCAGTGCCGCAGGCCCGGATCATCGCACGCGACCCCGGCCCGCATCGGCAGGTCTGCCAATCTGTACTGAACGCGGCGCGACGGCATATCAACCAGCCCTGTCTTCAAGTACGTCACGATGATGACGACGCCTTGGCGGTGGATTTCGTCGCACGGCTGCGCAAGGCCGCCGCAGACTGCGCACCGCTGGTTCTGGGCAGCAAGCTTGTCGGCTTTGACTGGAACCGCGGCTATACGGTCTGCGCCTCCGACGTGAACCCTTTCGAGATTGTCGAAACCGTAACACCCTATATCGGTGTCGCACAGGCGGTGGCCGTTCAGGGCGGCGTGCGGCAAAGCCAGATGAATTTCGCCCACAGCCGGATCAACCGCTTCATGCCGACGGTCACCTTCACCGACGCGCCGATGTTCATACGCGCGCATCACGCCCATAATGATTCCCGCCAAAAGCCGAATGTCGCGCGCCCTGATTTTCACGCGCCGACGCTGGACGAAACCGAAACGCTCAGCCGCCGCTTTGCGCTTACGGCTGACGCGGTAGAATTGGCCGTCTCGCGCGACGCTTCAGTCGCGCCTCGCGCAACAGGCTGAATACGCCGGTCGCGACGATGATGCCCGCGCCGATCAGGGTCAGCGGTTCCGGCCATTCGCCAAACACCACCACCCCGAGGATCAGCGCCCAGACCAGCCCTGTATAGCGGAACGGGGCGACGAAGCTGACCTCGCCCACCCGCATCACCATGACGCTGAACAGATAGGCCCCGATGACAAAGACAGTCGCCAACATCACCAGCCCCGTCAAATGCGGCGTCAACGGCACCCATTCCTGGCTGAACGACCAGCCGACGGCAAAAAGAGTGACAATCACCGAGGAAATGAAGGTGACTGTCAGCGACGGGGCCTGCACCGAAATGCGCCGCGTGAACATGTCCCGCGCCGTCACTGCCAGCACCGCCAAAAGCGCGTAGACTGACGCGCCGGTGAACCCGTCCGTGCCCGGCCGCACGATCAGCAACATGCCGCAGAACCCGATCGCGATCGCCGTCCATCGCCGCCATCCCACCGCCTCGCGGAAAATGATCGCCCCGGCCAGCGTCACAGTCAGCGGCAGCATCTGCAAAAGCGCCGTAACATTGGCGAGCGGCATCTGCAAAAGCGCCGAAAGGAAAAAGAAAGCCGCCACGGCATCGCCCAGACCGCGCATGACGATCAACCCCCAGTCCCGCATTGGCAGGCGCAGACGCAACGCGTTGAAAGACCACGCCATGAGCACGAGCGCGGCAGAGGCAAGCACCCCGCGGATCACCATGAGCTGCGACAATGGCAACGCACCACCCGTTGCCTTGATCGCGGAATCGCCAAAGGTGAACAGCGCCATGGACACGCACATGAACAGTGCGCCCCGCATGTTGTCGGAAAGCTGGATCATACCAATGCAATAGCATCCCGCCCGGGCGACAGCCACGCCTAAAGCGACCTGTCACACGGCTTTGGATATCGGCTCAAGCCCTGTATCGCGGGCGGGCAGCGAAACCAGCCCGCCGGACCCCGCCGCCGCGTCCGATCACTCCGAGGTCACATGGACCAATTTTCCATCTGCGTAATCGGTGGCCAGGATCAGGCTGCCATCGGCCAATTCCTCGATATCGCGCACACGCCCATAATCGGTGAAAAGCCGCTCTTCCGCCTGCACGCGATTTCCGTCCCACTCCAGCCGCGCGACGCCCGGCGCCACCAATCCGGCAATCAGGCTGTCACCCTGCCAGTCAGGGAACATCTCACCTTGGTAAAAGATCATGTCACCCGGCGCGATGACGGGGTCCCAGTAATAGACCGGTTCGATCATGCCCTCGGCCTGGGCCCGCCCGGTTCCGATGGCGCGCCCATCATAGCGCACGCCATAAGACACGACGGGCCAGCCATAGTTCAACCCGGCTTCGGGAATATTGATCTCATCGCCACCGGCGGGGCCGTGGCCAACCACGTATAACGTGTCGCCGCGCATCGCCGCCCCTTGGATATTTCGATGGCCATAGGACCAGATGCTGTCAATCGCACCGTCCTGACCAACGAACGGGTTGTCCTCGGGGATCGAGCCATCGAGGTTCACCCGCACGACCTTGCCATAGGTCGTGTCCAGCGCCTGGGCTTTCTGGCGTTCCGTGTCGGTAAAATGCTCACCGGTGGTGATGAACGCGTGGCCGTCACCGTCAAACACGATCCGGCTCCCATAATGCATCGCAGCAGGAGACGGCGGCGTCTGTTCGAAAATCTCTTCGATCCGTGTCAGCTCTCTCATGTCCTCCGACAGCTTGCCGCGCGCGGCGGCCGTCACGGACATGCCATCGCCTTTGCCCTTGGAATAGGTGAAATAGACCCAGCGATCCTCGTCGAAATTCGGCCCGATCTTCACGTCAAGCAGACCAGCTTGGGTGCCGCCCCCGGCCGATTGATTGAAAATCTCCGGCAGGCCCTTGATCGGCGCGGAGACCGTGCCCTCCAGCGTGACATGCACAAGCCAACCGGGCCGCTCTGTTACCAAAAGCCCGGTGTCACCCGGAAGCTGCTCAATCGCCCAAGGGTGCTCCAACCCCGTGACGATTTCGGCGAAGGCGACATCGACCCCGGTATCGACCAGCTCGGCGCGGGTCTGGTTTTCGAAGGCGGGGTCGAAGTCGGCTTCCTTGTCGCCCCAGGTGTGGGTGTCTTGCGCGGCCAGCGGCGCGGATAGCCCCGCCACAAGGGCGGTTGTCGTGGTCATCAAGCGAAACATGGATCTCTCCTCCTGCGCTGTTGTCAGACCAACGCCCCATTCGAGGGGATGTTCCTTGCGGGCGGGCCCGGTTGACCAACCCGCGCCGCGCAACTCCGCGCGCCCAAGCCACCGCGCAACCGGACAAGCCCCAGCTCTGGGCGAGGCTCGCCGCAAAACAAAAACCCCCGCGACAGGCGCGGGGGTTTTTATCATTCGCGTTGGAACGCTCCGCTTATTCGCGGCTTTCCGGCATGTCGGCGATAACGGTGTCGAATTCGTCACCACCGACCACGTCATCGGTCTCCGACGCATCCGGCGCAGCCAGGGCGGCCGCCGCTTCGGCCTCTTCGCGGCGCGCGTCGATCACGATATTGTCGCGGTCCTGCGCCACGCGGCGCACCTTCTGGGTCGCCCCACCGGTGCCCGCGGGGATCAGACGGCCCACGATGACGTTTTCCTTCAGACCAACAAGCTTGTCTTTCTTGCCCTGAACCGATGCCTCGGTCAGAACCCGCGTGGTTTCCTGGAACGACGCAGCCGAGATGAACGACCGTGTTTGCAAGGACGCCTTGGTGATCCCCAGAAGGATCGGTTCGCCCTGGGCTTCACGGCCCCCCTTGCTGACGGACTTTTCGTTCGCCGCATCGAATTCGGCCTTGTCGACATGCTCTCCCTTGAGCAGCGTGGTGTCCCCGGAGTCGAGGATTTCCCACTTCTGCAGCATCTGGCGCACGATCACTTCGACATGCTTGTCGTTGATCTTCACACCCTGCAGGCGATACACATCCTGAACCTCGTCGATCATGTAGTTCGCCAACGCCTCGACACCCAGGATCGACAGGATGTCATGCGGCGCCGGGTTGCCATCCATGATGTATTCACCCTTCTGGATGAAATCGCCTTCGGCCACAGGAATGTGCTTGCCCTTGGGCACCATGTATTCAACCGGATCGGCGCCCTCTTCTGCCGGGTTGATCGAGATACGACGCTTGTTCTTGTAGTCCTTGCCGAAGTGAACATGCCCGTCGATTTCCGCGATGATGGCGTGGTCCTTGGGGCGACGTGCCTCAAAGAGTTCGGCCACACGCGGCAGACCACCGGTGATGTCCTTCGTCTTGGCGCCTTCCCGCGGAATACGCGCCACGACGTCACCGGCCTTGACCTCTTGCCCGTCCTCGGCCGAAAGGATCGCGTCCACCGACATCGGATAGGTGATCGGGTTGCCCGCGTCGTTGCGCAGCGGCTCGCCGTCCTCGCCCATCAGGATGATTTCGGGCTTGAGTTCGTTGCCCTTGGGCGCGGCCCGCCAATCGACCACGATCTTCTGGGTCATGCCGGTGGCATCGTCGGTCTCGTCCCGCACGGCAACCCCGTTGACGAGATCCACATGCTTGGCAATACCGTCTTTCTCGGCAATGATCGGAAGCGTGTAGGGGTCCCACTCAAAGAGCTTGTCGCCACGTTCGACGGTCTGGCCCTCTGTCACATAGAGCTTCGTACCATAGCCGAGCTTGTGGCTCGCGCGTTCGGTGCCGTGCTCGTCCACGATCCGCAGCTTCATGTTTCGGCCCATGACAAGCGTTTCATCCGACGAGTTCTCGAGCGTCGACGTGTTGTCAAAGGTGACAATGCCGCCCTGGCTCGCTTCCTGGAAGGATTGCTGACCACCTTGGGCAACACCGCCGATGTGGAACGTCCGCATCGTCAGCTGCGTGCCCGGCTCACCGATCGACTGCGCCGCGATGATCCCCACGGCCTCGCCGGTGTTGACCATCGTGCCGCGCGCCAGGTCACGCCCGTAACACATGGCGCAGACACCTTCTTCCGCCTCGCAGGTCAAGGGCGACCGGATCCGCATGGACGCGATGCCGATTTCCTCGATCAGATCGGCCATACGCTCGTCGATCAACTGGCCGGCCCGCAGGACAACCTCGTCGGTGCCCGGCTTCACGAGATCATCGGCCGTCACGCGGCCCAGGATCCGTTCGGCCAGCGACGCCACGACTTCACCGTCATTGACCGCCGCTTCCGCGGTGATCGCACGGTCGGTGCCGCAATCGTGCAGACGCACGATGCAGTCCTGCGCCACGTCCACCAGACGCCGGGTGAGATAGCCCGAGTTGGCCGTCTTCAGAGCGGTGTCCGACAGACCCTTCCGGGCGCCGTGGGTCGAGTTGAAGTATTCAAGAACGGTCAGGCCTTCCTTGAAGTTCGAGATGATCGGCGTTTCGATGATGTCGCCATTCGGCTTGGCCATCAGGCCGCGCATGCCGCCCAGCTGTTTCATCTGCGTGACCGAGCCACGCGCACCGGAGTGCGCCATCATGTAGACCGAGTTCGGCTCCATCGTGGTGCCGTGCTCGTCCACCTGGTCGGCGGAGATGGTCGACATCATGGCCTCGGTGACCTTGTCGTTACACTTCGACCAGGCATCGACAACCTTGTTGTACTTCTCGCCCTGGGTGATCAGGCCGTCCATGTATTGCTGTTCGAAATCCTTGACCTGCTCGCGGGTAGTCTCCACGATCGGCCATTTGGACTCGGGGATCACCATGTCATCCTTGCCAAAGGAGATGCCCGCCTTGAAGGCTTCCTTGAAGCCCATGGTCATGATCTGATCACAGAAAATGACGGACTCTTTCTGACCGCAATACCGATACACCGTGTCGATCACCCGCTGCACGTCCTTTTTGCGCAGAAGCGTGTTCACAAGCTCGAACGGGGCCTTCGCGTTGAGCGGCAACAACGCCCCCAACCGCACGCGGCCCGGGGTGGTTTCGTACCGCTTGACGATCTCGTTGCCTTCATTGTCGATCTGCTTGACGCGGCATTCGATCTTGGTGTGCAGATGCACCTCGCCGGCGTTCAGCGCATGTTCGACCTCTTCGATCGAGGCGAAGATCATGCCCTCCCCCTTCATGCCATCGCGCGCGATGGACACGTAGTACAGGCCCAGGATCATGTCCTGCGACGGCACGATGATCGGTGCGCCGTTGGCAGGCGACAGAACGTTGTTCGTCGACATCATCAGAACGCGCGCTTCAAGCTGCGCCTCAAGGCTCAGCGGCACGTGAACCGCCATCTGGTCACCGTCGAAGTCGGCGTTGAAGGCCGAACAGACCAGCGGGTGAAGCTGAATCGCCTTGCCCTCGATCAGCGTGGGTTCGAACGCCTGGATGCCCAGGCGGTGCAGCGTCGGCGCACGGTTCAGCAACACGGGATGTTCGCGGATCACCTCGTCGAGGATGTCCCAAACTTCGGGGCGTTCCTTCTCGACGAGTTTCTTGGCCTGCTTGACGGTGCTGGACAGGCCCTTGGCCTCAAGCCGCGAATAGATGAACGGCTTGAACAGTTCGAGCGCCATCTTTTTCGGCAAACCGCACTGGTGCAACTTCAGCTCCGGCCCGGTCACGATGACAGACCGGCCCGAGAAGTCGACGCGCTTGCCCAGAAGGTTCTGGCGGAAGCGGCCCTGCTTGCCCTTGAGCATGTCCGACAGCGACTTCAGCGGACGCTTGTTGGCACCGGTGATGACACGGCCACGACGGCCATTGTCGAACAGCGCGTCGACGGATTCCTGCAACATCCGCTTCTCGTTGCGCACGATGATATCCGGCGCGCGCAGTTCGATCAGACGCTTCAGGCGGTTGTTCCGGTTGATCACACGACGATAAAGATCGTTGAGGTCGGAGGTTGCGAAACGGCCCCCGTCCAGCGGCACCAGCGGGCGCAGTTCCGGCGGGATCACCGGGATCACGGTCATGATCATCCATTCCGGGCGGTTCCCAGATTCAAGGAAGGATTCAACCACCTTGAGGCGCTTGATGATCTTCTTCGGCTTCAATTCGCCGGTGGCTTCCTTGAGATCCGCCCGCAGCTGGTCTGCCTCGGCTTCAAGATCGATATTGGCCAGCATCTCGCGGATCGCTTCGGCACCGATATTGGCGGTGAACGCGTCCATGCCATACGCATCCTGCGCATCCATGAACTCTTCTTCGGTCATCAACTGGCCGTATGTCAGGTCCGTCAGACCCGGCTCGATCACCACGTAATTTTCAAAGTAGAGAACCCGTTCCAGATCGCGCAGCGTCATGTCCAGCATCAGGCCGATGCGGCTGGGCAACGACTTGAGGAACCAGATGTGGGCGCAGGGCGCCGCCAGCTCGATATGGCCCATCCGCTCGCGGCGGACCTTTTGCAGCGTGACTTCCACACCGCATTTCTCGCAGACAACGCCGCGATACTTCATACGCTTGTATTTGCCGCACAGGCATTCGTAATCCTTGATCGGGCCAAAGATACGCGCACAGAACAGGCCGTCACGTTCCGGCTTGAACGTGCGGTAGTTGATGGTTTCGGGCTTCTTGATCTCGCCGAAGGACCACGACAGGATCCGCTCTGGCGATGCAAGCGAGACCTTGATCTCGTCAAACACCTTTTGCGGCGCGACGGGGTTGAACGGGTTGTTCGTCAGTTCCTGGTTCATTTTCAAATCCTTGAAAGGGGAGCGGGAAAAAAGGGGAGCGATGCATGGCACACACGCATCCTACGCCTATGGGCAGGATGCGTGATGTCGCGCATCGTTACTCGTCCTCCTCCGCATCCAGGAGTTCCATATTCAGGCCGAGGCCGCGGACTTCCTTCACGAGAACGTTGAAGCTCTCGGGAACACCCGCTTCGAAATTATCCTCGCCCTTGACGATGCTTTCATAGACCTTGGTCCGGCCCGCGACGTCGTCCGACTTGACAGTCAGCATCTCCTGCAGGGTGTAGGCGGCCCCATAGGCTTCCAGGGCCCAGACCTCCATTTCCCCGAAGCGCTGACCACCGAATTGCGCCTTGCCGCCCAGCGGCTGCTGGGTCACGAGGCTGTACGGACCTGTCGAGCGTGCGTGGATCTTGTCGTCGACAAGGTGGTGCAGCTTGAGCAGATATTTCACACCCACGGTCACGGGACGCGAGAACTGCTCGCCCGTGCGGCCGTCGAACAGGATCGACTGGCCGGACGTATCGAACCCGGCCCGCACCAGCGAGTCGTTGACATCCGCTTCCTTGGCACCGTCGAAAACCGGTGTCGCGATCGGCACACCCTGCGTCACATTCGACGCGGCGGTGAGCAGTTGAGCCTCGTCCATGCCGGCGATGCCTTCTTCGTAGACATCCTCACCATAGGCGATCCGCAACGCCTCGCGAACCGGGGTCAGGTCGCCGGACCGGCGATAGTCCTGCAACGCCTCGTCGATCTTGATCCCAAGGCCACGTGCGGCCCAGCCCATGTGGGTTTCCAGGATCTGACCGACATTCATGCGCGACGGCACGCCCAGCGGGTTGAGGCAGAAATCCACCGGCGTCCCATCCGAGAGGAACGGCATGTCCTCCGTCGGAACCACCTTGGAAATCACGCCCTTGTTGCCGTGACGTCCGGCCATCTTGTCGCCCGGCTGCAACTTGCGCTTCACCGCGACAAAGACCTTGACCATCTTCATCACGCCGGGGGGCAGATCGTCGCCGCGACGGACCTTCTCGACCTTGTCTTCGAACCGCGCATCGAGCGCGCGTTTCTGCGCCTCGTATTGCTCGTTCAGGGCCTCGACGATCTTCGCATCATCCTCATCCTCAAGGGCAAGCTGCCACCACTGACCGCGGGTCAGTTGATCATCAAGCAACTCCTCGGTGATCTGGCTGTTCGCCTTGACACCCTTGGGGCCTTTGACGGCCGTCTTGCCAAGGATCATCTCGCGCAGGCGGGCGTAGATGTTGCGATCGAGAATGGCGAGCTCGTCGTCTCGGTCACGGGCCAGACGTTCGACCTCTTCGCGCTCGATCTGCAATGCGCGTTCGTCTTTTTCGACACCATGACGGTTGAAGACGCGAACCTCCACAACCGTGCCGAAATCACCCGGCTTCACCCGCAGTGACGTATCGCGCACATCCGAGGCCTTTTCACCAAAAATGGCGCGGAGGAGTTTCTCCTCCGGCGTCATCGGGCTTTCGCCCTTCGGCGTGATCTTGCCAACCAGGATATCGCCCGGCTCCACATCGGCGCCGATATAGACAACGCCCGCCTCGTCGAGATTGCGAAGGGCTTCCTCGCCGACATTGGGGATGTCGCGCGTGATCTCTTCCGGCCCGAGCTTGGTGTCACGGGCGGCGACTTCGAATTCCTCGATATGGATCGAGGTGAACACGTCATCGCGCGCGATCCGCTCGGAGATCAGGATCGAGTCTTCGTAGTTGTAGCCGTTCCACGGCATGAACGCGACGACCACGTTCTTGCCCAGGGCCAATTCGCCCAGGTCGGTCGAGGGACCATCGGCGATGACTTCGCCCTTGCCCACCGTGTCGCCCACGTTCACCAGCGGACGCTGGTTGATGCAGGTGTTCTGGTTCGACCGCTGGAACTTGCGCAGACGGTAAATGTCCACGCCCGCATCCCCGAGCTCAAGGTCTTCGGTGGCCCGCACGACGATACGCGTCGCATCGACCTGGTCGATGACACCGGCCCGCCGCGCCATGATCGACGCACCCGAATCCCGTGCCACGACACCCTCGATCCCCGTGCCGACCAGCGGCGCTTCGGAGCGCAGCGTCGGCACTGCCTGGCGCTGCATGTTCGAGCCCATCAGGGCGCGGTTCGCGTCGTCGTTTTCCAGGAACGGAATAAGCGAGGCGGCAACAGACACCAGCTGCTTGGGAGAAACGTCAATCAGATCGACGGTTTCGTTCGGCGCCAGCGTGTATTCACCCGACTGCCGGGTGTTCACGAACTCGTTCACGAACTGGCCGTTTTCGTCGAGAGTCGCATTGGCCTGCGCCACGGTATGGCGCTGTTCCTCGGTTGCGGACATGTATTGCACATCGTCCGACACCCGGCCATTTTCAACCCGGCGATACGGCGTTTCGATAAAACCGTACTTGTTGACGCGGGCGAAGGTGGCCAAGGAGTTGATCAGACCGATGTTCGGGCCTTCCGGCGTTTCGATCGGGCACATGCGACCGTAGTGGGTCGCGTGCACGTCGCGCACCTCGAAGCCAGCCCGCTCGCGGGTCAGACCGCCCGGTCCAAGCGCCGACAGACGCCGCTTGTGCGTCACTTCCGACAGCGGGTTCGTCTGGTCCATGAACTGCGACAACTGCGAGGAGCCGAAGAATTCGCGCACCGCGGCGGCAGCAGGTTTCGCGTTGATCAGGTCCTGCGGCATCACCGTGTCGATCTCGACCGACGACATGCGCTCCTTGATCGCCCGCTCCATCCGGAGCAGACCGACGCGGTACTGGTTTTCCATCAACTCGCCGACAGACCGCACGCGGCGGTTGCCGAGGTGGTCGATGTCGTCGATATCGCCACGCCCGTCGCGCAGCTCGACCAGGGCCTTGACACAGGCCACGATGTCCTCGCGGTCCAGCGTGCGCTGGGTGTCCGGCTTGTCGAGGGCAAGGCGCATGTTCATCTTGACCCGGCCCACGGCGGAGAGGTCATAGCGTTCGCTGTCAAAGAACAGCGTGTCGAACAGGGCAGACGCCGCTTCCACGGTGGGCGGCTCGCCCGGGCGCATGACGCGGTAGATGTCCATGAGCGCGGTTTCGCGGTTCATGTTCTTGTCGTTCGCCATGGTGTTGCGCATGTACGGGCCGACAGTGATGTTGTCGATGTCGAGCACCGGGATCTCGGTCACACCGGCATCGATCAGCTCTTTCAGGCTGCCACCGGTCACGGCGCCATCCTTGTCGACAGTCCATGTCAGCTCGTCCCCGGCTTCGACATAGATCGCGCCGGTTTCCTCGTTGATGATGTCCTTGGCGACGAACTTGCCGACAATCTGCTCGAACGGGAGCAACAGGTCGGTGATCTTGCCTTCATCGATGATCTTCTTGACCGCGCGCGGCGTGATCTTCTTGCCCGCCTCGGCAAACACCTCGCCCGTGGCGGCATCGACCAGGTCATAGGTCGGCCGCGTGCCGCGGACCCGCTCCGGGAAGAAATTGGTTTCCCAGCCCTCGCCCTTGCGCAACGTGTAGGTCACAGTGTCGTAATACGCGTTCATGATGTCTTCCTGGTCAAGACCCAGGGAGTACAGAAGCGTCGTCACCGGCAGCTTGCGGCGGCGGTCGATGCGCGCGAACACGAGATCCTTGGCGTCGAACTCAAAGTCCAGCCACGACCCGCGATAGGGAATGATCCGGCAGGCAAACAGCAACTTGCCCGAGCTGTGCGTCTTGCCCTTGTCGTGATCGAAAAAGACGCCGGGACTGCGGTGCATCTGCGACACGATCACCCGCTCGGTGCCATTCACCACGAATGTGCCGTTCGGTGTCATCAGGGGCATGTCGCCCATGAACACATCCTGTTCCTTGATGTCCTTGACCGATTTCGCCCCGGTATCCTCGTCGGCATCGAACACGATCAGACGCAGCTTCACCTTCAGCGGCGCGCTGTAGGTCATATCCCGCTGCTGACATTCATCGACGTCGTATTTCGGCTTTTCCAGCTCGTAGCCGACAAACTCCAGCACGCTGGTTTCGTTGAAATCCTTGATCGGAAAGACCGATTGAAACACACCCTTGATGCCTTCGCCGTCAAGCGGCTCGGGCTGGTCGCCGGATTTCAGGAAGAGGTCGTAAGAGGACTTCTGAACCTCTATGAGGTTCGGCATCTCCAGAACCTCACGAATTTTACCGTAGTATTTCCGAAGACGTTTCTGGCCAAGATAGCTTTGCGCCATGGTCGATATCACCTTTTCATTCTCAGCTGCGCGTTCCGCCGTCGGGCCTCGGCGGTCTGCCCAATAGAGACGGCTGAACCCGATCAATTCCCGGCCCGCATACCCACTGCGAGCCTCCCGATCCTTTGGTCCTGCCTAAGAAAAGCCCTTGTCGAAAAGAGCCTTTCTAAGACGGGATAGGCTGGGACCGGTTTTCACCGCTCCCAGCCAGCTTTTCACCGATGCGCATAAACACGCACCCGTCGATTACTTGAGCTCGATCTCTGCGCCAGCTGCTTCCAGCTTGGTCTTGATCTCTTCGGCTTCGTCCTTGGAAACCTGCTCTTTGACAGCCTTGCCACCTGCTTCGACCAGTTCCTTGGCTTCCTTGAGGCCAAGACCGGTGATGCCGCGGACTTCCTTGATCACGTTGATCTTGGACGCGCCGGCTGCCTTCAGGATGACGTCGAATTCGGTCTGCTCTTCTTCAGCGTCGCCACCGCCACCATCAGCGGGGCCGGCCATCATCACGGCGCCACCGGCTGCCGGCTCGATGCCGTACTCGTCTTTCAGGATGGTTTTCAGTTCTTGTGCTTCGAGAAGCGTCAGACCAACGATCTCTTCTGCCAGTTTTTTCAGATCAGCCATTGTGACTTTCCTATCTAAATGTGTTCCAACGTCAGGGCTTTCAACCCCACGAGGGTGCTACCAGGTGCCTTAGGCGGCCTTCTCTTCGATGGTCGAAAGGATGGACGCGATATTCGATGCAGGTGCGCCAACCGCTCCGGCGATATTCGAGGCCGGTGCGCCCAGCATGCCGGCGATCGTCGCGATAAGCTCATCGCGCGACGGCATTTTGGACACGGCTTCAACGCCAGCCCGGTCAAGTGCGCTCTCACCCATTGCGCCACCAAGGATCTCGAACTTCTTGTTCTCCTTGGCAAAGCCCTCGGCCACCTTGGCGGCAGCCACGGGGTCTTCGGAATAGGTGAGAACCGTCATGCCTGTCAGGTAACCCGCAATGCTTTCGCAGGGCTTCCCCTCAAGGGCAATCTTGGCCAGACGGTTTTTGGCGACACGTACGGAACTCTCGGCGGCGCGTGCGCGCCCCCGCAGGTCCTGCATCTCGGCAACTGTGAGACCTTCGTAGTGGGCAACCACAACGACGCCAGAGCTTTCGAAGATCTGGCCGAGTTCATCGACCACTTTCTCTTTTTGGGCTCTATCCACAGGTTTACTCCAGTTTGGGGGGCGGACCCCCCGGCTCTTTAAAACCGGATCGCTCCGGCGGTTTTGGTCCGCTTGGCGTGCGGTCCCAAACCCGCCCAGCGCTCAACGGATGAGCCTTGGCATGTCGGTCTGTTCCCGCCTCGGGCAGGAATTATTGCGACATATGCCACAACCCGCCGTCTCGGACGTAATGCAAAAAACCGCGAGACGAATCGCGCAGCGGTTTGCAATGGTCGGGGTAATACGAGTGGACATGTTTGCCAAGCCCTCCGGCCTGCAAATCCGCGCAATTCCGCTCAAACACTGATATCAGTTATAACACGGGTCGGCTTCAAGGCAAAATCCTTCTTTCCCGGCCGGACGGCACCCGTTGCCCTGACGCATCTACGCCATCGCCGGGCCCTGTGCCGTCGGATGCAAAATATGCCGCCGATATCAGAAAGCGTCACCGCGATGATCGGTGCCCCGCACATCACGCGCGGCTTGGCAAAAATAGGATCGGTCGCGGCAAGAGCCAACAACGAAAAACGGCGCCCCTCGGGACGCCGCAATTCAAATCGTATGTCTCGGGGTGCCTCAGTGGCCGGCGGCATCATCCACCGACACGGTCACACCCGGACCCATGGTCGAAGACAGCGCGATCTTCTTCATATAGGTGCCTTTTGCGCCAGACGGCTTGGCCTTGGCCACGGCATCGACAAATGCCTTGATGTTCTCGACCAGTTTGTCCTGGTCGAAGGACGCCTTGCCAATACCGGCGTGCACAACGCCGCCTTTTTCCGCCTTGAACTGAACCTGTCCGCCCTTGGCCGCTTCGACGGCTTCCTTGACGTCCATTGTCACCGTGCCGACCTTCGGGTTCGGCATCAGGTTGCGCGGGCCAAGAACCTTGCCGAGACGCCCCACGATCGGCATCATGTCCGGTGTGGCGATGCAGCGATCAAACTCGATGGTCCCGCCCTGAACGGTTTCCATCAGGTCTTCCGCGCCGACAATGTCGGCACCCGCCGCTTGCGCTTCCTCGGCTTTCGGCCCACGTGCGAAGACCGCAACGCGCACCGTCTTGCCGGTGCCGTTCGGCAGGCCGACCACACCGCGCACCATCTGGTCCGCGTGCCGTGTGTCCACACCAAGGTTCATCGCGATCTCGAGCGTTTCGTCGAATTTCGCGTTCGCGTTTGCCTTGATCAGCGCGACGGCCTGTTCAACTGTCACGTCTTCCACGCCAGCAACGGCTTCGCGTACGGCGCGGGTGCGTTTTCCAAGCTTTGCCATCTTACTTCACCTCGATGCCCATGGACTTTGCAGAGCCCACGATGATTTTCATTGCGTCTTCAACGGTATTCGCATTGAGGTCCTGCATCTTCGCTTCGGCGATTTCGCGCACCTGCTTTGCCGAGACGGTGGCGATGGTCTCGCGGCCCGGCGCTTCGGCGCCGCGCGGACGGTTCCGCTTGCCGACCGGTTTCATGCCGGCGGCTTTCTTCAGGTAATACGAGGCCGGCGGCGTCTTGATGTTCATGGTGAAGGATTTGTCTTGGTAATAGACAATCTCGGTCGGGCACGGCGCGCCCTGCTCCATCTCCTGCGTCTTGGCATTGAACGCCTTGCAGAATTCCATGATGTTGATCCCGCGCTGACCCAGCGCAGGGCCCACGGGCGGGCTCGGGTTGGCTTGACCTGCAGGGATCTGCAGCTTCATCTTGCCAGCAAGTTTCTTGGCCATCTGGCCTCTCCTTTTCCAACGGCCGCACCACGCGTGTCACGGCCAACTCTGTTGTGTGGTCTGGGTCGCGACACGCGTGCCGCTTGCCTCCCACATGAAACGCCGCGCATTCGGCAGCGTGCAGCGCTTAAATCCGGCGATCGGATTTGGCAAGCGCCACGAGGTGCGTGACATCACGCACCGACACCGGTCACGATTGCTTCGTGACCTGCGTGTATTCCAGTTCGACCGGGGTTTCCCGGCCAAAGATCACCACCGACACCTTGAGGCGCTGGTTGTCGTCGTCGACCTCTTCGATCATGCCATCGAAATCCTCGAACGGACCCTCGTTGACCTTGACCTTCTCGCCGACCTCGAAATGAATGAGCGTGCGCGGGGATTCCTCGCCCTCGGCGACACGACCCAGGATCGCCTGCACCTCGGCATCGCGCATCGGCATCGGGCGGCCCTGCGGCCCCAAGAAGCCGGTCACGCGGTTGATCGAGTTGATCAGGTGATACCCCTGGTCCGACATTTCCATCCGGACGAGAACGTAACCGGGCATGAAGCGCCGCTCCGCCGTGACCTTCTTGCCGCGCCGGATTTCGATCACTTCCTCGGTCGGAACCATCACTTCCTCGATCTGGTCTTGTAGGCCCTGCTCTTCCACAGCCTGAAGGATCTGCTCCGCGATCTTCTTTTCGAAATTCGAAAGAACGCTGACCGAGTACCACCGCTTCGCCATCTGGTCACAAACCTCTTTGTTCGCGCGGCTTGGGATGCCGTCTGATTTCTGTCGCAAGCCCTGAAAACCGCCCGCGCGGAATAAAAAAGCGGCGTGCAACTCGAATCGATGCACGCCTCATTCCGATCTTACCGCTCACGTACCGCCTTGCCCCGCCCTTTTCAAGAGCAGACGGACCCTAGCCGAAAATGGCCAGCAGCCCTTGCAGACCGCTGCGGATCAGAAGATCGACCAGGGCAAAGAACACCGCCGTGAGCGCCGCCATGATGAACACCATCACGGTGGTCAACAGCACCTCGCGCCGCGTCGGCCAGACAATCTTTGAGATCTCGGCCCGGGTTTGCTGGATGAATTGAAGTGGATTGGTCGTTGCCATGCGCATACCCTTTGCCCGCGTGTTGCCCGGCACATAACGAGGAACGCGGCGAAGATCAAGCTGGAGACGGCGTTTGCACGACCCCGGCCTGTCCGGGCAGGCGCTACTTAAAGGGGCGCGGGCCAACACGCCTCGCCCCGAAAAGTTCCAAAGACGCGCTCACAATCATGTGTCTGATGTCCGGTGTTTTTTCCGGGAACGCTCTGCGGCCGCAGCCCGTTGTCCACCCAGAACCGGCGGCGCAACACGTCATCGGGACTGGACGACGGAAAAACATATCCGACCGAAAGGAGATCACAATGAAACGCATGATGATTGCAACCGCACTCGCCACCACTCTGGCCACGGCCGGCCTTGCCGCGACCGAGCAGCAGAAAGAACAGGTGATGAGCTTCAGCAGCGGGATCGACACATCGAATTACACCGAACGCGATTTCAACATCGCCTATGGCATCGTCACCTCTGGCATGTCGAACAGTGAAAAGATGGGGAAACTGCGGTCCCTGGCACTCGATGACAACGGGGCAAACGGGTCGGTCACGATCAGTGAAACCGTGATGCTCCGGCTTGAAGACTACGCGCCCGATGCGGATTACACCGATATCACGCAAGCCCAAGCCGAAGCGGCTCTCGCGGTGACCTATTCCGGCGACAGCCGTTCCGTCATCACGGATCGCGTCGCACAAATCCTGGACGGCTCGGAAATGGATGCCGACATGATGGCAATGGTCACCGAAGGTCAGATGAACCTCATTCGCAGCTATGCGCCGCAGGCGGACCTGTCCAACCTGACCGAGGACGAAGTGAATCTCGCGCTGAGCTATGCCTATAGCGGGATGTCGAACGGCGAGAAGACCCAGCAGATTCAACAACTGGTCAGCGGGTAAACGCAGCCGAAACCGGCAGTCGTTATATCTGGGAACGGGCCGCTTTCGAGCGGCCCTTTTTCGTCTGCGCACAGCCCGGATCGCAGGCCCCTTGCGGACAGCGAATTGCGCATGCGGTCATGGCAGGGGCACCAGGGCTCGAACCCGGGACCTACGGTTTTGGAGACCGTCGCTCTACCAACTGAGCTATACCCCTACGACCGAGGAGACGCGTATTCCAAGCCTTCGGTGAAATCAAGGGCCAGATCGCGCCTCGGCCCGACAAATTTGCCCGTGAAAAATCTGCCCGTAATAAACTTGCCCGAGAAGAACCTGCCTGTCCGGGCCAGCCCCGCCTGGCACCGGGCCTAGGGATCGCGCGCAGGACCCTCGGGCGATCCTTGCGCCCCATGCTGCCACGCCGATGCCAATCGCCCGGTATCTCAGCCTTGCTCATGCTGCAGGGCGGCATTGCAGGTTTGTCCATTGTGCAGGTGCAGCATCCGACTATTTTTTACGGTGTTAGCGCAATCACGTGCTGACCCGAACACAGGAGGCTTCACATGGCCTACGCAAATAACAGCCCGACCCGGTTCGATGGACTCGGCCTCAAGGCACGATACCATCGCATTCTGGAAACACTTGTCGAACGCAGTCAAAAGCGCAAGATGTACCGCCAGACGGTCAACGAACTTCAAGCCCTCAGCGACCGCGACCTCGCCGATTTCGGCTTCCACCGCAGCGAGATTCCGCGCATTGCGAAGAAATCTGCCGGGTTGGCGTGAACGCGCCACCTCGACCCCGTCGTCCACCCCTCGTGACGGCGTCCCGGACGCCCGGTCGGGACACGATCGGTCCAGACCTCCCCTTGACCCGACAAGACCACCGGCCGTGCAAAAGGCCGTGACAGCGGACCGGCCCGCGTGGTCGCGCCGGCCCGTCTGATGCGAAACAGGGGCACGCGATCCCTTTTTGCCATTTTGTCCACACTGCGAGCAAAACACCCCTTTGCAAACTTGATGCCGAAACTGCACCGAAGTCCCAGCCCCGCCCCATCGGCGCGACTGGCGCCGGCCTCACCAGTCCTGATTGATCGACATCTACGCCTGCACGCGGATTTCCGCGACGTGGGCGCCAGCAGCCCGGCCACGGCCAGAGGCTCTTTGCCGCAATGGCTTGCGACGGGCCATGCCCGGATGCGGGCCAATGTCCGACCCGAACCGTCAAACCCGCCTGCCGTCAGACAGGCCGGTTTCGCGTCTCGCGGCACCTGCGTCATCTTTCCCCGCATATACGCACCAACGGGTTGATCGCCGGCTCCGCAGCGCCGACTCCGGGGCGCATACGCCCCTGCCCCGCCGCTGATATCCTCCACGCGGCCCGCCCTGCGGCTCCGGGCAGCACCGACTCATCCGCCCCGCGTCGCGGACCGGGAAAAGACAGATCACACAGCGCCTCGCATCCCGTCGCGCATCCGTGTTCTCGTTGAAATAATTGTTCTTTTCCGGACAGTCACATCTTGTTGATACATCGCGCAAAGCCTCTGACGGCCTGATGTCTGTCACGCCATGGTGTCATCTCGTGGCGATTGTCCCTGCCGCAAACCCCTTTGAAATAGGGGCTGAACCAAATCTGTGCACTTATGCACATACACCGGACAAGCGGTCGATCCGTCAAGGCCAACTTTGCGAGAGACCCTGTGCAAAAAGCGTGAATTCACTCCGGCCGTTTCAGACCCCAGATAGGTTGGTGTCGGACACACAGACCGGCACACAGACCAAAACGCGCCGCAGTCAAAGGCGCAAACAAAGGACGAAACCAATGAAAACTCTTATCGCAGCAACCGCACTGAGCCTCTCCGCAATCTCTGCATCCGCGATGGTCAACACCTCGGAAATCAACAAGTATGCACCGAACGTCGACATCTCGACCCTGAGCCAGGCCGAGTTGAACACCATCGTTTCGCTGCTGCATTCGGCTGACAGTGCGAGCGAAAAGCGCGCGGTCATCTACTCGCTGGCCCAGTGAGCCAGCTGCCCGGTCACGCCGGGTCAAACACTCCCAACCGCGACGGTGGTCCCTCGGGGCCCCGTCGCGGGCCATGATCCGGCCGCCCCACACCGGGCGGCCGTTCCGTCTTGCGCGGCGCGGTCCGAGATCGGGACCCAGATGTTAACAAATCCTGAATTCGCCCCGCTAACCCATTGAAATCTCGCATTGCACCGCCCGTCCCACGCGTGGGACAGCCGCGTCATGCAAAAAGGGCGCCCGACATGGCGCCCCTTCACCGGACCCTGGCGGTCCGTTTGGAATTGCGGGTCCCGGCGCCGGGCCGGGACCGGATGCGTTTACGCGGTGATCTTGGAGACCACGCCCGACCCGACGGTGCGGCCGCCTTCACGGATCGCGAAGCGCAGGCCTTCTTCCATCGCGATCGGCGCGATCAGCTCGACGTCGAACTTCAGGTTGTCACCCGGCATCACCATCTCGGTGCCCTCGGGCAGCGTCACGGTGCCGGTCACATCCGTCGTCCGGAAGTAGAACTGCGGGCGGTAATTCGCAAAGAACGGCGTGTGGCGGCCGCCCTCTTCCTTGTTCAGGATGTAGACCTCGGCCTCGAACTTGGTGTGCGGGTTCACAGACTTCGGCTTGCACAGAACCTGGCCACGCGCCACCCCGTCACGGTCGATGCCGCGCAGAAGGACGCCCACGTTGTCGCCCGCCTCGCCGCGATCCAGCAGCTTGCGGAACATTTCCACACCCGTGCAGGTCGTCTTCTTGGTGTCGGTGATGCCGACGATCTCGATATCGTCGCCCACGTTGATCACACCGCGCTCGACACGACCGGTCACAACCGTGCCACGCCCCGAGATCGAGAACACGTCCTCGATCGGCATCAGGAACGGCTGGTCGATCGCGCGCGCCGGCTGCGGGATGTACTCATCGACAGCCGCCATCAGCTCGCGGATCTTCTCTTCGCCGATCTCCGGGTCACGGCCTTCCATCGCGGCAAGCGCAGAGCCTGCGATCACCGGAATGTCGTCGCCCGGAAAATCATAGGCGGACAGAAGCTCGCGCACTTCCATCTCCACCAGCTCGAGCAGTTCCTCGTCATCCACCTGGTCCACCTTGTTCAGGAACACGACCATGGCGGGAATACCCACCTGGCGGCCCAGAAGAATGTGCTCGCGCGTCTGCGGCATCGGGCCGTCGGCCGCGTTCACCACGAGAATCGCGCCGTCCATCTGGGCGGCACCGGTGATCATGTTCTTCACGTAGTCGGCGTGGCCCGGGCAATCGACATGCGCGTAGTGACGGTTCTCGGTCTCGTATTCCACATGCGCCGTCGAGATGGTGATCCCGCGCGCCTTCTCTTCGGGCGCACCGTCGATCTGGTCGTAAGCCTGGAAGTTGCCGAAATACTTCGTGATCGCCGCCGTCAGCGTCGTCTTGCCATGGTCAACGTGACCAATCGTGCCGATGTTGCAATGCGGCTTGCCGCGCTCAAACTTTTCCTTTGCCATTGCAAAGCTCCTTTTCTTTTTCTCACGGTGCGTGCCTTGGCACACACCCTACAGTGGTTGGTAGGGTGCGTGGTTTCCCACGCACCGCGGTTTATGCGTATTTCGACTGGATCTCGTCAGAGATGTTCTGCGGGACCGGATCGTAATGCGAGAACTGCATCGTGAACTGCGCACGGCCCGAAGACATCGACCGCAGCGTGTTGATGTAGCCGAACATATTGGCCAGCGGCACGTTCGCGGCAATCGCCACCGCGTTGCCGCGGGGTTCCTGGCCGGACACCTGACCCCGACGCGAGGTCAGGTCGCCGATGATGCTGCCGGTATATTCTTCCGGCGTGACCACTTCGACCTTCATCATCGGTTCCAGAAGCTTCGCCCCTGCCTTGCGAAGACCTTCGCGCATGCCCATCCGGGATGCGATTTCGAAGGCCAGCACGCTGGAGTCCACGTCGTGGAACTTGCCGTCGACCAGGGCCACCTTGAAATCGATCACCGGGAAGCCGGCCAGCGGGCCGGAATCCATCACCGATTTGATGCCTTTTTCGACGCCCGGGATGTATTCCTTCGGAACCGTCCCACCGACGATGCGGCTTTCGAAGGAATAGCCTTCGCCCGGTTCGGTCGGCGAAATGATGAGCTTCACTTCGGCGAACTGGCCTGAGCCACCCGACTGTTTCTTGTGGGTGTAGGTATGTTCGATTTCATGGCCGATGGTCTCGCGGTAGGCCACCTGCGGCGCACCGATGTTCGCCTCAACCTTGAATTCCCGCTTCAGGCGATCAATCAGGATGTCGAGGTGCAATTCGCCCATGCCCTTCATGATCGTCTGACCGGATTCCAGATCGGTTTCCACACGGAAGGACGGGTCTTCTGCCGCTAGACGCGCGAGGCCCTGGGACATCTTCTCCTGGTCGCCCTTGGTCTTCGGCTCGACAGCAATCTCGATCACCGGATCGGGGAAGGTCATCGTTTCGAGGACAACCGGCGCCTTTGGATCACAGATCGTGTCGCCGGTGGTGGTGTCCTTGAGGCTTGCCAAGGCGATGATGTCGCCGGCGAAAGCCTCGTCGATCTCGGTCCGGTCGTTGGAATGCATCATCATCATGCGGCCGACACGCTCTTTCTTGCCCTTCGTGGCATTGAGCATCGTGTCACCCTTGCGCAGCACGCCAGAGTAGATACGCGTGAAGGTCAGGGAGCCGACGAACGGGTCGTTCATGATCTTGAACGCCAGGCCCGAGAACGGCATATCGTCATCCGCGCGGCGCGGGATGTTGCGAGTTTCCGTTTCGTCATCCGGTGCGAAGCCCATGTAATCGACCACGTCCATCGGGCTGGGCAGGTAATCGATCACGGCATTGAGCAGCGGCTGCACGCCCTTGTTCTTGAACGCGGAACCGCCCAGAACCGGAACGAAAGACAGCGACAGCGTGCCCTTGCGCAGCAGTTTGCGCAGGGTCGGAACGTCGGGCTCTTCGCCTTCGAGATAGGCTTCCATCGCGTCGTCGTCTTGTTCGACGGCGTTCTCGATCATCTTGCCGCGCCACTCGTTGGCCATGTCCTTGAGGCTGTCGCGCACGGGCGCCTTGATCCAGGACGCGCCCAGATCCTCACCCTGCCAGAGCCACTCTTCCATGGTCACGAGGTCAATGAGACCCTCAAGCTCGGATTCCGCACCGATCGGGATACCGACGGGAACGGCGATCGCACCAGTGCGATCCTCGATCATTTCGACGCAATTGAAGAAATCGGCACCGATCTTGTCCATCTTGTTGACAAACACGATGCGCGGAACCTTGTACCGGTCGGCCTGGCGCCAGACCGTTTCGGTCTGCGGCTCGACACCGGCATTCGCATCCAGAACCGCAACGGCCCCGTCGAGAACCGCGAGGGAACGCTCGACTTCGATGGTGAAGTCAACGTGTCCCGGCGTGTCGATGATGTTCATGCGGTGCTTGGGAGAGTCGGGCTCAACACCGTTTTCCGTGCGCTCCCAGAACGTGGTTGTCGCAGCGGAGGTGATCGTGATGCCACGCTCCTGCTCCTGCTCCATCCAGTCCATGGTCGCGGCGCCGTCATGCACCTCGCCGAGGTTGTGCGACTTGCCGGTATAGAACAGGATGCGCTCGGAACAGGTG
>Ga0209944_1000255_pt1 | contig 23470 bp, 20 predicted proteins | sample SalPonR1_C_D2_MG_FD_185701 | JGI IMG/M metagenome (GOLD analysis project Ga0209944, IMG submission 185701) | Salt pond soil microbial communities from South San Francisco under conditions of wetland restoration - Salt Pond MetaG R1_C_D2_MG... ...
GCAACACTGGGGTCTACACTATCATTGGCATTCAGCAACAAAACATGGATGTATTTGGTATAGGACCCAAAAAGCGTTTGCAGGAGCAGCGAATTGTACTCGCAGAGGCGGCTCTGGATTTGTCCGCTCTGGAGGTAGAGTATGAAGTAAAGTCAAGCTATGCCCGATTATTGGGGGCACAGAAAAGGTATGATGTATACTTAGAGTTGGACTCGGTTTTTTCAGACTTTGAGCGCGCTGCCCTTTTGAGGTATGAGACAGAAGAAACGGCAGAGCTGGAATACCTTGCAGCTGTCAATCAAAGTCGGCAGATTGAACTTAAAAAGGACCAGACTTTCCGAGATTACCGCATGGCTTTGCAGCAGTTCAATGTCTGGTTTGCCAGTGATACCCTGTTCCAGGCGGAAGAGAAATACGATTGGGATACAGAGCTTCCCCCCATGTCTCAAGGCCTCAAACTGGCTCCCGGCCACCCTAAATTAGCTGTCGCTTCTCAGCAAGTGGAGGTCGCCAATCTGCAAACGAAAACGGCACAGGCTGACTTTTTACCGAAATTGAATCTTCAGTATGGACGGCAAACGATCGATGGGCAATCCGGATTTAATCAGTATCAATTTGGACTGACCGTCCCTCTTTTTTACCGGGTTCAGCAGGGACGCTTGCAATCTGCAAAAATCCAACAAAAAATGGCCGGGCAAAATCTGGATCTTCGTTCTCGCGAATTACAAATGCGATTTATTAGCGCATTAGAATCTTATCAGAAATGGTCTGCTTCCTGGGAATATTATCAGGAAGATGTGCTCCTGCTCGCTCGCAAGCAACGCGAGGCGGCTATACTTGCCTATAGGGAAAGAGCTATTGACTATGTCACCTTCCTTCAAAATGTAAAGGATGCTATGCACATTGAAATTCAAGCCTGGGAGGCTTTGGAACAATATCTCCACAGTCGGTTCCAGCTCGAATATTTTACTCAACTTTAATAAACTACCATCATGCTTATATATATTTTTCGCTTGAGTCTTATTTTTTCTGTGCTTACTCTGTTGTTTTCTTGTGAAACGGAAAATAATACTGAAAATCAGGAGAAGGCCCCGCAAAACGAGGAAGTCATGGAGCATACACATGATATACACCTCAGCCAGCGTCAATTTGAAGGACTCGGAATGAGATTAGATACCTTGCCGATGCGCCAGATCTCGGGCTTTGTAAAAGTGAATGGCCAGCTTCGAGTACCCCCACAAAATGAGGCTGCGGTCACGGCCATCATAGGTGCCAATATTGAAAGTATTAAAGTAATTGAAGGCGATCGGGTGCATAAGGGCGAGGTGTTAGGTTATTTGAGTCATCCCAACCTCATTCGTTTACAAACTGACTATACGAAGAATTGGAATGAACTACAATACCTTCAAAGCGAATATGAGCGCCAGGAAAAACTATATGAGGAAAAAATAGGTGCTGGTAAGACCTTTCAGCAAACGCGCGCCCAGTACCTCTCAATGAAGGGAACCGTAAAGGGTTTTGAAGCCCAACTTAAGCAATTGAAACTCGACGTGAGTCAAATAAAAGAAGGTGTCATTTTCGAGCGCGTACCTATTATTAGCCCGATTCATGGATATATTCGCCATGTCGATGTGAAGATTGGACAGTTCGTGGAGCCGCAGACGGAAATGTTTGGCATCGTCAACATCGATCACATCCACGCCGATTTTTTGGTGTTTGAAAAAGATTTACACAAAGTGGAAAAAGGGCAGGTGATTCAATTTACCGTTGACGCCTTGCCGGGGACGGAGCTAAAGGCAAGTATTTATTCCGTCGGCAAATCTTTTGAAGAGGAGCCCAAAGCCGTTCACCTCCATGCAGAAATTGAGAATACCGATGGGCGACTGATTCCCGGCATGTATATTCGGGGGCGGATCCTCACGGAGAAGAATTCGAGTCAGGTGGTTCCCGAGGATGGCCTGATTCGCGATGGCGACAGGTATTACATTTATAAAGGGAAGCAGGGGACACCGGAAAGTTCTACCGAGTGGGCTTTTCAGCCGATTGAAGTTCAGCCGGGGATTCGCGATGGGAAGTGGGTGGAGGTCCAGTTGCTTGACTCCCTGGACCCCGGCGCAATGGTAGCATGGAACAAAGCTTACTATATTTTTGCCCAGGCCAATAAAGGAGAGCACGATCATTAGATTACGCTACGATGGTCCCGTTTCTGGCTCCTACGATAACTATCGGAATCTCTTGTAAACTAGTGTAATCCACTTTCCAATGCCATCTACATACTGAGTTGTATATGTGGCCTGTAGATCACTATTAATGAGAGTGTTTTGGAATTATAATAGCTTAATAAAAAAAAGCCTCAAACAACTATGAAGTTGCTTGAGGCTTTTTATAGCAAGAAACCTTACATTGACAAGGCTTTTATGTTCTGTTATGCTGGATTTTTATTGGGCTCGTATCCTTCTTCCTTACTCAGTATTTGAGCGACATAGGTCAACATGACACCATAAATAACCTTGGAGCATACATCGGCTACTGTGTAAGTCATTTGGCGACCGACTACACCCGATTCATTGAACAGACCGCCTTCAATACCTGCTAAATGAGGCATGAGATACGCACCTGGATATAGGAACCAGGAGATTAAAAATAGTACCCAAATTCCCTGGAGGGCTTGCTGGGCTTTAACGGGTATTCCTTCTTTTCCTTCTTTTATTACCTTATTCATTAAATATAGAATGTGAATAAAGAATAGAGTGGAGATGGCACCCCATATCATGAAGGCAGAAAAGTTTGTCACTTCATAAAATTGACCGATATAGCCGGTAATGATCATCCCTGCACCAGAGAACCAAAACTGATTTCTAATACTACTAAAACTGGATTTAGTTAAACTGACTACGAAGAGAATTTGAAATAGGAGCATCGGTACGTCAATTAGCCAGTTGAGATATCGATATCCATTATTGAACAGATCGGCTCCTGAGCCCAAAAAGTATTTTCCTTGTTCTTGATCAAAAACGAAGCTACTGGTCCAATTCTCTGCTTGTGCATATAATAGTAGGAAAGCAGAAACCATAACTACGACAGATAATACGGATGAAATTCGATATTTGGGGGCTACGGATTTCATAGTGAGAATGAAATAAAATAAAGCGGCTAACATCACGGCATACCCTAAAGTAAGCACATGTGCTACCATTTGATAGGCCATTTCAGAGTATCCCTGTGTAAGACCTATATAATTTTCGAAGGTTGCATTTCCTAATTCTTCCATGATTTTCTGTTTTGGTTTTATAATCTCATAACAGTCAGCAGGTTATGATGTTTTGTATAATAGCCTATTTTCTAATAAAGCATAGGTGGCGCGCAGTCCGCGAGTGTTCAGATTCAAATATTTTTCCATTGAAGACTGCCAATTAGGTTAGCTGAAGTGGCGGAAGAGGTCGTAGCTTCCAGCACATGTAAGGTGAAAGAAGTTAAAGGCCTTTTACCTACAATGAAAATTAGAATTTTCTTAAGAAGGATCAATAATCGGCCATCTTCATATAGGATATCAGCCGGCTGGCGGACATGACATGCGGCACTAGGAATAATCGGTATGATATATTTCTACCCATATAGCGTACCTACCGGCACGCGTAATATTCTGTTTGAATTTTTCTACCGATATACCGTACCTAACGGCACGGTAAATAATCGGTATAATATTTTTCTACCCATATGGCGTAGCTGCCAGCACGGTAAATAATCGGTATGATATATTTCTACCCATATAGCGTACCTACCGGCACGCGTAATATTCTGTTTGAATTTTTCTACCGATATACCGTACCTAACGGCACGGTAAATAATCGGTATAATATTTTTCTACCCATATGGCGTAGCTGCCAGCACGGTAAATAATCGGTATGATATATTTCTAACCACATAGCGTAGCTGCCGGCAAGCGTAATATTCTGTTTAAATTTTTCTACCGATATACCGGATCAGCCGGTTGGCGGACACGGCCTAGGCCACGGTAAAAGGTCTGTCGGTTTGCGTAAAATGAAATGTTCTGATTTCATTTTATGTATGAATGGTAACAGCCCGGCATTTTGCTTAGCACCTAATCGATTCAACAACAGTTTTGACTTGATCCAGTATTTGAAATTCCTAAGTCCCGTAGGGACGTAATATCGGTAGAACAAAAAGCGAATCCATGGAATGCGTGCCGTAGGTACGCTATATAAAAATTATCCTAGCTGCTATGGGTCTTTCTGCACAGGTGAAAAAATGTACTGTTCATTATATTCAATCTCATGTGATTCCAGCAAAACCAAATATTCCTCCGTAAATGTCTTCTTTTTATGGTGCAGCTGCTGATTTTCAATGTAGCTAATAATTCCCGGCAAATCTATTTTTGAGTGTGAAAAGGCCCCGTACCCTTCTTGCCATGAAAACTTACCTTTCAATAGATTGGACTTATTTATCCATCGGGAAGATGATTGTTTGACATCTTTCATTAGATCAGAAAGTGCTTCGGTAGGTCTCATCCCAAAAAGGAGATGGATATGATCTGGCATGCCATTTATTTGAAGCATTTTATGCCCCTTGCTTTGAATGATTCCAGTGATATATTTATAAAGTTCAATTTGCCATTCTTTTGAAATCAGACTTTTTCTGTCTTTAACTGCAAATACGGTATGGAAATGAATTTGTGTGTAGGTGTTTGCCATTTTATTTCAGTTTAGAGGTCTAATTTCAAAAAGGAAATCGCGATGAGGTGAGTTCTAAACATTGACCCTTATCCATAAAAATAAGAATTTTGAAAATTTATTCTTATTGTTCCGATATAGAGTATCACCCTGTGGCGGACACGGTCTACGGCACTAGGAATAATCGGTATAATATTTTTCTACCCATATAGCGTAGCTGCCAGCATGGTAAATAATCGGTATGATATATTTCTAACCATATAGCGTAGCTGCCGGCACGCGTAATATTCTGTTTGAATTTTTCTACCGATATACCGGATCAGCCGGTTGGCGGACACGGCCTAGGCCACGGTAAAAGGTCTGTCGGTTTGCGTAAAATGAAATGTTCTGATTTCATTTTATGTATGAATGGTAACAGCCCGGCATTTTGCTTAGCACCTAATCGATTCAACAACAGTTTTGACTTGATCCAGTATTTGAAATTCCTAAGTCCCGTAGGGACGTAATATCGGTAGAACAAAAAGCGAATCCATGGAATGCGTGCCGTAGGTACGCTATATAACTCCTCTTTCGGCCTAGCGCTGCGCAAGGGGCCATGAGTAATGGCGACCGAATCCGCCGGCTGGCGGATGACGGGCCGAGTGAAGCCCTGGATTCCCGAGGATCGCTATGGGCGATCTCGAGGATGGAAGGGGGATACTGAACGAGCCCTGAAGCATAGCGTCCGGCCGCCACTGGCGGTCGGAAGGCCCCTGCAGATCCTATCTATCTGTATTCAAAGGGATTACTTCCAATCGTAATGGATGGAGAGTTCATGGGGCGATAAAAACACGAATGATTCCCTGTTTTCGATAAGGATGCTGTCGGGAAATGCATAGATCAAATCGCGCTCCAGGCTGCTCAGGGTGGTGGCTCTGCGGATACGTATTTCTAAAAATACCAGCTCTCCCGCAGCGTTTTGGATTATTTTGCAAGACTCAACAGGAATGCGTTCGTCGGTAGCTCGATAGGTAATGTGCAATTTGTCATCCTGAAATGTGCTATCTATGGCAATGTCATCCACCCAACTTTTTCGATGAATATTGGCACTTAGAAAAAAGTCCAGCTCCTTTTTCCAATCTTCGGCCGTGTAGGATAAGGTTTGAGTTTCGGGAGACTCTTCACCGACTTTCACTGTTTTATTCACGGGGCCCTTCTCCTCTAGTTTGGAAAGGTGATTCTCCAGCACACTATCGATTCGAATGATGGGGGAATCCGCGCCGGCCGGAGCTTGCGGAGCTTCGCAGGCGGCTAAAAACCAAGCCATGGGAAGGAAAAAGATTATGTATTTCATCATTTGAATAAAGATTGACCGGTCATTTCTTTAGAGTGTTCCAGATCCATAATTTCGAGAATGGTAGGCGCCACATCCGCAAGTATCCCGTTTTTCAGCTGATGCTTTTTATCGCGACTGACATAAATAATAGGTACGGGGTTTTTGGTATGCGCTGTATTGGGAGAGTTATCGGGATTGATCAAATAATCCGAATTTCCATGATCAGCTATGATAATCAGGTCGTAGCCCCTGTCGAGAGCTGTTTCCACATTTTTCTTCACACAAGCATCCACTGTATGCGCGGCTTTCTTAGCAGCTTCAAAAACGCCGGTATGGCCTACCATATCGGCATTGGCATAGTTGAGGCAAATAAAGGCCGGCTTCTCTTTTACAATCTTTTCGTTTATCGCGTCGCACACTTCAAATGCACTCATTTCGGGTTGCAAATCGTAGGTAGCCACTTTAGGAGAGGCGATCAGGATGCGATCTTCCCCTTTAAATGGTGTCTCCCGGCCCCCGGAAAAGAAAAATGTTACGTGGGGATATTTTTCAGTCTCAGCAATTCGCACTTGACTTAGGCCCGCATTTGCAATGACTTCGCCCAGCGTTCCAAGCAAATGATCTTTGGGGAATAAGACATTAATATCGTTAAAGGTATCATCGTAGGCTGTCATCGTAATGAAGTGCAAGGGGAGAGGGACCATTTCGGTTTCCTCCACTGGCTTCTGACTTAGAGCATAGGTAATCTGCCGAGGTCTGTCTGACCTAAAATTAAAGAAGAAAACCACATCATCTGCTTGAATACGCCCCTGTTTTGTATAGTCTTGATGGATGAGCGCCGGCAAAAACTCATCGGTGGTATCCTTATCGTATAGCTGCTCTACGGCAGATAGCAGGTCATCCGTGCTACTTCCCTGTCCATGAACTAAAAGGTCATATGCCTTTTGGGTGCGTTCCCACCTATGGTCTCTATCCATGGCATAATACCGACCTATTACATCGACCAGGTGGATGTGATCTACGCCTTCCATGCTTTCCAGCAAGCGCTCCAAAAAACTGTATCCACTTTTCGGATCCGTATCCCGGCCATCGGTAAAAGCGTGAATATAGACCGGCACATCCTGAGTTTTCAGGTATTCCACACAATCCAATAAGTGATTGATATGAGAGTGTACACCTCCATCAGAAACCAGACCCATCATATGAAAAGGCTTATCGTTTTCTCTGGCGTATTGCAGGGCGTTTTGGAAAGCCTCATTTTCAAAGAAGCTACCATCTGCCAGCGCTTGATTAATCTTAACCAGATCTTGATACACAATTCGTCCTGCTCCAATATTGAGATGCCCCACTTCTGAATTGCCCATTTGGCCCTCCGGCAGACCGACCTCTTCACCAAAAGTGGTCAGTTCAGCAGTTGGATAATCGTTCATAAGCTTATCCATAAATGGAGTGTGTGCCTGGCGAATGGCATCGGCCTTTGGATCAGTTCCGAGGCCCCAACCGTCTAAAATCATCAAGAAAGCAGGTCGTTTCATAATTTGGTATTTACAAGACTAAGGTACAAAGTACTAACAGGAGATGCTCAGAAATGATGTGGGAAAATAGGTCTTCTCTTTTTCTTTTTTATTTGGGGGTATCCCCGAGGCGCCTGCGGCGCTCGAGGGCCGGGCTGCTACAGGGTGCCGTCCTCGCGATCGCCAACGGCGATCCGCGGGACCCAAAGGCCTTCCGCATCCCTTACCCACTTTACTTGCCGGTGTAGGGTGTGAGATTGAGCGTTTCTGAATCCATTGAATAAATCTGCACCATAGAATAGGTAGGCACTTCATAAATCCTCATACCTACCGATTCCAAAGAGAGCAAAATCATACTTTATGGGGTCAGTAGGGTCAAGTTTTACCAATTCCTCTCGCAATTCCAGCACGGCCTTCCAATCTCTCGTTTTTCTTTTCAGCAGTCCCAGAGTTCTTGCTACGCGTTCCACATGTACATCTAGTGGAGGACAAAGTTGGTCAGTGCGTATGCTTGTCCATAGTCCGAAGTCAACGCCATTGGTATTTGGGCGCACCATCCATCGCAGAAACATATTGAGTCTTTTGCAGGTCGATTTGCGCTCTGGTGTAGCGATGTGTTTTTGGGTGCGACGCGGTGCATCGGGCAGACTAAAAAAAGATTGCTGAAAACCGATGAGTGCGGATTCTATGGTTTCATCTTCAGGACTCAGATGCTGACTAAAAGCGTCTTCCAGTGAGTCGTGCTTCTTGTAATAATTCTGCAAAAAACGCAGGAAGTACAGGGTGTCAGTTGCATTAAAAGTACGGTGCTTAAACGCTAAAAACCGTTCCGCTTGCTTTCGATCGTGATGTAAAATGAAATGATGCGGTCGTCCCTCCATCAATTCGATAAGTTGTAAGCCTTTATCGATTATGGTTTGCCGACGGCCCCAAGCTAAGATGGAGACCCAGAAGGCAATAATTTCAATATCCTGCAGGCTTTGAAACTGGTGAGGAAGTGCGATAGGGTCTTCTTCGATAAAGTCAGGCTGTTCGTACTGCACTGCTTTTTCGTTCAATAGCTGAGTCCGTGCCGCTGCGGAGAGGGGCCTATTAGTGCGCATATCAAGAATTGAAAGTGACTTTCTTTAGTCCAATGTCTGAGCTATCTCGATAATCTCATAACCTTCAATCATGTCTCCTACCTTGATGTCGTTGAAGTTCTTAACGGAGAGTCCACACTCCATACCGTTTTTGACTTCTTTGACGTCGTCTTTATAGCGTTTTAGTGAGTCGACCTCACCTACGACGCCTTCTTTAGTCGGATAAATGACGATTCCGTCACGAATGACGCGAATATTCGTGTTTCGGGTTATTCTCCCTTCCTGAACGATACAACCAGCGATGGTTCCCACCTTACTGATCTTAAATATTTCGCGAACTTCCACCTGGCAGACAATTTTCTCTTCCTTGGTCGGTTCCAACATCCCTTCAATCGCCATTTTGATTTCTTCAATGGCTTCGTAGATGATAGAGTAAGACTTGATTTCTACTCCTTCACTCTCTGCGAGTTTTCTTGCATTCATAGAAGGTCGTACCTGGAAGCCAATGATAATGGCATCTGAGGCCGAGGCCAGTAGTACATCAGACTCGATGATCTGACCTACCGCTTTATGAATGACATTTACCTGAACCGTCTCCTGAGAGAGTTTGATTAAGGAGTCACTTAATGCCTCTATGGATCCATCCACATCACCTTTAACGATCAAGTTCAATTCCTTAAAGGTACCTAGGGCAAGTCTACGACCGATCTCATCCAAACTAATTCGCTTAGACGCTCGTGTATTTTGCTCTCTAAGGATTTGAGCTCGTTTCGTCGCAATCTGTCGAGCTTCTTGTTCCGATTCGGTTACTTTGAAGCGTTCGCCCGCTTGTGGCGCACCACTTAAACCTAATATTAGTGCTGGTTGAGCAGGGCCAATTTCCTTTACGCGCTCTCCGATTTCATTATACATGGCTTTTACTCGGCCAGAGTGTTCACCTGCAATGATTGGATCACCTATTCGGAGTGTTCCGGTTAGAATAAGCACATTGGTTGTATACCCTCTACCTTTATCTAAGGAGGCCTCTAGAACCACACCGATTGCTTCCCGATCCGGATTTGCTTTCAGTTCTAAAACATCTGCTTCCAGCGTAATTTTTTCAACCAGCTCGGGAATTCCTTCTCCGGTCATTGCTGATATATCCTGAGATTGATATTTTCCACCCCAATCCTCAACGAGGTAATTCATTTGAGCGAGCTCATTTTTTATACGTTCCGGATCTGCACCCGGCTTATCTATTTTGTTGATAGCAAATACCATAGGGACCCCAGCGGCTTCAGCGTGAGAAATCGCCTCTTTGGTTTGGGGCATGATTCGATCATCGGCTGCAATGATGATAATCGCAACATCCGTTACTTTGGCACCCCGTGCACGCATAGCTGTAAAGGCCTCGTGACCCGGCGTATCTAAAAAGGTAACTTTTTTGCCTTCTTTTGAAGTTACTTCATAAGCACCGATATGCTGAGTGATACCCCCTGCCTCACCAGAAGCTACATTTTCAGATCGAATGTAATCCAGGAGGGATGTTTTACCGTGATCCACGTGTCCCATTACTGTAATAATAGGTGAGCGTGGACTCAAGTTTTCATCCTCGTCATGTAAGATATCTTCTTCTTCTGTTTGTTCTTCAGCGGAAATAAACTCGACATCGTAATCAAATTCATCTGCAACGAGTTCTATGATCTCCGCATCTAGTCGCTGATTTATCGATACGATAACGCCAAGATTCATGCAGGTTGTAATAATATCCGTTGGACTCAGATCCATAAGGCTTGCCAAGTCAGACACGGAAACAAACTCCGTAACTTCCAACTTTTTCTCTTCCTGCTGTTCGAGCTGTTCCTGCTGTTGCATTTCCTGCTCGCGCTGTTTCTCGCGGCTATCCTTACGTGTTGATTTTGATCGACGCGACTTTTTACCTCCGGAAATTCGGGCCATTGTGGCCTTGATTTTCTCTTCGATTTCCTTTTGAGTGATCTCTTGAGGCTCCTCGCGACCTTTTCGTTTTCCTTTTGCTCCGCGGCGTTGACCTTTATTTTTAACGTTAGGCACTACCTTTCTGCGGCGGCGCTTGCGTTTAGGTTTACTGTCGCTGTCTTCTTCTTTTTTCTTCTTTTTCTTTTTATCGAATTTTTTCAGGTCTATTTTACCCTGAACCTTTAAGCCCTTAAGCGTTGGCGCTTTTGTTTTAACAACACTTTCCTCAGCGCTACCCTCATCAGTGCTTCCTGCATCTGAGGCACTGTCTGTTGCAGCTTCCCCTTCAGGTGGCGACTTGATGCCTTTTGGAGTTTTGCTTTTCTCCTCTTCTTTTGCTTCTTCTTTGGACTTTTTAACCTCCTCGGCTTCTTTTTCTTTCTTCTGTTTCTCCTCTTTTTCCCGTGCTTTTTCTTCTTCTTTTTCTTTTTTTGCTGCCGCGGCTTTCTTCTTGCGTTCAGCTGCTTCCTTTTTCTCCTTGTCCAAGTCTATTTTTCCGACTACTTTGGGACCTTTAACTCGTCGGTTACCCTCTTCAGATTCTTTTTCCGGCTCAGGTTCTTTTTTGTCTACCTTCTCTTCTTTGCCTGCCTTTTCTTTCTTCTCTTCCTCCGGTACAGTTTCAGGAGTTTTTTCTTCGGACTTTTCGGGTTCAGGAGCTTCTGCCTCTTTCTGTTCTACCTCTTCCTTTGGAGTGGATTTGGCTGCATCAGACTCAGCTTTTTTGACTGGTTCTTCTTCCTTCTCCTTATTGTAGCCGAGAGTGATTTGATCCGCTTGCTCTTTCACGGAAATGGAACTTTCAAATGCTTTTAAAAGCTCATCATACATTTCATCGCTTACCTTGGCCGTAGGTTTGTTGTCAATATCAAACCCATTCTCGTTCAAGTGTTCTACAATAGTAGCCACTCCGACGTTTAATTCCTTCGCGATTTTTACTAAGCGTTTCGCCATTCGTTTATTTTCTCCTCTTTCAGTTAGCGGATATACTGATATTCTATATCCAAGTGATATTTTGGTCTGCGAAGATATGCATTATAGTTCGTCTTCTTCAAATTCATTGATCAAGACTTGAAGCACGGCATCGATAGTTTCTACTTCGAGGTCTGTGCGACGTTGCAATTCTTCACGAGTTAAATTTAATACTGATCTGGCAGTATCACACCCAATGTCTTTTAGTTGTTCAATTACCCACTCTTCGATTTCATCTGAAAACTCTTCCAGGTCAATATCTTCAACTTCTTGCATGACATCGTCTCGAAGGACATCAATTTCGTATCCGGTCAGGCGCCCAGCAAGTTTAATATTTGATCCCCCTTTACCAATGGCCAGGGAAACTTGATCTTGCTCTAAGTATACCTTCGCTGTTTTCTCCTCATCATTTAAATCGATGCGAGAAACCTTTGCGGGGGTTAATGAGCGTTGGATAAACAACACATTATTTGTCGTATAATTCACGATATCTATATTCTCATTGCGTAACTCTCTCACAATTCCGTGAATTCGAGATCCCTTCATACCGACACAAGCACCTACGGGATCAATCCGATCGTCATAGGACTCTACCGCTACCTTAGCTCTTTCGCCAGGCATTCGGACTATTTTTTTGATCGTAATGAGACCGTCTTCAATTTCTGGCACTTCCTGTTCCATGAGTCGTTCGAGGAACTTAGGTGCAGTACGACTAACAATTACTGTCGGATTATTGTTCCTCATTTCCACTTCTGTGATTACGCCTCTTACCATATCGCCCTTGCGGAAAAAGTCTCCTCGAATTGTTTCTCTTCTCGGCATAACCAACTCATTATCGGTGGCATCGTCGAGAATGAGTACTTCGTGCTTCAAAATTTGATGCACTTCACCGATGATCATATCGCCTACGCGGTCTGAATATCTTTTAAAGATTTCATCTTTTTCAAGCTCCATGATTCGAGCGATAAGCGTCTGGCGCGCTGCCATAATGGCGCGGCGGCCAAAGTCGACTAGCGACAACTCTTCATAGCACTCTTCACCTACTTCGTAATCGTCCTCTATAGCTTGAGCCTCACTGATGGAGATCTGACTATTCTGATCGGTAACCTCTCCATCTGCCACAATCTCCCTTACGCGCCACATTTCCAGGTCTCCCTTGGACGTATTGACAATGATATCAAAGTTTTCATCCGAACCGTATTTCTTCTTGATCAGGGTTCGAAAAACATCTTCAAGTACTTTGACCATCGTAGGCCGGTCGATATTCTTTCCGGCCTTGAATTCATTAAAGGTTTCGACCAAATTCATATATGTATTCGTTTATGAGCTGTTATTATTAAATAGCAAGTTTGACGCGCGCTGTATCTATAGCTGGGAAAGCGATTTCACTTTCCACTTTTTTTCGAATTTTACGTTTTCCCTCTTTTTCGACAATCCGCCGTTCCACGATAATACTGTTTTCCAAAACATCGAGTAAGCGACCGTCGAACTTTTCGCCGTCCGTCAGTTTAATTTCCAATTTGCGTCCTACGTGCTTACCATACTGACGCAAAAGCAAAAGGGGTCTTCGTGCACCGGGTGAAGAAACTTCTAATATATAGTTTTCTTTAACCAGAGGTGACTCATCCAAATCCTCTTCTAAAAATCGACTTATCTTTCTACAAGTCGTGAAATCCACGCCCGTGTCACAGTCGATATAGACTTCGATTTTACGGCCACGCTGCACTTCCTTTACCTCAACGCAAAAGCAACTCTCGTACTCCGATTCTTTAAACTTTTCTTCTAATTTTTTCTCTATATGTTCAGCTGCCGTCATCATTCCGTTGCATAAAAAAAAGGGAACGATCTGCTCCCTTCCCTCTAAATTCCCCACAAAGATAACGTTTTTCTAAGAGGAATGCAAGGATTTGTAATTGCAGACAGACTTGGGATGAAAATTATAGTTATTTGACTAGCGGGAACTAAAATTTTATGAAATATCGATCGGGAGATTAAAAGTGTAGAACAAGCAGTAGTTCTTTCTAATTCCTGGGCATTATAATATCTTTGCGTTTTGGCTTTGACGAGCATCTCATACTTATATTTATTCTCCATAAGACGGAAAACACCTTATGTCACAAAAATCAGCTTCCCTTCGCACTGCTTTTGAACAGCTTTCCCGGGCCTTACCCCAAACACCTCGGGCAGCTTATGTTTTGGGTACGGGCTTGAAAGGATTAGTCGAGGAGCTCGAGCATCCCATGCGGATTCCCTATGGAGATTTTACCGATCTTCCACAGGCCACTGCACCGGCTCACGGGGATGCATTTTTCTTTGGTTATTTGGATGGGCAACCGGTGATCATGATGTCCGGTCGTTTTCACTATTATGAAGGATATAGCATGAAACAGCTCACGTTTCCTATCCGCATGATGTGTTTATTTCCCTTAGAGTTTATTTGGATTTCTAACGCGGCCGGCAGTGTTAACCCCGAGATGAAAACAGGGGATATCGTTTTTATACGTGACCACATAAACATGATGCCTGATCACCCCCTTCGCGGTTCTAACGACGAGACACTTGGACCTCGCTTTCCCGATATGTTACATACCTATGATCCCGACTGGAATGCCGAAGCATGCGCGCAGGCTGTGGCATTTGATTTAGAGGCACACCAGGGAGTTTATTGGGCGTGGGCCGGACCCAGTCTTGAAACCCCTGCAGAATATAAAATGATTCATAAGTTGGGAGCTGATGTCGTGGGTATGTCAACCGTACCCGAGGTGCTCGTCGCAAAACATATGGGTCGCAAAGTGGTTGTAAGTTCAGTGGTATCTAATGTCTGTTATCCACCCGAGGCCATTCGGGAAACTACAGCGGAGGATGTAATTGAAGCCGTAGAGGCTGTTTCGCAGCCTTTGAGAAAATTAGTACGCCACATGACAAAGCAGTGGCTAGCAGAGATAAGTGGCCCGAACAATTGAATAAAATATGACTAAAAATAAATCTACGTCTATTCACATCGTGAATGCAAATGAGAATAATCTCAAGTCAGTACACGTTGAAATTCCCCATTACAAAATGACCACCCTGACAGGGGTCAGTGGAAGTGGGAAGTCCTCTCTGGCATTTAATACCATATATGCAGAGGGGCAACGGCGGTATATGGAAACCTTCTCTGCCTACGCTCGCCAATTTATCGGTGAAATGGAGCGTCCTGACGTAGAGCAAATTACTGGCTTGAGTCCAGTGATTTCCATCGAACAAAAGACCACCGGAAACAATCCGAGGTCTACAGTAGGTACCATTACTGAAATATATGATTTCCTTAGGCTTTTATATGCGCGAGCTGCAAAAGCGTATTCTTTTGATACGGGTAAGGAGATGGTCCAATATACTGAGAAACAAGTATTAGAGGAGATCCTCGAACGCTTTGAGGGAAAGAAAATTGCCATTCTGTCTCCGCTCGTTAGATCGAGAAAAGGACACTACAGGGAGCTTTTTCAACAAATAAAAAAACAAGGATATACAAAGGTTCGAGTCAATGGTGAAGTGCAAGACATAGAGTCGGATATGGCAGTAAGTCGCTATAAAACTCATGATATTGAGGTCATAATTGACCGATTAAGTGTAGAGGAACCTAAAGTTGCGCGTCTGAGTCGTGCACTCGAGCTCGGCTTCAAAATGGGACAGGATATGATTTACGTCCTGGACTGGGAATCTGGCGATATCAAAACGTATTCTAAGCAACTTATGGATGCAGATTCCGGGGTGTCTTATGAACGGCCTTCCCCAAACACTTTTTCTTTCAATTCGCCCTACGGTAGTTGCCCTCGCTGCAAGGGCTTGGGCGTTCTTCCGGATGTAGATCATGAAAAGGTGATTCCCAACGACGAAAAATCAATTAATGAGATAGGCATAGTTCCCTTTGGCGAAGTTCGAAAGAACCAGACCTTTGAACAGCTTCGGAAATTAGCTCGGCATTACAAGTTTAGTTTTGCCGCACCCGTAAATGAAATACCTAAAGAGGCCTTAGATACGATCTTGTTCGGAAGCGATAAACTCGTTTTAACTCGTTCAAAAAAATCGGGAAGCGACTATCACATGGATATTGCTCAAGAAGGGATCATTCAAATTATTCGAGACACCTACGAGTCTACGTCTTCAGAGCATCTTCGTTCATGGGCGGAAAACTTCATGACTTTACAGCCTTGTCCAGATTGTAAAGGCTATCGATTAAAAAAGGAATCTTTACATTTTAAAATGCACGATAGTCATATTGGGCAGTTAGCTCATATGGATTTGGATCAATTATACGAATGGCTCGAAGATCTTCCGCAACATCTGGATGAAAGACAACTCAAAATAGGGCAGGAGGTGCTGAAAGAAATTCAAGTCCGACTACATTTTATGTTGCAGGTCGGGTTAGATTATCTCGCACTCGACCGTCCGGCCCGCACCTTGTCCGGTGGAGAAGCGCAGCGAACGAGGCTGGCGACTCAAATAGGAAGTCAACTGACAGGTATTACCTATATTTTGGATGAGCCAAGTATTGGGTTACACCAACGTGATAATCACCGTCTTATTGATGCCTTAAAAGACCTGGCTAAGATGGGCAACACCGTCATCGTTGTGGAGCACGACAAGGATATTATGTTGGCTTCTGATTACCTGGTCGACTTGGGTCCAGGAGCTGGCAAAAACGGAGGAGAGATTGTTGCCGAGGGCCATCCCCAGTCTTTCTCAAGTAAGGACTCAATTACAGCTCAATATTTAAATGGGAAGCGCGAAATTGAGGTTCCTACAGAGAGGCGATCCAGTTCCGGTGAGTTTTTACACTTGCGCGGCGCTAAAGGACACAACTTAAAAAACGTAAACTTAGATATTCCTCTCGGCAGCCTAATTGCTGTTACGGGGGTTAGTGGTAGTGGTAAATCTTCTTTGATTAATGAGACCTTGTACCCCATATTACGTCGACATTTTCACAATTCCACGCAAATTCCATTGACCTATGAGAGCATTGATGGGCTGAAGCACATCGATAAGGTGATTGAAGTGGATCAATCACCGATCGGGCGAACACCCCGTTCCAATCCGGCGACCTATACCAAAGTCTTTACCGATATTCGAAAGCTATTCTCTGATGTTCCCGAGGCAAAAATAAGAGGATATAAGCCCGGCCGATTTTCCTTCAATGTAAAAGGAGGGCGATGCGAAGTTTGCAAAGGAGGTGGAAAGCGACTTATTGAGATGAATTTTTTACCTGATGTCTATGTCGATTGTGAAGAGTGTATGGGCCGTCGCTATAACCGCGAAACACTTGAAGTGATCTTCAAAGGAAAGACAATATACGATGTGTTGGAAATGGCGGTGGATGAGGCCGTTGAATTTTTTGAACCTATACCTAAGATTTACCGAAAGCTAAAAACTATTCAAGATGTAGGTTTAGGTTATATCACTTTAGGACAGTCTGCTCCAAGCTTGTCGGGGGGAGAGGCTCAGCGGGTCAAGCTGGCGGAAGAACTCTCTAAACGAGATACCGGTCAGACGCTGTATATACTAGACGAACCGTCTACCGGACTCCACTTTGAAGACATTCAATATCTCTTGCGGGTAGTTCAGAAGCTGGTTGATAAGGGAAATACAGTCATAATAATTGAACATAACCTCGATATTATAAAAGTAGCGGACCACATTATTGATTTAGGTCCCGAAGGGGGACGAAAAGGAGGTGAAATTCAATTTGCAGGCTCTCCGGAAGAGTTGATTACCAATTCTAGCAACTCTACAGCTCGATTTTTGAAATTAGAACTTGAGCCCTCAGAGGAGACAGTTTCGTAAAATCGACATTGTCAGGCAGTGAAATCAAAAACTTTCACTCATTTATGTACCTTTGAGCGCTGCAACGCCGTTGATAAATGAGAACAACTATCATGAAGCACCTTTTTCAAAAATTACTTTTGATCCATGTCTTTCTCTTTTTCACTTTTGCGCTCTCAATAGCGCAAGATGAAAACAGAGGATGGGAAGTCGGCGGTCGCATTGGTCCCTCTTTATATGTAGGCGATCTGAATACTAATTTCGATCTTTCAAAGCCGGGGTTTATGCTCGGCCTGGGCACGCACTACAATCTGAACAATCGATTAGCACTAGGCTTTATGTTGAATGGTGCTAGAGTATATTATCGGGATGATTATACGACTAACTTATTTCAGCAAGCGCGTAATTTGAGTTTCCGGACGGATATTTATGAAGTGGCTACGCGAATGGAGTTTAATTTCATGGAATATATACACGGGGATATCGATCATGGCATCACACCTTACCTACATGCAGGATTTTCAGCTTTTTACTACCGACCCTCTGCCACCTTAGATGGTGAAAGGTATGCCTTGCGTCCGCTGGGAACAGAAGGGCAGCCGCCGGGCGAGGAATACTTTTACATTTCATTGGGCATTGTTTACGGAGCCGGATTAAAAGTGGATATTAATTATAGATGGAGTATTCAAATCGACCTAAGTGCCCGACTACTAACCACAGATTATATAGATGATGTCAGCGGGACCTATGCAGGGGCTGACGAAATTCGAAGCTTACGTGGAGCCAATGCAGATATAGCAGTCCAATTGGCTGATCGAAGCATACCTACGGAACAATTTCCACAAATTGGGCAGCCCGGACGTCAAAGAGGAAACGGAAAGAATAATGATGCCTTTGCATTCCTATCCATTGGAGTGTATCGATATTTTGGTCACATGCGTTGTCCTCGAATTTCTCCTTTGCACTAAGTTTTTATGATACAAACCAGCCAGTTTACTTTACCTGCTCACGAGCGCGGATTTCATTTAATTACGGATGAGGTGGTCAAAAACCTCCCCAAATTATTCCGAGCAGGCCTCCTGCATCTTTTTATCTGCCATACCTCGGCCGGAATCACGCTAAACGAAAATGCAGACCCTGATGTGCGGCACGACTTTCCGCTATTCTTTGATCGCTTGGCACCAGAACACCTGCCTGGTCTACGGCACACCTTAGAAGGTTCGGACGATATGCCAGCACATATCAAAGCCAGTTTATTAGGCCATTCTATAAGCATACCTATAGCAAACCACCAACTCGTATTGGGGCAGTGGCAAGGTATTGTATTGGGTGAGTTTAGAAACCAGGCTACTCCAAGGCGCTTTCAGTGCACCATGATCGGAGAGGATTAAATACCACCGCTTTTTAGCTTGCGAATTAAACGGAAAGTGCAGAGGATTAATGAAAATGCTTTAGCCTTCGGACTTCTTCTTCTCGTAAAGATCGGATATAACCACGTCCCAGCCCCTTTTTGGTTAAGCCCGCCAATATGACTCGGTCGAGCTTGATTACCCGATACCCCAAGTGATCAAACAAGCGCCGAACAATGCGGTTTCTGCCAATATGAATCTGCACGCTTACCCATGTTTTGGGTTTCCGAGCGATATAATTGGCTGCATCTACTTGAGCAAAACCATCTTCCAGTTCAAGACCGGCCCGGAGGCGATCTAAATCCTGAGGTAGTACATCAGTATGTAACTCAACCTCATAAACTTTTTGAATCTCGTGAGAGGGGTGAGTTAGCTTTTTAGCCAAATCTCCGTCATTGGTTAGCAAAAGTAAGCCTGTTGTGTTGCGATCGAGGCGACCTACGGGAAAAATTCGAGCGTCGGTCATGCCTCCCATAAGGTCCATAACAGTTTTTCGACCCTGAGGGTCATCCTTAGTGGTGATAACATTTTTGGGCTTATTCATGAGAAAGTAGACTTTCTCCTCCTCCAATTCGATTTGCTGACCGTTGTACTCCACCACATCATCCGATTGAATCAAGACCGCTGGATTTTTCTCTACAGAACCGTTGACCTTTATTTTACCGGCTTTCACCCAGTCCGCGGCTTTCCGGCGTGAACACAATCCGCAGTGCGCTACAAATTTATTGAGGCGCATGCCTTCAGGGCGATCCGTTTCCGAAGGAGAATTAGAATGGGGCATCTGTGTCATCTTCATCGTCATTCATACGGGAAGCCATTGTGATAATGGAGTCTGAGCTGTTGGCTGTGCTGGGATTGAACCCATCAAAGCCTGTTTCTTCCCATTCCTCAAATCGAGTATATGGCCCAATAAACCTGACAGGTACATTAGCCGTCGGACCATTTCTATGCTTTGCAATATGGACCTCTGTTTTTTCTTCTTCGCCCGGTTCTGCCTGGTCGTAGTAATCAGCACGATACAAGAAAATCACCATATCGGCATCTTGCTCAATGGCTCCTGATTCCCGAAGATCAGATAATTGCGGGCGCTTATCCGGCCGGCTTTCCACCTGTCGGGACAACTGTGACAATGCGATAACAGGTACGTCCAATTCCTTGGCCATCGCTTTCAAAGCACGGGATATCTTACTTATTTCCTGTTCTCTATTGCCATTTTTATTATCCATTCCCCCACTCATCAATTGGAGGTAGTCAATAATAATTAACTGGATATCGTGCTGCATCTTAAGCCGGCGACATTTGGCACGCAGCTCGAAAATGTTGATTTGGGGGGTATCGTCAATAAAGATATCAGCATCCGATAAGCGTTCGATGGAGCGATTGAGTTTCGTCCAGTCGGTATCTGTCAAATCCTTGGCATCCCTAATTTTATTAGACGTAATACTGGCGTCCATCGAGAGCAGTTTATTGGTCAACTGCAGACTCGACATCTCCAGAGAGAATACGGCTACACCCTGATTGTGATCCATTGCAGCATTTTTCGCCAAGGCCAAAGTAAATGAAGTCTTACCCATACCCGGTCGTGCCGCCACTATGATTAGATCGGATCGCTGCCAACCGGAAGTTATGCGATCTACAGCTGTAAATCCACTCGCTACCCCTAAGTTGTCCGCATCTTCCTCGGCGAGCTTCTCCATTTGTTTCCGCGCCTGGATCACTAATTCTTTAATTGCGGAATACGATCGGTTTAAGTTGTTCTGTGTAATGTTGAAAAGTCCGGTTTCTGCCTCGTCCAAGAGTTCAAAAACATCTTTCGTTTCATCAAATGATTTGTTGATGACCTCAGTAGATACTCTAATCAACTCGCGTTGAATGTGTTTTTGCACGATGATACGTGCGTGGTACTCAATATTGGCTGAGGAAGCCACCTTATTCGTTAGATCTACTAAGTAGTGCGGCGACTCTAATTGGTCGAGTTCGCCAGACTTTTTTAGAGCCTCATATACCGTGTGTAAATCCACAGGCAAGGTCTGCTCAAATAAGTTAATCATTGATTCATAAATCACTTGATGCGCAGGCAAATAGAAACTCTCTGGACTGAGATAATCCATCACTACTGTTAAGGCATCTCTATCGATAAGCAGGGCTCCTAACACAACTTGTTCCACGGGAACTGCTTGCGGCTGAACCTTACCCAAATTAAGTCCGTCTGGACTGTCCTTGCGCAGGGGTTTGATGTGCCCTGTATTTTGATATTTTTCCAGTTTGTTTTGTGATTTGCTCATTCGGTAAGATTCTCAGCGATTTGTGAAGTTTGCGATGATGTAAAACTAATATTTCCTCATCAATTGAACGCGCTTTATCTAATTCTCAATCTGAGTAAGTTGTGAATAAGTCACAAACTCTTGTGAATAAAATGTGTAAAAACCGTTTTGAGTTCCATTACCTTCGTTTATTTGCGGTATTTATACATATTAAATGACATAATATGTTTGAAGCTGCCTGAAAACACATCTAAATTTCTATATATGATAGGCGTTATAGCAACATATTAAGCATATTAAATATACCTAAATATGATACTTGTCAATACAGACAGTATCTGCCCGCGGCTAGTTTGCGGTTCTTCGTGTGTTAATATGTACTTAATATTAATTTGAGCAGTTACATCTACTTGTAGAATAGAAATATTCTTTGTATCAGCCTTTGGAGGGCGACGCATTTTTAACTTTTTCGCTAGCCTCCTGGCGTTCTTTCACTTGCTCTTTTTGCGCCTCCAATTCTTTTTTAAGGGCTTTTTGCTCTGCCGTATTATCTACGATATTTTTTTCGTTCTCTTCAATTTCTTCATAAGCCTTTTCAATGCGCTTTTCATAATTCTCTTTTCTGCTTTCCAGTCGGCTGAGATCGCGCTCCATATCCTTGAGTTGTTCCTTCGCTTCTTCTAAGGCCTGCTCAGCTTGAAATATTTTTAGCGCGTGCTGGAAGTTGTCGAGTAGGGTTTTGAGTTCTTTCTGCGCCTCTTCCTCTCCCCAAAAGTCGGGAAAGGTCTCTCCGCGTCGCACCCACACTTTCACACGTATAGATGTATCTAACTTTTCCGTCTGCATAAATAGATCCACTCCAAAAAGAGTAGATACCTCATCTCCTTTTATATCTTCTGCCCGATATTCGCGCGGTCTTCGGCTGCGTTTGACACGCAAGGCGCGTTTATCCATAAAGTTTTCCCACACATCTTCGACTTGCTCATCATCTTTTGCGACCACGTCAAAAAACACGCCATTGTGCACGCCTTCCGACATTTTCATCAATTCGTACTGGTATTGGGCATTTAGACTCGTCGAAAGACCCACAAATAGGAGTAACAGGAGGGAATTATAAATATGTTTCATACTTCCTAAGATACAAAAGAATCTATAAATAGGGAATGCTCAGCTTAGAGGTCATAATTAACAGAGACATGATCACTTTTTGCCCGCGCCTGACACGTGAGTATATAGCCTTCCTCTTTTTCTTCGTCAGCCAGAGCAAAGTCGACATCCATTTCCACCTCCCCGTCGATCACTTTGGCCATGCAGGTTGCACAGGCACCGCTGGTGCAAGAGTGAGGTGCATCGATTCCCTCATCAATAAGCGTATCGAGTATGGTTTTATCGCCCATGACCGAAAAGGTATGTTCTTCGCCCTCTAGTACGGCATGCAAGGTCCAGCTGCCCTCTTCATGAGCAGCTTCTTGCCGGTCTTTCGCCGTTTGAAAGGACTCTACATGAATGTGTTTTGATGGAATACCCGCCTGTTTCCAATAGTCGTGTACATCCTGATTCAAGGAACCGGGCCCGCAGACATAATAATGTGCCTCAAAATTTCTATGGTCATTTCGCTTCAGCCATTTCGCCACTTTTTTAGTGTCGATGCGGCCATGCCAAGGCTGGGAATCATCGATCTTAAAAATATTCCATTTGGGACGAGGCACGCGCGAAAAAACATGTTTAACATAAAGCTGGCCTTTATAGGTGTCGGCTAGCTCTTCGAGTTCTTTTTTGAAGATGATATCATCCTCATTTCGATTGCCGTAAAGCAGATGAATTTGACTTTTAGGTTCGGCTTCGAGTAAATATTTAATCAAACCAAAGATTGGCGTAACTCCACTTCCGGCGGCAACAAAATAGTGATATCGGCGTTCCTCAGGTTTTGCTTGTACGGTAAAGCGTCCATCGGGTGCCGTCACCTCCAGCATATCGCCCGCCTGGACGGATTCCACCATTTCCGGAGACACTTTTCCGCCTTCTACCTTTTTGACCGTAATACGCAAGCCCTCATTTAAGGTTGGCGAGGACAAACTATATGAACGCTCCTCCACTCCATCTCCCATTTCAATCCGGACATTAAGAAACTGACCCGCCTCAAAATCGAAAGACGCTGCCGCTTCCTCCGGCACTTCTAATTCTATAGATTTAGCTAGTGGCGTCTCCTGTTTCGTATCTTTTACCCGTAGTGTATACCAGTTTGACATATTTATTATTTAAGGGTGTAACAGCCCTGCGAAAATATAGTTTTATCATGAATTAGAGAATGACTCCAGGTTTTTTCTATTTGGCGGTGCCGCTCGATGCCGAGCGGCCGGGCTATCCGCTCGTAGTCAGGGGCACGGAGGCGTTGGCATCCGTAGGGCTACGTAGGGCTTCCTGCGGTCGCCGCCTCGCTTTACGGC
>Ga0209944_1000256_pt1 | contig 23459 bp, 4 predicted proteins | sample SalPonR1_C_D2_MG_FD_185701 | JGI IMG/M metagenome (GOLD analysis project Ga0209944, IMG submission 185701) | Salt pond soil microbial communities from South San Francisco under conditions of wetland restoration - Salt Pond MetaG R1_C_D2_MG... ...
AGCTGGGAGCTGGGAGCCGGGAGCCGGAAGTCGATAGTTGGTAGTCGCAAAAGACGGTTTCCGGGTTCGGGTTTCCGGTTTCGGGTCTTTGGTTTTCCGAAGGAGGCGTCGCCTGGCGCCGACCGTGCCGGTTCGGGTCGTTGGTTTTTCTGTAGGAGGCGTCTCCTGGCGCCGAGCTTGCGGTTGGAATCATTCGCGGCCTGGAGACCGCTCCTACGCGGGCCGCCGTCCAGCCCTTCGGCGACCCATCGCCGACCATTTTTCCGTAAACCTGAAACCTGAAACCTGAAACCGTAAAGCGTCCAACCGTAAACCGCCGAACTCCGTTCGACTACCGGTGCCAGGTGACGGCTTCTTCCTGCATCTCCGACAGCTGCTCGCGCAGTTGTCCGATCACAGTCTCCCAGTGCCGCTCGTCTTCGAACCACGGGAAGGCCTGGGGGAAGGCCGGGTCGTCCCAGCGCTGGGCCAGCCAGCCCTGGTAGTGGATCATCCTCAGCGCCCTGAGCGCCTCGACCAGGTTGAGCTCGCGCGGGTCGAAGTCGCAGAAGGTCGAGTAGGCATCGAGCAGCCAGCCCCACTGCTGTTCGCGGTCCTGGACCTCGCCGGAGATGAGCATCCACAGATCCTGCACCGCCGGTCCGGTCCGGCAGTCGTCGAGGTCGACGAAATGCGGGCCGTCGCGCCAAAGGATGTTGCCGGGGTGGCAGTCGCCGTGCAGGCGTATCGCGGAGATATCGCCAGCGCGCTGCCAGGCATTCTGAGCATGCATCAGCAAGTCGTCGGTCAGCGTCTTGAACGCGGATTCAAGGTGCATCGGCACCCAATTGTTGGCCAGCAGCCAGTCGCGCGGCTCGATGCCCAGAGCGTCGATCGAAATCGACCCGCGATGTTCGAAGGCCTTTGTCCGCCCCACCGCGTGCATGCGCCCGAGTGCACGCCCGATCCTGACCAGCGTGTCCTTGTCGGCCGGTTCGGGTGCATGGCCGCCCTGGCGTGGGAAGAGCGCGTAGCGGAAGTCGGCGTGCTGGTGCAGCGTGCGGTCGTCGAAGGCCAGCGGCGCCACGACCGATAAACCGGATGCCGCAAGCTCGGCGGTGAACGCGTGCTCCTCGAGTATCGATTCGTTGGACCACCGGCCCGGCCGATAGAACTTCGCGATGACCGGGTCACCCTCTTCGAGTCCGATCTGCCAGACCCGGTTTTCGTAGCTGTTGAGCGGCAGCAGCCGCCCGTCGGTGACCATCCCGAGCGCCTCGGCCGCTTCCAGTACACGCTCCGGCTGCAGGCGTTCGAACGGGTGCCCCGAACCGTTGGTTTCGTCGCTTTTCATGCGTCTATTGTGCGCGTTGCATGGACCTGATCGGGGCTTGCTGGAATCATTGCTTGCAATCGGCGTTCAAAAATGTGAGACTTGCCTCACAAAATTTCATAAAAGTTACCGAGTGGTGTCGTTTTTCACATGACGCCCCGAGCGGAAAAGGGAGCAACTGCTTCCGCTCATCCCGGATCGACAGTTGCGGTTCGACTGCTCGAGCCCGAGTAATGAAGCGCCCAAAAGAGACGTCACCTCACCGGTTCTTCTCCGCTGTGTGTTCCGTTACTACCCGCCCGGTGCATGCCGGGCTACGCGAATGACAGGATCCCGCGGCCAGCTCGGGCGGGACATGAACTGAAACGGAAAGACAGCATCGCCTGGGCGAATCCGCGTCTTCCGTTTCCGACAGGGAGATTGGGCCGTTGAAATCGAAGAACCTTTGGGCGCGCCGCGTCGGGCGTCTGCTGGGCGCGCTCGTGGTAATGGGGGGCAGCGGCCTTTCGCTAGCCGCGATCGATCTGAACCCGACTTTTACCGGTCCCGCGAGCTACACCCCGGGCACGAATGACGCTTCGTATACGTTGACGGTCGCCAACGCAGGCGACGATCCGGAAGACGACGCGACCATAGCCACCAATTTTCCGGGCAGCGTCAACGTGACATGGACGTGCGCGGCCGGGGCCAATTCGGTGTGCCCGGCCTCCGGAAACGGCAATATTTCGGGCGGAGGCTTCGAAATAGCCGACGGCGAGAGCCTGACCTTCGCGATCCTGGCCGACTTCGACTCGGGTATGACAAATTCGCCCCTGACCGTGACCGCCACGGCGACGAACAGCGTGACTCCGATGCCGGTAACGACCACCGACGGTCATACCAGCACCCTTTCGCTGCTGAGCGACCTGACGCTTGCCAAGACTTCTTCCGGGTCGACATATACCCCGGGTGAATCGTCCACTTTCACCGTGGCCGTGGCCAACGCCGGCCACAGCGACGCCGCCGGCGTTACGCTGGTCGACAACGCGCCCGCCGGCGCATCGATCAGTGGCTGGACCTGTACGCCGGCCAGCGCTTGTCCGGCGACGAGTGGTCCGGCCGGGAATATCAGCGAAACGCTCGGCGTGCCCGCCGGCCAGACCGCGACGTTCACCGTGACCGTCGCTTATCCGTCGTCGCTGCAGACCGAAACGTCGACAAACACCGCCACGATGACCGTGCCGGCGAACCTGAACGATCCGGACGGAAGCACGCCAGTGGACGCCACGGCTTCGCTGACCCGGGCTGCCGAATCCGACCTGTCGCTGGCGTTCACCGGGACCGTCCCGACAGAATTCATTCCCGGCGCCACCGCCAGCACCGATATTGAATTTACCGTGACCAACGCCGGTCCTTCGGATACGGCCGGCGCGGTCTTGCCGCTGCGCTGGGGCGATCTCGCGACATCCGTTTCGTGGAGTTGCGCACCGCTCGCGGCCTGTTCGGCCGTCGGGCAGATCGAAGTGCCCGATGGCGCCGGCGGTACCGTTTTCGAACCCACCGACAACACCGCCGGCGACGGCGCCGGAACCGGCGACGAGGATCTGATCATCGATCTCGCGGCCAGCGGGTCGGTCGTGATCACGGCCAGCCTGGAATTTGCGTCCAGCGCCCGCGGGAACTACGTCTATTCGCCGATCGTATTCGCTTCGGCGGGCGATCCGCCGGCGGCTGCCGACGAGCCGGATCCGGACACCGACAACAACAGTGCCACGCTGACGCTGACGCCCAACCGCCAGGCCGACATCGCGGTCGAAAAGATCGCGCTGGCCACGGTCAATCCCGGCTCTTCGTTCGCCTACGACATCGTCGTCAGCAATCTCGGCCCCAGCGATCTGGGCTCGGATCCGCTCGTGCCGGCCAGTTCGGGTGAAATCGGCATCCTGCTCGAAGACATCTTCGACGCTGGCCTGCTCGGCGGCCTGGCCGAGTGCGCCGATACCTCGGCACCGTGCTGGACGGCCTGCACCAGCGACTCCGGCGGCGATCCTGCAGATACAGATTTCGACCTGACCAACTGCCCGACCACCTTGCTCTCGTCCGGTGGCGATATCCAGGACCTTCGGATTGCGCTCAAGGCAGGGCACTCGACGCTGGTCAGGGCATTCGTCCGCACCGACGAAAACGCAAGCGGGCAGGTCGACAATACCGCGACCGTCACGCTGGACCCGGCAGACAGCGTCACCGAACCCGCCGTCGGCGGCGTGACGGACAACAACAGCGACAGCGTCACCAGCACCATCGATCGCAGCTCCGATCTGTCGGTGACCAAGACCGACGGCGTCACCACGGCCGTTGCCGGTGAGGAGCACAGCTACACCATCGTGGTCGAAAACAACGGCTTCATCACGGCCAACGCCGTTGAGCTCGTGGACCAGCTGCCGACCTTCGACGAGGCCGATTTCGCCGCCGGTCTCGCGAGCGCCGGATTCATGCCCAATTCGCCCCAGTCCCCGCTGACCTGGCAGTGCCAGGCCTTCGACGGGGCCTGCTGCAATACCAACAGCACCAACTGCGGGGCGGGGCAGCCGACCAACCCGCTTTCGATCTTCAACGATCCGATCGACGGCAGCGTTCTGAGCAACGAGGTCGACCTTCCGGGCCGGAGCCGGGTCGAAATCACCGTCACCGGCACCCTGGACCCGCGCGCCAGCGGCACGCTTTCCAACACCGCCAGCATTACCCCGCCGGCAGGACTGAACGATCCGCTCGCCAGCAACGATACCGATACCGACGACGATACCCAGCTGGAGCGCCAGGCCGCGATTTCGGTGACCAAGTCGCTGACGACACTGGTCGGCGTCGATTCCGCCAACCCCGACAGCCCGCCGTTCGCGCTGACCTACGCCATCTTGGTCGAAAACAACGGCCCCAGTTACGTGCCCGGCGTCCGGGTTGTGGATCCGCTGAGCGATACCGACTTCGATCAGTCGACCGCCGACTGGGAATGCGCGGTCGACATCGATCCCGGCCAGACCGCATGCGCGGCCTCGGCCGGCAGCGGAACGCTGGATACCACGGTCGATCTCGATCCGGGCGGTGAAATTTCCTTCATTGTTCGCGTCGAGACCGAGGCCACGGCCAGCGGTTCGGTCACCAACACGGCGCGCGCCGAATTGCCCAGTGGTGAGCAGTTCTTCTCGGAGGCCGTGCGCACCAGCCTGATCGGCACCGCCGAACTGGTCATCACCAAGACCGACAACCGGGCCGAGGTTGCGCCCGGCGATCCGGTGACCTACAGCATCAAGGTCCGGAACGAAGGTCCGGACGACGTTCTGAATGCGACCGTCGTCGATGAATTTCCGCTGGTCATCGACAGCCTGGCCTGGAGTTGCCAGGCCGTGACGCCGGTGCCGGGCGACATCTCGCCGCTGCGTCCCCTGGTGCCCGGGTTCACGCCCGGCAACGGCGTGGTCACAAGCCCGGATGGCCGGCACGTCTACGTCATCGGCACTTCCACCGGCAGGCTCTTCGCGTTTGACCGCAACAACGTACCGGGCGCCGGCTTCGGCGACGTGACGTTGATCGAGACCGAAATCAACGGCATCGACGATACCGGCGATGCCGGCGCAGTGGTATCCGGGATGGATCGGCCGCTGGACATCGCCATGAGTCCGGACGGTCTCAACGTTTACGCGCTGTCAAAGCCCGAAACCGTGCCCGAGTTCGGCTTTATCGACCAGTTCGCCACCTCGCGATGGAGCACCAGCACACAGACGTTCGGCTGCGGCAGTTCGAGCGTCAGCGCTGATTCGGCCAGCGTCGAGCTCAACACCGCGAACGGCTGCGCGGCCATTTCTGCCTCGTATATCCACGACGGCGTGGACGAGGCCGGCACCGTGACCTTCGACTGGTCTGTGGATCAAAGCCAGGCACACAATTACGAGGCCCGCGCCGGCGTCAACGGCGACACCCTCCAGACGCTTTCGACCAGCACCCCGGCGACTGGAACGGCGACTTTCGCTGTGGTTCCGGGTGACCAGGTGATATTCAACGTTTTCAAGAACAGCGGTTTCGGCATCAGCACCCTGAGCATCTCGAATTTCGAGTTCGTGCCCGCCGACACGGCGCCGCCGACGATTGCGGCGTTCGCCCGGTCCACCAACCCGGCGGCCTCGAATTTCGGCGAGCTGATGTTCCTCGGCAGCTTCAGCGAAGGCATCCCCGAAGAACCCACGTCGCTTTCCATGAGCAACGGAAATCTCTACGTGTCCGGCGCCGGCAATCCGAGCAATGTCGACGACGACGGCGATCCGATCGCCGATTCCGATGAACTGATCTCGATCTTCGACCGCGACCCCATCTCGGGGCTGCCTGTTCACGACTTCATTCAACTGGCCGACGTGCCGTCGAATATCGGCTCGCTGGTCGTGGATCCGGCCGGCGATTACCTGTTTGCCGGCGGCGACAGTCTGCAGATGTACACCATCGACGAGGCACAGGCCGGGCTGCCCGAAGGGCGCCTGAGTGCAGTCGACAGCCTGCCGTTCGGGACCGGCATCAACGGCCTGGTTGCGGTCGACGATGCGCCGCACCTTTACGCCCGCGCCGTGGTCGGTGGTTCGCCGCAGCTGGTGATGGTCCGATTCCTGGATATCGACGACAACCCGTCGCTGAGCCTCGAGTTCAACTACACCGCGGCAGGCCTCGGGCTGCCGGCGAATGCCATTTCCAGCGCGGGCGCCATCGCCGTGTCGCCCGATGGCGAGCATCTGGCCGGCGTCAGCGCCGACGATGACCTGCTCTATATCCTCAGGCGAGACGCCAATCCCGAGCCCGGCGGCGGCGGACTGAGCTTCCAGGAAAGCCGCGCCAACCTGATGGCCAACGACGAAAACAGCGGGTTGATCCTGGCCACCGACGTGGTTTTCGCGCCCGACGGCCGGCACGTTCTGGTGGCCCCGGCGGCCGGTGACGACAACACCAACCCGGCCCTGGCGGTATACAACCGCCGGGCGCCCGATCCGCTGTTCGCGTTCCTCGAGAATGACCGCCAGACCGACGCTGACGTCACTGGAATAAGAGCGCCCAACGACATCGCGGTCAGCCCGGACGGTGCGCACGTCTACTCGATCAGCCTGCCGGACAATTCGCTGACCCGTTTCAACCGGTTCCCGCGTCTCGGCCTGACCGACGACACCCAGGGGATGCATCTGCAGTACGCCGAAACCTATGCCGAAGGTTTCGGCGGCGTCGCCGGCCTGGACCAGCCGCGCCGCGTACTGGTCAGTCCGGACGGCAGAAGCGTGTTCGTGACCAGCGAGGCGAAGGACACGATCGCCGTGTTCACGCGCGACAACGACAAGAATTCCCCCCAGTTCGGTGAATTGACCTTCCTCGAGGTCGTCGCCGACAGCGACGCGAACGTCGACGGGCTCAACGGCGCCCAGGGCATGGCCATGGACCCGGCGTCCCGTCATCTCTACGTGGCCGGCACCTTCGACAACGCGATAGCGCGCTTCGAGCGCGATCCCGTGGACGGCTCGTTGACCTGGCGCGAGCGCGTGGTCTCGGGCGAAAACGGCGTGGTCGGGCTTTCGGGCATTCGCGACATCGCCGTGACCGCCGACGGACGGCAGCTGCTCGGCGTCAGCACCGATTCCAACGCGCTGGTGGTGTTCGATCGAGACTTCGATTCCGGCAGCAGCAGCTTCGGTGAGCTTACGTTCGTGCAGGCGCAGCTGACCAGCATCGGCGCTCGGCCCGTGGCGCTTGCCTTGCCGAACGGTTCCGCGGCCCTGGGTCAGGATGCGCACGTTTACGTGGTCGGCCAGAACAGCAACACGCTCGCGGTGCTCCGGCGCGTGACCGATGCCTCCAGCAGCGCATTCGGCCAGGTCCAGCCGATCGACGTGCTGACCAGCGGACAGGACGGAATTGCATTCATGCAGGGGCCCAACGATGTCCAGGTGAGTCCCGACGGCAAGCGCGTCTACGTGGCGGCCGAGGCGTCGAACGCCGTGCTGGTGTTCGATCGCGATCTCAACGTCAACAGCTCGAACTTCGGTGTTGTCAGCCCGGTCGAGATCCGCCGCGACAGCGTGCGCGGCGTCGACGGTATCCGCGGCGTGCGCGCGCTGGGCGTCAGCGCCGATTCGCGCAACGTCTACGCGGCAGGGTTCGGCGAAGGCGCGGTGGCGTCCTTCCGCCTCGGCACCGGCTCGGTGTGCACCGCCGGCGGCAGCGGCACCATCAACGACCAGGTCGACATCGGCGTCGGCGGCACCATCGAATACCGCGCGACCGGCGTCGTGCGACCGGGCGCCACCGGATTGCTGATCAATACCGCATCCGTCGCGGTCCCCGACAACTTCATCGCGCTGAATCCGCAGATGGGCTGTCCCAACGGCGGCGATTACTGCGCCACCGACAGCACCACGCTGGTCCCCGAGGGCTCGGTCACGATCGAAAAAGCGGCAGACGGCATTTCCTTCGTCGCCGGCGGCACCGCCGCCTACACGATCACGATCGACAACGCCGGTCCCAGCAGCCTCGTGAATTCCGCCGCGTCGCCGCTCAACGTCAGCGACCTGCTCGATGACAACGAGGCATTCGTCGACGGCTCGGCCGTATGGCGCTGCGAGGCCACCGGCTCGGGATCGCTCGAGTTCCTCGATGCCTACCGAAACCTCGACCCCGAAGACCCCACCACCGGGCCCTTCGATTCGCTCGAAGGGGTCAGCGGGCTCGCGCTGGTGCCGGGAACGCCGGGCAACTGGCTGGTCGGCGCCAGCGTGCTGGATGATTCGCTTTCGGTATTCACGCGCGACGCGATCACAGGTGAACTGCTGACCCAGACGACGCTGTCTGCCGGCGACACGCTGGGCGCCGAACCGGTCGATTTCCTCAACGGCGTCCAGTCCGTGGTTGCCAGCGCTGATGGTGCATTCCTGTACCTGGCAAGTCGGGCGTCGGACGCGGTCACCGTGCTCTCGTTGACCGAAGACATGGGCGGCAACCCGGTGCTGGGCTTCGTCCAGTCGATCAACGCAATCGAACTGGGCGAGCCCGGACTCGACCAGGCCGTCCAGGTCGTGCTGAGCGCCGACATGCAGCAGTCTCGCGTCTATGTGGCCGGGGCCAACGACGACGCCATCGCGGTATTCGCGCGTGACGAGACGTCCGGTCAGCTGACCTGGGTGCAGTCGGTGCAGGAAGGCCTTGGCGGGGTGACCGGTCTACTGGACGTCAGCCACCTGGTGCTGTCCGACGACGGTCTGCACCTGTATGCGCTTTCGCCGACCGCTGACAGCATTGCGCTGTTCGATCGCGACGCAAGCGGGCTTCTTTCGCTGCGGCGCACCTACGACGGGGCCGATCTCGGTGTCGCGATCGACGGGGTATCCTCGGCGGTGCTGGACGCCGGCGGCCAATACCTCTACGTGGCCGCCGAACTGGCCAGCCGTATCGTCGTGCTCGAGCGCGATACCAGTGCCAGCGGCAGCGCCGGAGAGCTGGTGCTTCGTTCCAGCGTGGCTCAGGACGAAAACGGCGTCAACGGCCTGGTCGGGGTGCGCCAGCTCGCAATTACCGCCGACAGCGTCAATCCCAACAACATCCACGTATACGCCACGTCGCAGGCCACCAGCAGCGTTGCCTGGTTCATTCGCGACGACGCCGACGGGTCGCTGGCCTTCGGCGGCCTCAGGGGCAACCAGAGCAGCACGCCCACCGGTCTTGGCGGTGCGACCGGAATCGTAGTGGATGAATTCCTGGGACAGGTCTTCGTCGCCGGTACGGCCGAAGCCGCACTGAGCCGCTTCCAGCGTCAGGCCGACTCGTTCTGTCCGGCCAGCGGCACCGGCGAGCTCGAAAACGTACCGTTCAACATCGGTGCCGGCGGCAGCGTGACGTTCTTCATCGAGGTGGATCTGGCCAGCGAATTTACCGGCGTCATCGACCCGGTCAGCGGCGACAGTACCGGCGCGTTCGAGAACATTGCGACCCTCGTTGCGGACGCCGACCCGCTGAACCCGACGCAGGCGTCCGCGGTGACCAGCGTTATCGACACCATTGCCGACCTGGCCATGACCAAGACCGACAATCTGCGCGAGTTCGACGGCCTGGCCGGTGCCACTTCGATTGCAGGAACCAACAGGCATGTCTATACAGGCGCGCCGGACGACAACGGCATCGGCATGTTCGTGCGCAACGTCGATCCCGGCCAGCCGGGTCACGGCCGGCTGGAGTTCCGCCAGGCCGCCATATCGGGCGAAGGCAACTTCGAAAGCATCAACGATGTTGCCGACCTTGCACTGTCCGGCGACGGGCGACAGGTCTATGCGGCCAGCAAGGCCGACAACAGCCTGGTCACCATCGATCTGGATGCCGATAGCGGCGAGATGACCTTCGGCGACGTGCAGCAGAACGGGGTATTCGGCGTCAGCGGCCTGTCCGGCGCGACGGCGGTTGCGACAAGCCCCGACGGCGCCCACGTCTACGCGCTGGGCGCCTTCTCCAATGCGATTGTTGCGTTCTCGCGCCAGACGGATGAATCGGCGGAAGACTTCGGGCGATTGACCTACCTGGAATTCGACCAGAACGGCGTCGGCGGCGTCGGCGGCATGGGTGCGCCGGTTCAGCTCGCCCTCACCGCCAATGGTCGGCACGTCTACGTGGTGGGCGAGGAAGCCGATACGCTGGCGGTCTTCGAGCGAACCCGTACCGAAGCCAGCGCCAGTTTCGGCCGGCTCGAGTACGTCACCCACTACACCAACAACACCGTGGATGCCGAGGACGAGCCGATTGCGGCCGGCATGGGCGGTGTCAGGGATGTTGCAGTCAGCGCCGACGGCGCAACGGTATACGTGCTCGGCGCCGAAACCGGCACCCTGGCGCGCTTCACCCGCGACCCCGCGACCGGCGAGCTCGACTGGGTCGAATTCCTTCAGGACGGCACCGGCGGTGTGGTCGGCTTGACCGGCGCCAGATCGATGCTGCTCGACGAGATCGAGTTGTCGCTCTATGTGGCCGGCGAGACGGCCGGCGCGATCACGCGCTTCGACGTCGACGTCGCCGACGGCAGCCTGTCGTTCGGCGGCCAGATCGTCAACGGCGACCCGGCCCCGGCAACCGGCGGCAGCGTGTTCGGGCTGGAAGGCGTCACCGACCTGTTCCAGTCCATCGACGGCGATCACGTCTACGCGGCATCATCGGGCCGCGACGCGGTGCTGACGTTTGCCGCCGATATGTCTGCCAGCAGGCTGGACTTCGAGCAGATCATCATCGACGGGCTGGGCGGCGTGGCGCCGGGAGATACCGTCGAGTACGTGATTCGGGTCGAGAACCTGGGGCCCAGCAACGTTCCCCAGGCGCGCGTGGTCGACCTGTTCCCGGACAATTTCGATTCGGTCACATGGTCCTGCAGTCCTGACAACAACCCCGATCCGGACATCACGGCCGCCTGTCTGACAGGCGTGTTCGACGGCGACGTCGACGCCGAAGTGCAGTTGTCTGCCGGGGCGAGTGCCACGATCCGGGCCACCGGCGTGGTCTCGGCATCGGCCACCGGGCGCCTGGTCAATACCGCCACGATTACCGCCGGGGGCGTTCAGGATCCGGTCGTCGGAAACAACAGCGCGACCGATGACGACACCGTGCTGTCGCCCTCGTCGGATCTCATCATGACGGTCGACAACGGCGTCCCCGGTCCGGGCGTGCCCAGCCTGACGCCCGGCGGAACGGTCGGCTACGACGTGACCGTGTTCAACGCCGGACCGTCCTCGGTCCGCGGCGTCTTCGTCGAAGACCAGTTCCCGTCGGAATTGTTCGACACCAGCTGGTCGTGCATCGCGGTACCGGCGGCCGGCATTCTTGCCGACCCGCTGGATGCAGATCTTGCGTTTATTCCGGCCGCACTGGCCATCACCGGCGACGGACGATGGGCCTACGCGGTCGGCGGCAACTTCGTCGAAGTCATCCGGCGCGATCCGCTGACCGGCAATCTCGATCGCGACCCCGCGGCCGGCACGCTGGATTCGGCGCAGCAGTTGCAAAGCGGCGTCGGCGGCGTCGTCGGCATCAATGGCGGTACCGACGTCGTCATCAGCGGCGACGGCCGCTTCGTATACGTCGCGGGCGGCGATTCCGACTCCATCGCGCTGTTCGAGCGCGATGGCACGACCGGCGAGCTCGAATTCGTCGATGCGTGGTTCGACGGCCAGGGAACCACCCAGGGGCTCGGCGGCGTCAACAAGCTGCTGCTCAGCGCCGACGGCAACTACCTTTATGCATCGGGCAGCCTCGACAATGCGCTGGCGATCTTCACGATCGACAATGCGACCGGCAGTCTCGTGCAGACCGGCTTCCTGGAACAAGCCGTCGACGACGTCGACGGCCTGGCCGGCATCACCGACATGGCGTTTGCCGCGAACGAGAGCCTGTTGCTGGTCGTGGCCGACGCCAACCAGTCATTGACCACGTTCCAGCGCGATGCCGGTTCGGGCGATCTCGCGTGGGCCGCGACGTTGCTCAACGACGACCTTATCGGTACAGCAGCGGCGGATTCGCTGCTCGGCGCCGCGTCGGTGATCGAAGCCGGCGACGAGATCCTGGTCGCCTCGCGCAACAGCGATCTGATCGGCCGGTTCGCGCTGGTGACCGAGATCGAGGACGACATCGAAACGACGCTGCCCCAACCCGCTGGCGTCATCGACGCCGCCGGCCTGGGCGAGTCGCTGATCTCGCCGCTGGACCTGGCGTGGGATCCCGACCAGTCCCGGCTTTACGTCGCAGCACCGGGCGAAGTCCTGCTGCTGAACCTGATCGAGGATGCCGACGTCGTCGAGCGATATACGCTTGCTGACCACCCGGTGCTGGACGGCGTTTCGGCGCTGCTGCTGGGACCGGCCGGTCGCCAGCTGCAGACCCTCGGCGCCTGGGCTGACGGCGAGATCGGCATCTGGAACCGTGAACGCGGTTCGCGTTGCCCGCTGTCGGGCAGCGGCGATCTCGGTCGACAGCAGGTCGATATCGTGGCGGGTGGGTCCCTGTTGTATCGAGTGGAAGGCACGATCCAGCCGAACGCAACCGGAACGCTGGACTACACCGTCAGCGTAGAGAATCCCTCCATCGCCGAGGAACTCAATCCGGCCGACAATTCCGATACCGATTCCGATCCGCTGACGCCGGCGCCGGACCTTGCCGTCACCAAGGCGCTTGAAACGGCTCCGGTCGTGGCCGGCCTGCCGGTGGCCTGGTCCATAGGCTTCAGCAACGCCGGTCTGAGCGATGCGATGCTCGCGCAACTGGTCGACGCCGTCCCGGTCTTTCCAATCGACGACGGCGGCATCCTGGCCGACAGCGGAAGCTGGACTTGCGACGCCAATACGCCGCTGTCGACGGCTGTCGAGTTCGCGCTCCCGGACACGGCCTCGGCGATTGCAGTCGACGACGCGAACGGTTTCCTGTATGCGACCAGCGCGACCAACGACGCGCTGCTGGTATTCCCGCTGCTGGCCGACGGCACGCCCGATACGCCGGTGCGGTTTGCCGAAGGCGATATCGCCGATCCCGAATTCCCCGAGCTGCTGATCACCGGTCTGGGCGGGGCCTCCGACGTTGCCGTCAGCAATGACGGGCTGCACGTCTACGTGACCGGCGAAATCGGGAACAGCGTGGTGGTGTTCGGCCGCGAAGACGCCGAATCGCCGCTCGAGTATCTGCAAACATTCACGACTACCGTGCCGCCGACCATCGACAGCGTCCCGGGCCTGCGCGGCGCAAAATCGGTCGCTCTTTCCGGCGACCAGCGGTTCGTGTTCGTGGCCGGTTCGATCTCCGAGGCGGTCGCGGTGTTCGAGCGCAACCTGCAATCCGGCGAGCTGACGTTCGTCGAGCGCGTTCGCGACGGCATCGGCACGATCGAGCCGGAGTTCAACGTCATCCAGGGCGTCTCCGGTCTGCATGCCACCGGCACCGGCAACGACCTTTACGCCATCGCCGGCGCTTCGGAAGCGATCTCCCGATTCACTTTCAATGCCGACTCCGGCGTGATGGCTTTCGAATCCGTCATTCGCGCCGGCGGATCCATTCCCGACCTGGCAGGCATTCGCGATCTGGCCGTCTCACCGGGCGACACGAACGTCTACGTGCTGATCGATGCCGGTATCGCCATCTTCAGCCGCCAGGACGACGGCAACCTGCTGTTCGATTCCCTGTTCGACGTCGGACCCGGACTCGTCCAGCCGACCGCGCTGCTGATCGACGGGGCGGGATCACGCGCCTACCTGCTCGACGAAGGCGGTGGTACGCCGGTCGTCCACGTGCTCAGGCGCGACTGGACCGACGGCTCGCTGGAGTTCTGGTTTACCCAGCCGATTGCCGGCGGGGCGCCGAGGGCGCTGGTTCAGCAGCCGGGGCTCAAGCGCCTGCTGGTGGCCGGCGACGGTCCCAGCCTGCTGCGCTTCGAGGAACAGGCGCTGTCGCGCTGTCTGACCGATTCGATGATCGCCGACGGCATCGACACCGAAGTCGATCTCGGCGCGACCGGCTGGTCCACGTTCGCCCTGGACGCCACGGTGCACCCGTCGGCGCGCGACACGCTGGACAACAGCGTGACGGCCACGCCGGCCGAAGGCGAGGATCCGGATACCGGCGACAACATCGCCACGGTGAGCGCGCCGATCACGATCGTCTCCGACATCGCGATCACCAAGACCGGCCCGGCCGATGCGGTTGCCGGCGAACCGATCGCCTACCAGATCACGGTGACCAACACCGGGCCCAGCAGCGCGCTGGGGATCGTGATCACCGACATCGCGCCGGCCGCGCTCGAGCAGATCGAGTGGACCTGCGCGGCCAGCGACGGGTCCACCTGCCCGGCCGGCGGCACGGGCGCCCCGATATTCAGCGCCGACGTGTTGCCGAACGGCCAGCTCGATATTGTCCTGGATGCGGTGATCGACTCGTCGTTCATCGGCCTGATGACCAACACGGTCGAGCTCACGCCCGAACCGGATGCGACCGACCCGACCCCGGGCGACCACAGCGACAGCGTCGATACCGAAGTGATCGCGGTGGCCGACGTGTCGGTGACCAAGACGACGCTGACCGCCGAGGTCGTGGCCGGTCTGCCGGTGACCTGGCGCATCGACGTGGTCAACGTCGGGCCCAGCGACGCCCCGTCGGTGGACATCGTCGACACGCTGCCGCAGGGCCTGAGCGACGTGAGCTGGACGTGCAGCGCCGCCGGCGGCGCGAGCTGTCCGGCCGCCGGCACGGATGGACCGGACTTCAACGCGGCGCTGCCGGCGGATGGATCGCTGGAGATCCTGGTTGACGCCGATCTCTCCGCCTCGGCCACCGGCAGCCTGGTCAATACGGCCACGGCCGCCGTGGCCGCGCCGGTCAACGAGCCTGACCTGTCGAACAATACGGCGACCGCCAGCGATCCGATCCTGGTCCGTTCCGACATGGCGATCGAACTGATCGCGCCGCGCAACCCGTTCGACCCGGCCGGCCCGATCGAGTTGCCGCTGAACGTGCTGGTGACCAACCTCGGCCCGTCGAACGCGCGCGACGTGGAGGTGACGATCGATTTCTTGGCGCCGGTGCTGCAGGCCAGCGGGAACTGCACTCAGCCGACGGTAACCCGGCTACGCTGCCTGATTCCGCAGCTGGCTCCGGGCGCCGCCACGATCCTGGAGCTGTCCCTGACCAACCTGCCGCAGGCGCCGACCACGCTGGAGGTCGAAGCACGGGTGGTCACCTCCAGCGATGACCTCAACGCGATCAACGACACCGATTCGGCGGCCATCGAGCTGCTGACGGGCATCGACCTGGAGGTCAGCGCGGACAACGGCTTTACCTGGCTGTCGCCGGGCCAGGCGCTCGATTACCTGATCCGCATCGACAACTTCGGCTCGGTGGATGCCGGCGTCGTGGACGTATCCGTGCCGATACCGACGGAACTGCTGGACGCCGAATGGACCTGTACCCCGACCGGGGCTGCGACCTGCAGTGCCGCGGACCTGGGCCAGATCGTCGACGTGGCCGGCGTGCCGTCGGGCGACTCGGTGACCTATCGCCTGAGCGTGGTGGTGGATCCGCTGGTGGACCTGAGCGTGCCGCGCTCGGTGACGCTGACGGCCGGCGCCGACGCCGATCTGCCCGCAGACGACATCAACCTGGTCAACAACATCGACGTGGACCAGGACGAGATCCGCCTGACGATGTTCGAGGACGGGTTCGAGTCGGACCCGGCGATTCTGGCGCGTACCGAGCCGGTGACCGCGGACATGTCGTGCTACTCGATCGATTTCGGCCGCGATTCCGGTAACGCCGGGGCACCGCTGAGGCTGCTGGACGCGCGTTCGACAACCGGTCGGGAGTTGATCTGGCTGGACGTGAGTCGACGCGGCGCACAGCCGTGGGTACAGCTGAGCGTCATGCAGAACGACGGACCGGCCAGCAGCGGCTGGCTGGCGTGGCCGCAAGACGCGGCTGCGATGGCCGTTCGCGTCGATGACGGGCGGACCGAGCTGCTTGTCGGCGATTCGACCCTGTGGACGGCTCCCGATCGCCTGCGCGAGGCCCCTTCGCTTGTTCGCCGCGCGTCCATCGGAGGTGCCGGGATGCCCGTGCTCCAGGCGACCGGCTGCGGCGGTCAGACCATTTCAGATAGAGAGGTTCAGTAATGTCGCGTGTGTTGACTCTGGCTGTTGCGCTGCTGATTGTCCTGTTGACAGGCGTGGCCATCGGTTACGCCGTCTGGGGCGATCGATCGGGCAGCACCGGCGCTCCGGATGAATGGGTCGCCAGAATCGGTGACCGCTACATCAGCGCCGAAGAGTTCGGCGAAGAGATGCGTCTTCGCGGCGGCAATCGTCCGGGCCAGTTCTTCAGTGGCGAGCAGCGGCAGGCGCTGCTCGACCAGCTGCTTTACCAGAGCGCGCTGGTCGAGCGTGCGCGCCAGGCCGGCATCGACGAGAAGCCTGAAGTCCGGCGCTCGCGCGACCAGATCCTGATCAACCAGATCCTTCAGGCCGAGCTGAGGCCGCGCCAGGCCGAAGCCGACATCGCGCCGGAGGAAATTCGCGCTTTCTACGAAGCCAACGCCGAGGAATATGCCATTCCGGCGCGCCGTCGGGTTGCCATGATCTTCTTTGCGCTGGGTCCGGATGCCGGCGAGCAGGCGCGCGAAGATACCCGCACGCGAGCCGAGTCGGTGCGCGAACAGGCGCTGGCGCTTGCCGACGATATACCGGATTTCGGCATGCTGGCCAGAGAGCATTCCGAGCACCAGGCCAGCCGATACCGCGGTGGCGTGATCGGCTGGATCGGCGAGGGGAATCCGTCGCGCTACAGCTATCCCGAGATCGTCGTCGAAACCGCAAATGCCACCACCGAGCAGGGTTTAATCTCGCCGGTGCTGGAAAGCGACGAGGGGCTCTACCTGGTCCGGCTTGTGGACTACCAGCCGCGTGCCACCCGTTCGCTGGAAGAACTCCAGGACGGCATCCGCCAGCGCCTGTTGCGCGACCGCTTCAACGCCGTGGAGCAGGCGTTCCGGAAAGAGACCCTCAACGCTGCCGATATCGAGGTTCGCCCGGGTGGCCTGGACCGGTTCCAGCCCGAAGGTGCGCCGCCTGAACAACAACGCCCCGAACAACCGCCGAGCCTGCCGGCTTCGCAAACCGGAGGAAACTGACATCATGTCCGGAACAAACCGAATTTCGACTGGGATCCCGACCAGGATTTCATTCGCACTCCTGCTCTTGCTCGGCAGCGCCTGCGCGCTGGCGCAAATCGCGACCTACCAGCAGGTGATCGATCTCAAGCCCGGCTGGAACGCTATCCATGTGATGGTGGAGCCCGAGGACAACAGAATGGCCACGGTGTTCGCCGACGTCCCCGTCGCCAGCGCCTGGCGCTGGCTGCCAACCGAGGCGGGCGCCCGTTTCGTCGAGGACCCGGCCGAAGGCCTCAAGAACATCGAGGGCTGGTTCGCATGGTTTCCGGAGCCGAGACCCGAAGCCTTTCTTTCAAATCTCTTTCGCGTCAACGCGAATACCTCCTACCTGGTCCGTATCGAAGGCAACCAGTCGCACCAGGTCACCCTGAACGGCCGACCGGAGTTCGTTCCGATCCGCTGGGAAACCGACGCCTACACCCTGACCGGCTTGCCGGTCTCCGAGACCAATCCGCCGACGTTTGCCGAGTTCTTCTCGAATTCTGGCAACCACCAGGGACAGCCGATATACCGGCTGGGCAGCAACGGCCGCTGGCAGGTCGTCAATGCGGCCAGCGAGACGATCGAGTCGGGCGAAGCCTACTGGGTCTTCACCAGCGGAAATTCGCGCTACCAGGGTCGCCTCGATCTGGACCTGGAGCAGGGCGAATCGGTCGAATACACCGCGGCGCTGGAGGAAATCCGGGTCGTGCTGCGCAACCAGAGCGATCTGCCCGGTACCTTCCAGGTTCGGCGACTGGGGCCCAACGCGATGCCGCTGTCGTTCCGCGTCGAGGATATCGAGACCGGCGATGTCGGCTGGCCGTTCCTGCCGACCACGCTTGTGCTGGATGCGCCGGCGCGAGGCAACACGTTCCTGACGCTGGGCGTCGTTCGAAGGGACTTCACCGCTTCGCGCATGGAACAGATCCTGGAGATTACCGATGAACTCGGCGAGCGCATCCTGCTGCACGTCGGCGGCAACACCATCCAGCCGTTCGTCGCACCGGCCGGCCTCAATCGGGCAAGCGATTCGCCCAAGGCGACGCGCGCTGGCGATCCGATCATGCTCAGCGGCCTGTGGCTTGGCGAGGTTGAAGTCGACGCGGTCAGCGAATCCCAGCGCGCCGGGGTCATCCCTGAAGACGCGCCGCAGACCTTCTCGCAGCGATTCCTGATCCATGTCGATCTGACCGGCCAGGTAACGCTGCTCAAGGACGTCATCCAGATGTGGCAGGAAGGCACGCGCGTGCCCAGTGCAGACGATCCAACCCTGAGCGAGGTCGATGAACCCGGCCGATTCGTGCTGATTACCGATTCTTCGTTGCTGGGCCTGTACACCGGCGCATCGCTTCGAGACGGCGAGCCGGTCGGCCAGCGCTTCAGCACCGTGGCCTACGATTTCGAAGGCGACACGCTGGCCTTCGACGGGGAGTTCGGCCCCGGCAACCAGATCAGTACGACCTTGGTGATCGAGCCTGAGCTGCCGACCAACCCGTTCCTGCATCGATACCATCCCGATCACGACAACCGCGACGCGCAGTTCCTGAACTTCCGCCAGGAGGCCTACCAGGTCGTGCGCGAGATGCGCCTGACGTTCACCGAGGACGATCCGACCGGCAGCACGCCACCGGGCTGGGGCGAAACGCTGGTCGGCGGTTTCTTCGAGGAGTCGATCACCGGGCTGCACAAGAACACCATTTTCACTTCAGGCGAGTTCCGGCTTCGGCGTATTTCCGCCGTGCCGGTGCTGAACCAGTAGGCCGAGGATTCAACGCATGAGCGATTCGCAAAACAGACCCTTCTTCCCCCGACTCGTATCCGGTCTCGGTCTCGCCGGCATTTTCTGGCTCGCGGGTGCGGTCTCGGCGGCGCAGGCACAGTGGCCGCTGCCGCTGGGCAGCCTGGGCGAGGACGAAGTTGTCGCCGTGAAAGCATCTCCCAGCGGCGACGTGTTCGTCGTCGGCCACTTCAGCGGTGCGATCGAAACCGAAGTGGGCACCGTGACCAGCCAGGGCCTGCAGGATATCTTCATCGCGCGCGTCAGCCAGGCCGGGCAGTTGATCTGGCTGCGCTCGGCGGGCGGCCAGTTCCAGGATCGGGCCAGCGGTCTGACCCTGGACGACGGCAACAACGTCTATATCATCGGTTCGTTCAGCGACCGGATTGCGCTGGGCAGCAACGTGCTGGAAACGGTCGGCGGCCCCCTGGGGCAAACAGACGGTTTCGTCGGCAAACTCGACGGGGAAGGCACCTGGAGCTGGGGCAGGAGAATCGCCGGGTCGACCGGAAACGAAACGGCCAGTGCGATCGTCAACTTGCCGGGCCAGGGCGGCGTGTTTCCGCAGGTCCCGGAGTCGGTCGCCGTCACCGGGTCCTATGACTGCAGCGTCGCTTTCGGAAACGATGCCGAGGGCAACCCGGTTACGCTCGCGAGGCCTACCGCGGAATGTTTCCAGGGTCGATCCGACATTTACCTTGTTCGATTCGCCAGCAACACCGGGGCGCCCATACTTGCGGTCGACCGGGGCACCGACGCGACCGGCTTCGAGAACGCCACCCAGCTGATTCGCGACGAACAGAACCGCGTCTGGCTGTCCGGCTCGCAGGTCGTCGGCGGCGCGCAGGAACGCTTCAACGACAATTTTTCCGGTGGGCTCGGCGCCTGGCAACCCGAGGATACTTCGCTGGGAGTGGTCCAGAACGATCCTGCAAACCTCCTCAGTGGGTCCAACATGCTCGGGGTCCGCGGGTCCCGGACCAGCGTGCAGTCGCCGGTCGTCAGCGCCAGTAATTCGCAGGCGCTTATCGTTGAACTGGACGTCTACCGCGGGACCAGCTATCCCTCGACATTGACCAACAACACACCGCAATCGTTCAGTTTTCCGTTTCCGTGTTTCATTTTTCTGATTTGTACACGGCAAATAACGACCATCGATTACTTCTGGCAGTCCGGGGCAAACTGGTCGGCCCGGCCCTTTGGAAACCAGGATTTCCTCATTCAGTATCTGAACGTGGATGGAGACTGGATCACGCTGCGGCAGTATGCCGGCAGCGGCACTCAGGGCCAGCTGTTTTCCCAGCGCGGGCCGCAGTCGTTTCTGATCGAGGACGAAAAAGCCCTTCATCCCGGATTCAGGTTGCGCGCTTTCCTGGCCGGTGGTTCGGGGCAGGATTTCGAATTCGACTATGAATGCGTAAGGGTCGAGGATTTCCTGGGCGGATCGCTTCTTGGAAGCTCGGAATCCTGCAGTACCACCCGCATCGCGTTGGATCCCGGCGCCTGGTATCCCTGGTGGCACGTCGACGATGTCCGCATCCAGTCGGTACCGGCCGGGCAGCCGTTCATCCTGCCGGTGGAAAACATTCTCAACGCCGATACCGGACCGACCTTCGGCGATTCCAAGGACCTCGAACTCGGTCTGGAAATCACAGGCATGGCCGCCGATCCCAGCGGCGCCCGGGTGATCATTTCGGGCAACCGCGCCGGAACGCCGGGGCTTGACAGCTGCGACATCACCAGCCCGAGCGGCAGCGAGAGCGGGACCTACCTGGCCGCTCTCGATCGCGACAGCCTGAACTGCCTTTGGGCCCGCACCGCCGACGGCGGGTTTTCCGAGGGCCTGGTCATGGACCAGGCCGGCAACATGTACGTCACCGGTCTGTTCAGCGGTCGGATGGACTTTACGGTGGACGTGGGCCTGGATTCGACCAGCCCCTCGACTACCGATGTGTTCATCGCGCGCTACCAGCCTGGCGGGCTGCTGGACTGGGCCACCGGCGGCGGCGATTTCAACGATGACGAAGCCGACGCCGATTTCGGCATTCCCGCCTTTGCGGGCGGCACCGATAACGACGCCGGGCTGGCGATCGCCACCGATGGCGTGGCCACGCTATACGTCGGCGGTCGATTCCGCGGCACCGCGAGCTTCGGGCCGGTCGACACGCTGGTGGCGCTGCAGGGTTCCGACGGATTCGTCATCAACCTGGGCACCGACGGCAAATTCTTCCAGGAACAGGCGTGGCTGGCCGGCGTGCCGCTGACGCCGCCGGAAGACGCCGAGGTGAACAACCTGGCGCTGACGCCGGAATTCGCCGTCGACGGGGAAGCGTTCGACGCGATCGGCCAGAAGATATTTTCCTGGAGCAAGGCGGCCGGCCAACCGGCCAAGCTGATCCCCCTGCAGCCTTTCGGCACCATTGAAGTGAAATGGCGCAAGGCCGGGGAGCCGCCTGCAAGCGACGCCCGCGTACTCAGCCTGGGCAGCATCGCCTGGCCCAACGAGCCTTGCGACGACGTCGTCGTCTCGGGCTGTTACCAGGTGCACGTCATCGGCGCGCCGGTCCAGGCCGAGCCGGCCAGCGGCGATTACAAGATCATCGAGGTGATCTCGCCCAACGCCGGCTCCAGCAACCCGGCGAACGATTCCGGCCAGTTCTCCGCGACCCGGTCGGGCACCGCGTCCATTGTTTACGTCAACGGTCCGCAGCTCGATCCCTTGCAGTACCCGACCGTGGTCGAGATCGTGCGCACGCTGCCGTATACGGCCGTGCCGCTGTTCATCGACGGCGTCGAGGCCGAAATCGGCCAGCCCATCACCGACCCGTTCCACAACGAGCCCAATCGCAATGGTTTCGTGGTCAACGTGAACGCCTACTACGACGGCAACGGACCGGACGCGGCCTACAACCGGTCCAGCCGCACCGGCCCGATCATCCCGGTCAATCGCTACAGCACTTCGCGCCCGCAGGACCAGGGCCGTGCGCTTGCGGTGGCCTGGTATCGCGCGAATTCCAAGGGCGTGTACTGGCCCGCCAAGGCGGTGTCCTACGTCCCGCGCTGGCCGTTCGATCCCGAGCGCATCGTCATCGCCAGCCAGCAGGGCAGCGAGTGGCAGAACCAGCAGCCGCTGAATCCGGTTCTGTACCCCTCGGCACGCGTGTACGTGCAGAACGACTTCAACCTGCCCGGCTACAACCCCAACGACGAGCACGCATTCACCGCACCGTCGTCCACCGGTAGCGGATTCCCGGCCGTGTTCGCGCTGCGTTCGGATTTCGGCGCCAAGCTGGAGAACGATCCGGCGGCCGGCTCCGACCCGTATGTGCTGGTCAAGTATTTCGACGAATCGCGGCTCGAATGGCGGTTCCGGGTCTTCCGCGTGGACGCGATCGGCGGGCCGTTCACCGAGTTCCGCTTCTCGGGCACGGCCGCGACCACGGTCAATGCGCCGTATCCGGTGCGCCTGCTGCCGAACTGCCCGGAGACCTTCGTCGAAGGGCAGGCCGTGGGCGAACAGCCGCCTCCGCCGTTCTTCCAGGATTACTCGAGCCAGTTGTGGTCCAAGTCGGCCGGCACCGGCGCGGTTCGCTATTACTATCCGGCGCAACCGGGCTTCTTCACCGACCTGAACAACGACGACGTCAACGATATAGAAGGCCTGGCGTGCGTGCCGTGGCTTCCGCGACTTCCGGCTGATGAGGGCGGGACGTTTTCCACGCTCGATCCGATCAGCGTGTTCTACGAGATCGCCTGGCCCGAGGAGCGTCCGCTGCTGACCGTCGGCGAAACGCTGCTGACGCCGAAACGCGGTCTTCCCGATATCTTCAACCAGGCGGCCGTGCAGGTCATCTACGACGACCTGCAGGACAGCCCGGATCGTGAAGAGCTGGATCCGCCGCCGTCCAAGACCCTGGGCCAGCTGGTCGACCCGCTGAACCCGCGGGCGGTCTACCTGGAAGCTATTCCCTCGTCGATCGCCAAGGAATTCCAGAGCGACGGCACCGAGGCCATCCTCGGCTCGGCCGATGCGACGATCAAGCTGCCGGTGTCGATTCGCGACCGGCTTCGCTACGATCCGCTCAACAAGCGCCTGATCCTGACCGGCATTTTCGACGAGAGCGGTGCCGGCGATCCATTCCTGCTGCTCAATGTTCTTTCAAAGCGCGACCGGGTCAAGCTCAAGACGCTCAACGGCGGCGACGGCAACGAAAACCAGGCCTTCACCAACAGCTGCCTTTCGCCGTCGGCGCCGTGCACCAACTGGGACGTTGCAGTAGAGGCCTTGTTCCGGCTCTCGCGCAACCCGCAGCAGATCGAACGGATCTGCATGGTGTCGCGACTCGATGCCGCGCGGAATCGAATCTGCGAGACCGACCGGCCGGTCAACGCCGACGACGTACTGATCGGCCTCGACGACCCGGCCGGCAACGGCGTGCTGACGCCGTTCAACGCCGTCGGCGTGCGGCCTGCGCTGACCGCGGGTGCCGCGCGCGGTACCGGCAAGATGACGGTGGCTTTCAACAACAGTGCTTCGCTTGCGCCCCTGCCGGTGAGCCTCGAGGTGATCGATGTGGGTTGCCTGGTGTCGCCGCTGCCGCCTGAAATCCCGGACCTGATCGCGCCCTACCAGGGCCAGATCAACGTGCTGGCACCCG
>Ga0209944_1000283_pt1 | contig 22650 bp, 14 predicted proteins | sample SalPonR1_C_D2_MG_FD_185701 | JGI IMG/M metagenome (GOLD analysis project Ga0209944, IMG submission 185701) | Salt pond soil microbial communities from South San Francisco under conditions of wetland restoration - Salt Pond MetaG R1_C_D2_MG... ...
TTTCATCATACCGAGAAAATCACAATAGAACATGGCGGGCAAAAAAAAGTAATACATCGAAACTATAAAGGAAATGGTTATGTCCATGAAATCGAAGAAGTCAATACATGCTTAGCAAATCAAGAAACTGAGAGCTCGAAATTGCCCTTAACCACAAGTATAAATCTGATTCACATCATAGATCGGGTTAAGGAAAAAATAGGATTACAGTACGAGAAGAAAACGATAACGGAGGACGATTAAAGGGTTATTCGACGATATGACGATAGCACAAGAGAATTGAAAAATTATAATTCTCTCTAATCAGCATAAAACGAGTTCAGTCAGACATAAACCAGAATTTTCCTACCCTTCTATCATTTAAATAAACGAACGGTAGAAGTAGAGAGTCGGATGAGCAAACTGAAAAAAGTACCTGCATGCTATCTTTCCCGGAGAATAGTTTTTTGCGGAAAGAATAATAGCAGACCGAAGATACACATATCCAATATAGAGGTGTTTGCTAAGTGCACTTTTGTGGCGGTTGTAAGTATGTTGGCAACAATCCAATTAAGCCATAGTGGCATCATCAATTAAAAAAGCTGTATATTCGGAAAGTGATGTTGACAGATGAAATAGCAAAACGTAGAGAGGATTTTGAAAACCTATGCGCTGATCACAAGGTAAAATTCCTTTATGCCTTTGGATCATCGATTACGGATCGTTTCGACCCGGATAAAAGTGATATAGATTTATTGGTTGAGATTGACGATAACGATCCAATTGAACGGGGAGAAAAATTAATCTCACTTTGGGATATGTTTGAGGAGTTTTTCAATAAAAAAGTGGATCTGCTAACAGATTCATCGGTTAAAAATCCTTTCTTACGTAAAAGTATTGACGCCACAAAGGTTTTGATATATGACGGATCAAGGCAAAAAGTATTTATTTGATATTCTACATTCAATTGAATTGATCGAGGAATTTCTTTCTTCGATCTCAAATTATAACGAATATACGGCTGATCTAAAAACACAAAGTGCAGTAGAGCGACAATTGGGCATCATTGGCGAGGCCGTTAACAAATTCGATAAGTTATTTCCTGATTCCACCCTTGAAAATGCTAGAAAAATAGTTGGATTCAGGAACCGTTTGATTCATGCATATGATGCAGTTGACTCATCAATGATATGGGCAATTGTAAGAAAACATGTAAAACCATTGAAAGCAGAGGTAGAAAAAAACTAAATAAATAAAGGCCAGTTGTTAAAAAACATATATAGCGCATACCACCCGCTTTTTGATAAGTTTGTAGGTTTCTTATCCCGTTGCCTTAAACGTGCAAACAGGTAACTTGATAGGGATGATGGTACTACGCCATATATGCGACCTTTTAAAATCTCCGTAAACCTTCCTATCTATCCAGTGAACCATATGCAGCGACACAGCAATAGGGGAATAAAAAAATGTAAATGGAATTACCAAAATATCATGAAACGTTCATTCCTATTTTAGAGACTCTTAATCCTGTAGATTCTTTAAAAAGCAGGGAACTAGCATCTAAAATTCGCGATATCTACTATTCGCATTTACCAGAAAAACTTCTCAAACAAAAGACAAGCTCAGGCGCAAACGTATTACTAGATCGGGTTCTTTGGGGAAAATCGTATCTCAAGATGGCAAAATTTGTTTCTTACCCAAAGAGAGGTAGGGTTCAAATCACCGAAAAGGGGAAAAAAGCTCTGGCAAATGGGCATTTGTCCCTGGACGAACTTAAAAATGATCAAGATTTCATAAATCACCGACAATCTGTTACAAGCAAAAAGGAAGATGAAGTAGAGCTTGACAATGTTGATATTGAGAGTGCATCCCCTCAAGATTTGATTGACTCTGGATTTTCTGCAATTGAAACCGAGGTAAAGACGGAACTCCTCGAACGGCTGAAAGAACTTGACCCCTATTATTTCGAAAAGGTTATTCTAATATTACTTAAGAGGATGGGATATGGAGACTTCGTCGAAACGTCTAAATCTGGTGACGGAGGGATTGATGGCATCATAAATGAAGATAAACTTGGGCTAGAAAAGATATACACTCAGGCCAAACGGTACAATGAAAATAAAGTAAGAGAAAAAGATATCCGAAACTTCATTGGCGCCATGAGCGGTGATACGAGCAAGGGAGTATTTATCACAACATCCTCCTTTGATAAGTCGGCTATTAAAAAGGCTGGGGAAGCTCATCATTCAATCATATTGGTTGATGGAGCAAAATTGGTTGATTTAATGCTCCAATTCAATGTAGGAGTCCAAGTAAAAACTGTCTACGAAATAAAGGAGGTCGATAATGACTTTTTTGAAGGTGAGTAATTATGCCCTTTAAAAACTCTACACAATAGCATCCTTCAAGATGTCCCCCCTCCCCGCGTGAAGGATAGGAGTGGCCGCGAAGCAAAGCGAGCGGGTCCCGAGAATCGACGAAGTCGATCTCGAGGACGGAACCCACGCATAGCCTGACCCGAATCCGCCGGCTGGCGGTGAGGGGCACGCCCAAAAAATGAGAAAAAGAGGGAAGCAATCGTAGCAAATGATTATATTCGAACGATATGAGTAATAGCTGGGGAAAATTATGGCGAATCACGACCTATGGCGAATCTCACGGACCGGCTGTAGGCGTAATCATCGACGGCTGCCCGGCAGGACTTAAAGTGGATGTAAATTCAATCCAACGAGACCTGGACCGACGTAGGCCGGGACAATCTGAGTTGAGCACTGCGCGAAATGAGGCTGATCAGGTGATCATAGAATCGGGGGTGCTGGACGGGGTGACTACCGGGGCTCCGATTCATATGCGACTTAAAAATAAGGATGCCCGTTCTAAAGATTATTCGAAACTTAAGGAAGTATATCGGCCTTCGCATGCTGATTACACTTATCAACAGAAATATGGGCTTCGCGAATATCGCGGTGGCGGACGATCATCGGCGCGTGAAACGGCCTGCAGGGTGGCAGCAGGTGCTTTGGCGAAACAGTTTATTGAGCAGTGGGGAATTGAGATTTATGCTTTCGTAAGTAAAATAGGTCCTGTTTCCGCACCCCATTCCTTGCCGGGCGAAATGAATTATAGTGCTATTGAAAACTATCGGGTGCGCACTGCCGACGGGGATACCGCTACTCGAATGGAAAAGGCTATCGAGGCCGCTCAACAAGATGGGGACTCATTGGGTGGTGAAATCTGTTGCCATATACTGAACGTTCCGGTCGGCTTAGGAGAGCCTATTTACGACAAATTACCTGCACGATTGGGAGCGGCAATGCTGAGTATCAATGCTGTCAAAGGCTTTGATATTGGCTCGGGATTTGAAGCCGTCAAAATGAGGGGGAGTGAGCACAACGATGCATTTTATGAGGAGGAAGGCAAAATTAAAACGCGCACCAATCATTCCGGGGGGGTATTGGGAGGTATTTCAAATGGGATGCCGATCTATTTTCGTGCGGCCTTTAAGCCCGTAGCGAGTATCCAAAAAAAGCAGCACACCGTTAATCAGAAGGGCGAAGCCCTGGAATTATCCATCCAGGGCAGGCACGATCCTTGTGTAGTGCCGAGGGCAGTGCCTATAGTGGAGGCCATGGCGGCATTGGTATTGGCTGATTTTATTTTATTACAAGGAAGACAGAAAGTATGATGAAGACCATTTTATATCTCACTGGAATTTTTGGACTATTTATTACGAGTTGCTCGTATGATGCCAGCTGGCCGAAACCTGAAATAGAATCATCTCAACAGGTGGTAGCCTTTTATAATGTAGAGAATTTGTTCGATACGATTAAGGACTACAAAATCAATGATGCCGAGTTTCTGCCTCAAAGCAAACTGGGCTGGGACTCCGAAAAATACCTGACGAAATTGGATCGACTGGCTACGGTCATAAAAAGTATGGAGTATCCTGTGCTTTTGGGTTTGTCAGAGATTGAAAACAGGACGGTTTTAGACGATCTGGTGAATCAGGCTAAATTGGAAAAAGCGGATTATCAGGTGGCACATATCAATTCGTCTGATCCCCGGGGCATAGACTGCGCCTTACTGTACCGGGCAGATTTTTATGAAGTCGATACTATGTATCTCATTCGCGCTTATGAACGAAGCCAGCGTAGTCCCGGTCGGGAACAGTTAGTCGTGGAAGGCCACTGGCATAACGGTAAAGCAACTACGGTAGCTATCAATCACTGGCCCAGTCGACGGAAGGGACTGGCCCAAAGTGAACCCAAGCGTATCTCTGCTGCTCGGAATTTATTTTTGGGATTATATGATCGCCACCAAATCGAGGAAGACTACATTCTTATTATGGGCGATTTCAATGATGAGCCCTCCAATACCAGTATCAAGAGAACATTGAATGCGGGTCCGGCTGAGGATAAGGGGGCTTATAAGTTCATTAACTTGAGTTACCCGGCCTTTGATGCGGGGAAAGGGAGTTATAACTACCGGGGAAGCTGGAACATGCTGGATCAAATTATCGTATCAAAACCCTTTTGGGATTGTTCGGATGGCTTGTGTTTTAAACCGGCGAAGGTATATGACGCACCGTCTCTTCTATTTCGCCACCCCAAGAATGGATTAAGTCCGAACCGAACGGCGGGCGGGCCAAATTACTACGGCGGATATAGCGATCACCTTCCGGTCTACGCGCCGCTATCCATTCCTGTCAAGAAAGAGTAATCTCCCTACTCGGAGGTGTCTTGATCCGACGATGGATCTTTGGGCATGATTCGTAGTTTTTGAGCCGCTTTTTCCAGTCCGGAGTAAAAGCTGTCGAAGGAATCAAATTCTTTTTGGTGACGGATACCGACACCGGAGCGAAAACGACGGCCTTCGAGAACCTGATCACTCAATGAATAAACCCGCAACATGAGCTGCCTATCTTCAGTTAATGCGTATTGTAAAGCAAAGTTACCGGTAAAAAAGGTGCCGGCATCCGTCGCGCCCACTGAGTTGGTATTGCCGACAAAGTAATTTGTACCCACATCTAGCTCTACTCGATCGAAAAGACGGGCCGTGGTGCTGACTCGAAACTGTCCGGAATTGATCTCCAAACCTTCCCCTCGAACAACGTCATCAGTGCCGACATTATAGTTTAGGTCCAGATCAATATCATCTATGAACTCGACATCCTCCACAGCTGATCTCAAGATGTTGGAGAGTACATTGGAGAATTGACTGGAGACGAATTCACTCAATGTGTTAACTCCGGCAGCCACTCCTATATCTCGCCCTCCACCTACGGCAGACGGCACAAAAGTATTGAGTACAATCAGAGCTCCGGCCTGCTTATACATTTCATTGGGGTCAGACTCCAACAAGGTCAACTTGTTTTCGACAATCGAACGCGCGGGACCCGTCAAATTAGGGAAATCGATGGTAAAGGCTAACTGAGGAGAATAAAGCATGCCTGTAAGTTCTACATTCAGAATAACCTCCGTATTATTTTGAAATTCTCTGATTTGGTCGGGCTGAGTAACCATTTCCTGCACTAAAAAGTAGGGGGAGGTAAATACGCTATACTGGGCCTTTATGTTAATAAGGGCATCCAGAGGATCTCCCGTCCAGCTTATGGTGCTGCCGGGTGCAACGGCAAACGGTTTTTGAATAATGACCTGAGAAGTAAACAGATACTGTCCCCTGCTGATCTCATAGTCTCCAAACATAGAAATATCACCAGCGCGATTTAGATTGAATTGAATATTACCCCGTCCCCGGCCCCGAATGATGTCACCGGTTTTCTTATCGATAATTATTTCAACTTCAGCGCGGTCATTGGCGGTTAGGTTCAGAGAAAAGTCAATTCCAGTTGGGGCTTCTAAAGTGTTCTTTTCTGTCGTGCTGGTATCGCTAAAGTCTTCATAGCGAAAATAGCCGGCAGTAACATCATCATCGATATAATCTGTTCGTAGAAAGAAGCGAGTATCTTCTTTATTTTCAGCTACGATATCGATTTTAGGTGAGCCCAATGGCCCGGACATATCGACCTGAGCTGATCCCATGCAGTGTCCATAGTACATAATACCATCGTCCTCTGTGGTATTCAGGAGTAAAAATTTATCTGACTGGATAGAAAGATCGAGAGATAAGTCCCTAAAGTAGTCATGTTTTAGTCCTCCGGTCAGCGTCGCTGCATTTCCGTAGATATCAATAATTTCAGCTTTGCTGGCATCGATTAGGTTTTCATCCAATTGTACTAACTGGTTTTCAATAAACAAACGAATGCCCAGAAAGTCAATGGTTACGGCTCCCTTTTGAACGAGCCCCTCCCCTTTCAGAATCGGTTTATCCACGGCTCCACTCATTTTGAATTTTCCCGTGAGATGGCCTTCCACATCAGATATCCCTTCTCGAACAAAATAAGTGAGAATATGCATGGGCAGGCGATCTAATTGAAGATCCAAAGCATAAAAATCGGAGGTTACCCCGGTGGCATCTGCAAATAAAAATCCATTAAACTTTAAACCATGGTCAGGATGCTCTAATTCTCCGTCCACCCTCAATGGCGAGTCCTCTAAATCAGACGAAGCAGATGCGCTCAGGTTTCCGTAATCATCCCCATTAATATTCAAGCTATCGATTTGCAGTGATCCATTCAATGCACTCACTTCATATATGTTTGGTTTGTACACTGAGGCCGAGAATAAGCCAGCGAAGGAGAATTTATCGGTAACCAGAATATCATTGAGCAAGGATAGCTCCACATTCTCAATACCCAGAGATAATCCTTCATCATTGATGGACTTTAGACTGATTTTTCGATCTTGAAAGTTCATATCAAAATTATCTAATCTTATAAACTCTCGGTTGATTTGTGCGAGATTTTGCGGATTTACATCCCAGCTATCAAAGAAAAACTCCAGATTTCTATTGAGTAATTTAAAGGCAAAATTAGTGTCTATAATAAAGCTTTTGCCTTCAAAATTAAACCGATCTTCAGCTCGCTCTTTATCTAAAATATTAAAACTCCAAAACAGAGTATCGGCATTGAGGTCAAATTGTCCTGTAAAGGCTTCGATTCCGAAACGCTCCCCAAAACTGGCACTGTCGACATAGGTCACAATATTACTGAGGCCGGAACGGGAGTCCAGAAACACATAAGCATCGTGTAGATCCTGATTTCCCTTCTTAAAGTGAGGAACATAAGATTCAAAGTAAATACTGTCCTTTTCATCGTCCCAAAATAAATTTACCGTAGAACCATACAGACTATCTATATCCGGACTCAATAACTGCAACCAGTTTTCTGTATCGTGAATATCCAGATCTAAATAAAACTTTTGTGGACTCACATTGGACGAATCGTAGCTTACCTTGAGAAACTCAGCATACTCCGGATAGTCCTTAGAGAATTTATGTTGGAAGGAAGCCCATAAGTGCGTAGGTTTATATCTTCCTTCCAGTGTGAGGTCCAACTGGGGCGCATGTATATGCAGCTCTCTGTTGGTAGATGAAATTTTCCGTGAATATGCTTCCAGGCTATCAATTTCATGCCTGATCGTATCGTCCTGAATCAAGGTAAAGTCGTCCAGAACAAACCGAGCCGCGAGTTCATTAATTTTATAATTATCAATCCGAGCTTTTACTCCTCCTGATACTTGAATATTTTCTTCTGTAAGCTGCAATTTGCCCAAATGAATCTGCAGTATATCGGCATCGATATCAATCTGAGGTAGCTCTTCAGCTAAATTCACCTTTCCTCGAAACGAAAAATTGAGGAATTCATCCAGGATATCAAACTTTCCGTTAAAAAGAGGACCTTCAAAAGTTCCATTCATGTTGAAATTATTGAAAGTATACCCTTTATAAGTAAACCCCTCAACGGTAGCCAAAATGCGTGTCGACAGATGTTCAAGACTGAGTCCATTCCCCTCTGTTACATCGGCATAGAGATTAATCCTTCCCAAGTCGGCGTTATCACTCAATGCCCCCAAATCAAAATTAATGAGATTGAGGCCACCCGAATATACGGCATCATCCGCACCCTTCTTCACATCCATTTTCATCTTCATTTCGGCTTTCCCGATATCTGAATTTAATATTCCTTCCGCTACAAAATCTTTGAAGGCGCCCTCAAATTTTCCTTTGAAATTAAGACGTCCCAGATTTTTGAAGTTTTCAGGCGGAGAAAAGCCTGGAATGATTCGATAAAGATCATCCATATTAGAATTGGATTGATCTATTTTGGCAAACAAATACGCTTGATCTCCTTCAGCCAGATTCTCGGATCTAAAATTGCCCTCCAAACTCGTTTGCTGTCCCAGATCAAGGGAGAAATTTTTTCCCGTCAATTTGTTTACCGGACCTCTGACATCTCCAGAAAGTTTAATGAGTTGATTGGCACTTTCACGAAAAAACCGAACCTTTCTCAACCCAGGTGCAAACTGGATCAAGTCGGAGATCTGAATATCTGTTTTCTGACTTAAAAAATGAATATTTACCTCATCCTTAAACTCTCTGAAATCGGTAAAGGCATCGTATTTCAATTCCACATCTGCGATAATTTCGCTACCCGTAGTCTCCAGTTGAACACCTTCCAGATCTACAATATTTGTATCCACATGTACATAATTTGCACTGAAGTTATTTATAGATAAACCGGAAGAAGACTGAACTGAAAGTTGGTGCAGACACCCATCGAAATTCCAGTTATACAGATTAAAATCAGAAACGTCAATAAAAATTTGATCCAGATCAAGCCTTTGCCAGTCCAAAGCGCCCACAACTGAGGAGGGATTGGGATTTTCAATTAAATTGTATCGCCGAAAAAACCCATCAGAGAGGCTGAATTGACGGCATTGAACGAGCCAGGGATCCGGCCCCACTCCTTTGGGATCCAGCGTATTGATACGCGTGTTCTCCTCAAATTCCATCATTGTACCCGGAAAACTGTATAGCTCGATTCGGGGAGATTCTAAAATTACATCTTTAATGCTAATCTCTCTATTTTCAAAATCAATCCGCTCCGGCACAATCAGACCGTCCTTTATGGCAAATCGTTGATAAGAACCAGCCACAGAATCTTGTCTAACGAACTCAGCATCTTTAAGAAGAACTTCATTCAAGTCTATAGCAAACCCCAAATTACTGGAATCGGGCGGGCTTTCACCCGATCGGTCGGCCGAGCTTCCAAATGCGTCTAAAAACACTTCTACATTGGTTTGTGTTTCCCCTTTTCGTTTCCGTTGATAAAAGCCACCGCTTTTCAACTGCACGCCTTTCACTAAAAAGTCGCGGCCTTGAATGTAAGAATAAATGGGGTTTTCGAATTCTATTTGAAAATCATTGGCGAATAACAGCGTATCACCATTGTGATCTTCTATGTAAAGCCCTCTCAGAGATAAAGAGTTAAATAATCGAAGTCGAAATCCTTTAGCCTTTACCGTGGTTTCGGTTTTGTCACTGATTTGCTTCGTAATCTCACCAATTACGAACTCTTGTACCGCAGGAATTTGAACCGCAATAGCCAAAGCAACCCATAATAGGAGAATACCTATAAAGCCCCGTTTGACCCACCGCCATATGAGCGCAGCAATAGATTTTTTTTTAGTTTTCTGACTTTCCATTATTTATATTAACGGGAATGTAAGGAAATTCAGCACATTCAGCCTAACCTACTTTAAAAAATTATACGTAGCCCAGAGTTTATTGCGCTCATTGGGATTCGAAATATGCAGAACGCAACTTTTGGCTTAATATTTTCACCTCTCGAGCTTCTCGGACATCATGGACTCGTAAAATATGAGCTCCTTGCAATAAGGCCATGGTGTGAAGTGCGGTTGTTCCGTTTAGCGCTTGTTCGGGCTCTATGTTTAGTGTTTTATAAATCATGGACTTTCTAGACAGCCCCACCAGCACAGGACAGTTTAGACTATGGAAAAGATGGAGAGCATTTAGTATCTGAAAATTATGATCAATATTTTTAGCGAATCCAAAACCCGGATCAATAACTATGTCCTTAATTCCTTGATCTTTCAAAGTCCGAATGCGTTGAGAAAAGTAACTATAAACGGAGGTTACCACATCTTCATAATCAGAAAGGCTTTTCATAGTTTGAGGAGTACCTCGCATATGCATACAGACAAAAGGAGCGCCCCATCGGGCCACAATGGAGACCATATTTTCATCAAATTTGCCTCCGGAGATATCATTGATCCAGTCTGCTCCTGCTGAAAGGCTTTTTAAGGCGGTGTCAGAATGAATGGTATCCACTGAAATACAAATCTCGGGCCAGCGCGATTTAATATGAGATATAACACCCCCCAGACGATTCCATTCCTCTTCAGAAGGGACAATATCAGCGCCCGGACGGCTCGACATAGCGCCTAAATCTATAATATCTGCTCCTTCCTGAATCATTTGTTCGACCCGGCTTATAACTTCACCTTCTTTTTGGTAGCGACTGCCGGAGTAAAAGGAATCTGGGGTTACATTGACAATTCCCATGATCAATGGGCGATCTATAGAAAATAGAGAGCCACCTTGGGTAAAAACGTGATGTCGTGATTCAGTCCATTTCATTTAATAAATGACATTCAAAGTCTTGAATAGTTTAACCATTTGATAAATAGTTGCTTTCTAGCAAATTATTATTTTATTAGCCAATGAATCTTGTCAAGTTTATGAATAGTTCGGGTTAGTCTATATCCGGAGGAAGTTCAATACATATTTATAATGTGAGATGGTAAATACTCCCACTAAGCTGGCACAGCTCAAAGTAAGGCCCCAAAGGTTTTATTATGACTCAGTCTTAGCTGTAAAAAACTGCCTGACTTTTTTCAAGAAATCTATTTCGTCGTAGGGTTTGGTAATATAATCATTCATTCCGTGAGCCAAGTATTGTTCAATATCGTGTTTGAAGGCGTTAGCTGTTAGTGCGATAATAGGTACGTCAAGTCCCAAATCGGTTCGAATGAATTGAGTAGCTTGTACCCCATCCATTTCAGGCATTTGAATATCCATAAGAATCAGGTCGAACTGTTCATTTTCCATAATTTGAATAGCTTCTTTTCCATTCCCCGCCTCTACGATATTAGCGCCAATTTGTTTCAATGTCTGTAAGGCAATGAAGCGATTCATTTCATTGTCCTCAACCAATAAAATGTTTGGGGGGCGGGTTTTGGAATAATCACCCGATCCTGCAATATTCTCTTGATTCTCCACATAATCGGATTTAGGCAACACGACATCAAAGGAAAAATGAGTCCCGGAATTCTTTTTACTCTTTACAGCCAAGTCTCCCCCCATTAGGCTAACCAAGTCTCTTGAAATAGCCATTCCCAGACCCGTTCCGTCAAATTTTCGGGTACTTGCTGTTTCTTCTTGTGAAAATTTATCAAATATTTGAGCTAGAAATGATTCAGACATCCCGATCCCGGTATCCTTGACATCAATTTTCAACTTTTGAGCCTTATCGAAATTATCAACAACAGAAACTTCCAGGGTAACAGAACCTTTGTCCGTAAACTTAATGGCATTACCGAGCAGGTTTAATAAAACTTGTCGAATACGAACCTCGTCTCCCAGCAGGAATTCATCAAGATTAGGATCAACTATGGACTCAAACTCCAGGGCTTTATCCAGCACCTGGACTTCCATCATTTGAGTAATATTCTCAATCAATTTAGAGAGTGAAAAAGGCGAACTTTGGATTTCGACTTCTCCGGACTCAATTTTTGCCATATCTAGAATATTGTTGATAATATTCAACAGATGTTTAGCAGCAACTTCAGAGTTTGAAACGAAGACTTTTTGTTTAGATGAGAGATCCTGACGGTTTAATTCCCGAATCATACCGATAATCACATTTAATGGGGTCCGAATTTCATGACTCATATTGGCTAAGAACAAGTCCTTGGCCGAAGCTGCGGCTTCAGCCATGAGTTTGGCCTTTTCTAATTCTTTCTCCATCTGTTTTTGCTCAGTAATATCCAGATGAATGCCCACACTACCAATCAGTTTTCCCTGGTCGTCGTAATTCGGGGCACCACTGATGAACCACCACCGTTTATCTCCTTGTTTATTGACTGCTTGAATTTCATATGTATCAGATTGCCCATGCTCTCGCTTCTTCGTTTTCTTAAATATCGTATTGTATTTCTCTTCAGGGATAAACAAACGGGTCGCGACTTCGCCAATTAATTCATCAACTGTATAACCGGAGATATGGCAAAAACTATGATTGGCGTATTGAATCACATCATTATTATCCACTTCAATGAGACCGAGATTCATATTAGCAATAATATTCCGATATTTTTCTTCCTGTAATCGAATCTGCCTTTCCCACCCCTGGCGAATGCGCACATTTATTAACATTTGAGCAAAAAGAAACAGTAAATCTCTAACTTCTCTAGAATAGTCTTGATAACTCTTTACGGCATCAAACCCAACAAACCCAATCAGTCTATCCTTATGAATCAGAGGTATTGAAATAGTACTCTTGATATCTTGCTCTTCCAAAATCTTTTTCAACCCTCCATGTTTATCCTCGTCCAATTCTCCCACATTATCAACAATATAAGCCTCACCCCTTTTATGGTTTTCAACCCATTCAGGAATCATTTTAAGGGGTACATCCTTTAAATTATCAATTTGAGGTTCTATTCCTTCTTGGCACCACTCAAAGGTGTTTATAGCTATATCATTGATGAAATTATAATCAAAGATGTAAACGCGATCTGCTTTAACGAATTCACCCAGCTTTTGCAGCGAGTGATTAATAGTGGCATCGACATTGGTCAAATCTAAATTAATATAGGTATTAGCGATATCAATAAGGATCTCCTGTAAAATGACCTGTCGTTGAAGGTTTTTCTCAGCTAGATATTGAGACGTTCGCTCTTTCAGGACCCCATCCAGTCGAATGGGATTTCCCTCTTCATTAAACACCCATTTCCCTTCATTACGAACCCACTTTACTTCACCGGTATGAGTGAGAATTCGGTGCTTAACAACATACTTGCCCTTCTGCACCAACTGATCTTTAATAAAATGCAGCGTATGGTCATAATCCTCTGGAGCAATTGCCCGCCGCCACCACGAATCGTTTGAATACCACTTTTCAAGAGGTTCTCCAAATAATTTAATAGCTGAAGGCGTCGCAAAAATGAGTTCATAGTCTGGAAGACTCGCCGACCAAACCACATCAGATATCTCATTCAAAATGCTCTCGACTCGACTTTGCGTCTCTGTCAGCTCTTGCCTGGCCTTTTTCCGTTCCGAAATATCTCGAGACTGGGCCACGAGAAGACCTTGTTTCCGCCATGGAATGAATCTTGCAGTCACCTCGACAGGAAACTGCTCTCCAGTTTTTAGGTTTTTATTGATTCCCTCCATCTTGAAAACCTCTTTTTCCTTCACTTCCGCTACATGAGCATCCCATTCTTCTTTATTAGAAAATAGCTCTTCGAATTCAAAAACCTGATACTGGGAGCAATCTTCCAGACTAACACCCAGGCGATTTTGGGCGGTCTTATTAATATAGAACAATCGACCATCCTCATAGGCGACCTGCAGTGCATCGGACGATTCATCTGCCCAGATTTCAAGAAATTTTCTCCGTTCAATATTTCTTTGCCTGGCAACGGTATAAACCAGTGCTTCCAAAAACGTCTTAAGAACCTCTATTTTTTGACTCTCTAATTCTATATCCTGATAACAAAAAACCACTTCGGTATTGGAATACTTCCAGCCGAACAACCAGCCATCTTGCCATGGATGAAAAAACCATCCCGTATCCAGCTGATCCAATTCGAGGGTTCCCTGTGGAATCGATAAAGAATTGCGATCGCGTATTATGGCAAAATTAGGCTCGGAAATCAATATTGTATCGCACAACCATATCGTAATATCTGCTTCACAAAATTCATGGATGAGGTTCAAGCTCGATTCCACAATCTCCTTTGAACTGGGTAAAATAAGTACGGAAAAGGCCTGTTTCGTAAAATCGTAAGACTGATTTTGATCCCCCCTGATCTGTCTTTTCATAATTATTGTTTATTCTCTCATTGATGCCTATCACTTCCCAACTCTATATACTTCGCAAATTAAATTTTGTAATCTATCGGCCTTCCTCGCGTGCTTCTAAACTCTAGCCAACCTTGACCTTACCTTTGAAGATAATAATAAACTATGTTTATTTAAAGGATTGATTTAGTTTCTTGAGATTGATAAAATAATTAGCTACTTTTCCAATTGGAAATAAAGGCTGGCAGAATAAATAGGATTCCTAAATTTTCGCTCAGAATTCCTTCATTTCTCAAAATTGAACTCCTATTTTTCAGCGCTATATTTATTCGACTACATCTTCTATGATTCAAACTGCGCATCGAATTCTCAATAATTTACTACGAATCATTAAGGTTACCCTTACTACGGGCTGGATCTCTATACTTATCATCGGAATCATCGTGTTTTTGCTTACTCAGATGGAGCAAGGGAGTGCTCTTTTAGTATCTCTGTTAAACTCACCGGGCAATATGTTTCTATTCATGATTTTGATCATCGCCCTCCTTTTAGTGATCGGGCATTATCCGATTTACTTAATGATGTGGAGAAGGGACCATTCGGTATACCGAACTTATGAAGCGCACAAACAGCCGGTGGCCTGGAACATGAAAGAAATATGGGGAGGACTGGGATGGATATCGTTCCGCGAAGAAAATGAAAAGCGGTCAAACACATTCTTATTTCGTCAGGTCAATTACGTCAGAGGTGTATTGGGCCTTACTTTTATACTCTGTCTCAGCATCATTTTGAATCATGCCATCAAAGCCTACATTTATGAAGATTTCCCCAACTTTTGGGTGAGTGGGATTATTTTTGGTCTATTGCTTATCATTCATACAAGCCTTCATAACAATAGGTTTCGCATTCTGGCACTTCCAGGATCCTACGCTATTATGCATAGAAGTATTTTCTTTCTCTTTTGGGGGGCAACCGTTACCGCCGTAGGAGCGATTATAAGTTCTATCGCATTTGAGCAAGGTTGGAATTCATTCACGTTTATTTTCTTCATTTTGCATTGGGCATTCATAGGTTTACTCTATTGCCTATTCAAAAACTTTAGATCCGAGTTGAAATTCATCCCTTATCTGTGGCCTATTTCAAACCTGGGGCACCACCTCACATTTATAAAGTTTAGCGCCTTTCTTGGCTTATTGGCGTTTTCTATTTTTTTCCTCAGCCAATTTACTACCCTTTTTCATCCCCTTGTTATTTTACTTAGCTTTTTGCACCTGATTTACGGCGTATTTATCGTCATTCTAAAGCATCGGTTTTACTATATCTCCAATCCCTACCTTCGCCGACATAAGTTTGCTCGCTTTTTCTTTTTGTATCTGACCCCTGTGCTTGCCCCCTTGGCCATCGGGCTAATCTTTATCGCCGGCAAGCTCGGTAACGACCTTCACCTGCTCCCGGGAACGGAAAAAAAGGAAAGTATTTCTCTTGAAGAATTTAAGCAGCGCTTTTATAGCCATATAGACACCACATCCATTACAGACTCTACCTTGTATTTTATCGCCAGCTATGGCGGGGGCTTGAAAGCCAATGCATGGAATCTGATGGTTCTCGACAGCTTGTCTCAGTTTCAAGGGCAAAACATTCTCAATCAGACTGTAGCCATGTCGGGAGTATCAGGCGGAGCTTTGGGCCAACATTTCCACGCCAGTTTGGAATCACAAGATTGGAGCCGAAATCAAAAACAAGCAATTATAGATGAAATTGCGCGTTCCAATATGCTTTCTCTGGATATCGCATGGTTACTGGGTTATGATTTAGTCCGCGAAGCTATTCCGTTCGCCAGTTTTAGTCATCCGGACCGCGCTGGTAAAGCCATGGAAACCTATGCGAAAATACTTCGGGATTCAGCGATCTTAACTACAGCCTATCAAGAATATTGGGCGGATCTTTTTCAGAAACAATATTATCCCATTCAAATGACGAATGCCGCCGGAACTCATCAGCGCCGGGGAATCGCATGCTCGGTAGAATTGGATGATTTTCCAAATGTATTTCCGAATGCTGATAATTTATGTGACCTGGGTGAGAACCAATCGCTCTCCTATGCCGAAGCGGTATCTAGCTCTCACCGTTTTCCCGTCTTCAGTCCAGCCGCCAAAATTGAGGGTAAAGGCCATTATGTGGATGGAGGCTATTTTGAAAACTCGGGTATGTTGACTTTGCTCGATCTATTTATGTATCTGCAAAAAGACCCCAAGTGGGTTTCCTATTTTAAAAATTGGACTATAGCATTTGTCCAAATTCGAAATGACAAACAGGCTTTTTTGAGATCAAGATTAAACATAAATGAAATTGAAATATCTGAAACAGGAGAAAGTAAAGAATTATTTTCCATTCTCACCGCTTTGAATTCAACCCGTCATCTACCCATGTATATTGAAGACCGTTTGCAGTCCCTACCGATGGAGAATTTTACCTTTTCCGCTATAGACCTCCCCTATCGATTATCTTCGGAAGAGGTAGAAGAAGTTTTAAAGGCAAAAGAATTTCATCCCCAAAGTCAATTTTTAGTCGACAGTATTTTAGCAGAGGCCAATGCAGAGATAAAAGGCGCCTTATCAAACCATCCCTATCCCGAATGGGGAACCATTGAACCCCCATTGGCTAGATTTTTATCTCAGCCCGCTGTAAATTACATGCAAATTATGCTTAAGCACGACACGCTTTTGTTTTCTGACTTTCAGAGTAGCCGGCACCGTCAAAAACCTATTGCGCAGGACCAGTAATGAAAAAAGCCCACCCGCGTCAGCGAATGGGCTTCAAATTGGAATAAAAAAACAATTATTACATTATGATTTCGAGGAAGGATCGGGCGTATATCTGAGGTAGTCCTTCACTTTGCGATATCCGGTAAACTTTTCATCTGCCTCAGCATCGCTGATACTCGGCGAAATAACAACTTCTTCCCCATGCTTCCAATCCGCTGGTGTTGCCACACTATGATCGGCAGTTAGCTGTAAGCTATCGATTACGCGAAGAATTTCGTCAAAATTCCGACCCGTTGAGGGAGGATAAGTTAAAGTAAGTTTCACCTTTCGATCCGGACCTACTATGAAAACCGAACGTACGGGTACCTTATCAGCCGCCTCCGGATGAAGCATACCATATAGTTCAGCTACTTTACCATCATCAGCAATAATCGGATAGTTCATGGTGGTATTTTGCGTCTCATTAATATCCTTGATCCACTCTTTGTGTTCATTTACTGGATCCACGCTCAAGGCTAGGATTTTCACATTTCGTTTATCAAATTCACCTTTTAGTTGCGCAACACGTCCTAATTCCGTAGTGCAAACCGGCGTATAATCAGCTGGATGCGAAAATAAAATACCCCATGAGTCCCCTAAGTAATCGTAAAAGTCTATTTCTCCTTCTGTCGTTACTGCTTTGAAATTTGGAGCTTTGCTTCCTAATTTAATGGCCATAATTTATCGTATTTTGTTTTAAGTATGTAACTATAACTCTGTGACTATGATTAAGTTGAGTGAATTGTGTTAAAGAAATGTGAAGGTGTGCAAACCCTGTAGAGAAGTATTTGAGACAATCAAATCTTACTGAATTCAGGTGGAAGGATGGACCCATTCCGTCTACTTCGTTTTAAGAGCATGAGGGATAGAAGCGATAGTGACGAGGCGGACGGACGTCAATCATCGAGATGGCTGGCAGCCAGGCTCGATGATGCAGCCGTAGAGCGAGGAGGTGACCGAATGGAAACCCTACACAGCCATACGGATGCCGGCCGGCCGGTTCGGCACTACAAGCGGATAGCCCGACGCCAAATGCCCAAAGGGCAGTTGGGGGGCATGCCCAAAAAAGTGATATCCAAAAATTAAATCTCAACATCTGAAGGAGATCTACCGTAAAAATTTGATAATAAATCCAGAATAATCATACCCAAATTCACTTCTTCTTGCGTTAAAGGCCAGAAATCTGTACTTTCACATTCCAATATGACATGGTATGAGCCCGAATACACCTTTACACTTTTTGATCCTTTTTATATCCCTCAGTGCTATCCTTTCCTGTGGTCAAAATGGTGATAATCAGGAAAATCAGGCATCTACACAAATAGCTGAGGATATACAGCCGCTATATGGCTACCATCCCGATAGCTTTTATGCGGTGCTAAACACGGTAGAACCCAATCAGTTTTTGGCTGACATTTTGCTTCAAGAACACATTTCTTATGCGGAAATTCATGAACTCGTGCAACGCACAGATTCCGTATTTGATCCACGTGATATCCGTTCGGGTCGGTCGTATTGTTTCTTGTATACGGATAGCTGCGTGCGACCTGATCTCATGATTTATGAATTATCTCCCTACTCCTATCTGGAATACGACTTGCACTGTTTGGATGTGCAGCGAGTCAATCGGCCGATAGAAACCAAAATACGTCGAACAGGCGGCAGAATTGATGGCTCACTGTGGCTTTCACTGGACAAAATGGGGGCTCCAACTTCGCTGATTGCTAAAATGGAGGATGCCCTGGCCTGGTCGGTGGACTTCTATTATATTCAGCCTCGGGATTCCTTTTTCCTGCTTTATGAGGAAGAATGGTCGGGAGATGACTTTTTAGGTACGGGCAAATTGCTGGGCGCTTACTTTGAGTCCGGGGGGCAAGAACACTATTCCATTTGGTATGAATCGGAGAACTATCATGGATTTTTTGACAAAGAGGGCCGCCCTATGAAAAAGGCGTTCCTCAAATCGCCGGTGTCCTATTCCCGGATCTCCAGCCGCTATAATCCCAGGCGCTTTCACCCGATTCAAAAGCGCGTAAAGCCTCATCTGGGCACGGATTATGCCGCCCCCAGAGGCACTCCCATCCGAGCTGTTGCTGATGGCGTAGTAACCAAAGCCTCATACACCCGCGGTAATGGTGTGTATGTCAAGATCAGGCATGACAAAACCTACCAAACCCAATATCTTCACATGACAAAATACGCTCGAGGTATCTCACCCGGGGTAAAGGTTCGTCAGGGACAAACGATTGGGTATGTCGGATCGACGGGCCTGGCCACAGGACCTCATGTTTGCTTTCGCTTTTGGAAGAATGGCAGACAGGTGGATCACCTGAGAGAGAATCTGCCTCCCCCGGAGCCTATGGCCCGGGAGGAACTGCCTCAGTACTATGAAAATCGCGATAAAATATTACAATTGATGCATCCTGATCACTCCATGGAGGCAGACTTGTCTCCTATTTTGTAAATTACTCACCCTGAGAAAAATTGACCATGGCCACTGACCGGCTTCCACTATCTGTGATTATTCCGGCTCAAAACGAAGCCGATCGCATAGGACGCGGATTAGATTCTGTTCAATTTGCAGATGAGATTCTGGTCATCGATAGCTTTTCAACAGACAATACTGTCAAAATTGCCCAAAGTAAAGGTGCGCGAGTCATTCAACAAGAGTTTCACTATGCTGCTTCGCAAAAAAACCGAAGTATTCCTCAGGCCGCTCATGAATGGGTGCTTATCCTGGATGCAGATGAATGGATCAGTGAACCCCTCAAAAAAGAGATTATTGACCTGCTTCAGAAAGGGCCCGACAAAAAAGGCTATGCCATTCCTCGCATCAATTATTATATGGATCAAAAGGTGAAATATTCAGGCTGGCAGAATGATCAGGTCGTCCGATTCTTTCATCGCGATAGTGGCAAATACAACGACAAGCGGGTACACGAAAAACTTATCGTTTCAGGCCCGGTCGGGAAACTCAAAAACCACATCCACCACAACACCTACCGATCGTTTCAGGATGTTTTGCGGAAGGTCAATCAATACTCGACCTGGAAGGCAATGGACAAAGTGGATAAGGGGAAAAAGGCTTCTTATGCATCTATGTTTTACAAACCTGTATTTACTTTTTTCAAATCGTATTTCCTGAGAGCGGGTATCCGGGATGGAAAAGTTGGCTTTATCATTAGCGTGATTACTGCGGGCTCTGTTTTTTTGCGGCAGGTGAAAATCTGGCGGATACAAAATGGAGAAAAAATGAGCTAAACCATGAAGGCACCTCCTCCTCGCACTATATATCATCTTTCGACAGCCCGATCATGGCGGGGAGGTGAGCAGCAAATTTACAATCTGGTTAAACAACAAAAAGAAATGGGTCTGAAGCCTATCGTCTGGGCTCCGAAAGAATCACCGCTGCTGTGCCGGCTGCAAATGGAAAACTTCCCAGTAGTGGGTTATCCACATCCTATGTCGATCAATCTCCCGCTTATTCTGAAGCTCAGAACGTTTATTAAGCAAAGTCAACCCTCTATTCTCCACCTGCATGACTCTCATGCCCATACTAATGGATTGCTCTCCACTTTAGGACGACCTCAACCGCCACCCATTGTACTCCACCGACGCGTTCCTTTTCCCGTGGGGCAAAGCCGGCTGTCGCGTTGGAAATACAACCACTCCCGAATCAAGCGGATTATCGGGATATCTCAAAAGGTCATAGACGCCATGCAAATCTGCCTTCGACGAACGGACCACATTCGAAAAATATACAGTGGCATTGACCCTAGCGCACTTCAGGTGTCGCAAAGTGGGGTATTTCGCCAGGAGATCGGGGCAAATCCCGGTGATATTCTCATTGCTCATATTGGTGCCCTGGCTCCTGAGAAAGGATTCAAAACGTTTCTACAGGCAGCGGCAAAAATCAACGATAGGATATCCCATCCTGAAAAAATACGCTTTCTACTTGTCGGGAAAGGACCGGAAGAAGCCGCCCTGAAAAAAGAAGCGCATAGGATGGGACTCAGGAATGTAATTTTCACAGGATTCGTGGAAAATATGGCTGCCGTTTATTCAGATTTGGACTTACTCTTGTTTTGTCCTGAGCAAGAAGGTCTGGGCACAACAGTCATCGAGGCCATGATGGCAGGAACACCGGTGATCGCTACCCGAGCCGGGGGGATCCCCGAACTCATTCGGCATGAACGCGAGGGGTGGCTAAGCGAAATAGGGAATGCCGATGAATTGGCTGAATATGCTATTCATGCCTTACAAAACGATCAACTGCGGAAGCAGATGGTGGAGGCCGCGAGAGATCGTAGCCTTTTATTTACAGATAAGACTATGGCCGAAAAAATAGTAGACGTATATCGTGAAATCTGGTAATGCTACTCCTCCTCACCCGAAAAATAATGTGTAATTCGCTGAGCCAGGGCCGGTCCCACCTGTTCAGCAATTTCAGTTTCGGCCGCTTCCGACACCTTTTTCACTGAACCAAAATGGGACAATAGCTTTTGCCGACTTTTGGGTCCCACCCCTTCTATTTTTGTCAGCTCACTGACCGTAAAGTTCTTCGACCGCATATGTCGATGAAACGTAATGGCAAAGCGGTGGGCCTCATTCCGCAGATGCTGAATCACTTTCAGCGTCTCGGACTTCTTATTGATATACAGGGGAACAGGATCGCCAGGAAAATAGATCTCTTCTAATCGCTTCGCTATGCCTATTACAGAAATCTGATCCAACAACTCCAATTCGCGTAATATCCTTACCGCAGCGCCCAACTGCCCTTTGCCACCGTCAATGACGACCAACTGCGGAAGTGGCTTATCCTCAGCTTTCAATCGCTTGTATCTTCTACTCACCACTTCTTCCATGGAGGCGAAATCATCAGGACCCTCCACGGTTTTAATATGGAATCGACGATAATCTTTCTTTGATGGCTTTGCATTTTTAAAAACCACACAAGACGCGACGGGATTCGTGCCCTGTATATTCGAGTTGTCAAAACATTCGATGTGGGTGGGCAAACGATCCATTTGAAGGTCTTCTTTCATCGTCTTCAGAATGCGTTCTGCCCGAGAGGCTTTATTTTTACGTGCTTGTTTCTGCTGTTGCTTTTGCTGCTTAAAGTAGAGCACATTCTTTTTAGACAAGTCCAGCAATTTCTTTTTATCGCCCCTTTGCGGCACAGTCCAGTCGGTTTCCTCGAGCAGCAAATCCAATTCGAAAGGCACCACAATTTCAGGCGCATAATCCGAGAATCGTTCCCGAAGATTTAGAATGGCCAGTTCCAACAGATCCTTTTTATCATCATTCAGATTTTTCTTCAGTTCCAGAGTGTAGGTATTGATCATTACCCCATTCACCACTTTGATATAATTTACAAAAGCATGCGTATCATCATCCGCTATGGAGTATACATCCAGATCCTGAATGCGTGGATTCACCACTGTTGATCGACTTTGATAGTCCTGAAAGGCTTCCAACCGGACCTTCCATCGATGCGCTTCCTCAAAATTCATCTTCTCGGCCTCCAGCTGCATTTGCCGTTTTATATGTTGTTTCACCGGACCGAAGCGACCGCGCAACATATTTTTTACCTGATCAATTTTCTCCATGTAATCCTGTTCCGACTCATGTCCTTCGCACGGTCCCATACAATTGTCAATATGGTACTCCAGACAGACCTTAAACTTTCCCGCATCAATATTTTTTTCAGACAAGTGCAACTTACAGGTTCGAAGTGGAAACAATTGTTTGATCAGATCCAGAACGATTTTCGCCTTGTATTTTGAAGTATAGGGGCCATAATACAGCGATCCATCCTTTTTGCGGCGCCGTGTAAAAAAAACGCGCGGAAACCGTTCCT
>Ga0209944_1000290_pt1 | contig 22399 bp, 19 predicted proteins | sample SalPonR1_C_D2_MG_FD_185701 | JGI IMG/M metagenome (GOLD analysis project Ga0209944, IMG submission 185701) | Salt pond soil microbial communities from South San Francisco under conditions of wetland restoration - Salt Pond MetaG R1_C_D2_MG... ...
TCAGACAAGTTCGCGCGGGATCCTTTCGTCCCAGTTGTTCGAATACACGCGCCTTTCGCCGGCGCTGGAGTACTCGTAGGCATCCAGTGTGGCATGCAGGACGAACTCGTCGGGATTCGACGTCAGCACCGTTCGTGTCACCGTGCGTATCTTCCACTGGCCGCGTTTCAGGCTGCGCTCCCAGACAACCTCGGCGCGCGCCGAATCGAAGTCGTCGTCGAGCGAGGAATACTTCTCGACCGCGCTGCATTCGATTTCGAGGTCGATATCGTCGAGGCGGTGTCGGCCGCGATCATCGATGACTTCCAGTTCCGAGGCGTCCAGCGCAAGATCGCGGTGCACCAGCCAGTTGTGGTGCTCGGGATCGAGCAGCGTGATGTCTGCGCCCGGCGCACCCTCGGGCTCGCCGAGATCGGGCAGTTCGGCATCTGCATCGCGCGGTTCGCGCTCCGGCAGAAAAAGCGAGCAGCCCTCGGTATGAACGTTCAGCCGCACCGGTTTCGGCGGCGGCCAGGCCAGCGGCCAGTAAGAAGTGGACACCGAAAGGCGGACCTTGTGGCCTTTCGGGAACATGTGGGCGATGCCGTTGAGTTCGACGCGCACCCGGTAGCGTTTTCCCGGTTCCAGTTTGCGCGGTTCCTCGCTGCCGTAGCGGTGGGTGAGATTGAGCAGGCCGTACGTCACGCGCGTGACCTTGTCGTCGGGGGCCACGTCGGAGAGGCGTACGGCGACCATGGCGATTTCCTGTTCGGTGGAAATTTCGAGATCGACGCTCGGCGCGCCCATGATCTCGAAGCCCTCGTCGAGCCGCTCGCTCTGGAACACCAGCGAGCCGCCGTCTTCCTGCCGCTGGTCGTGGGCCAGGTCCGGACCGGCCGCATACGAGCACCATTTGCCGGCGAACAGGCCTACCGAAAGCGGCGATTGAACCGTGTGCCGGAAGGGTTCGGCATCCAGTTCGGGATCGACCAGCCGATAGCGCGACAGGTTATAGGTGCGTTCGCGGATTCTTGCGCTGGGCCACCGGTCCTCGGCCACCCAGCGTCCGGGCCGCTTGCTGTAATAAGTGGTCGGCGGCACGCTGTCCTGCATCCAGACGCGCAGCATGGGCTCGTCTTCGACGCCGGTGTCCTTGCCCTTGAGCCAGTGATCCCACCAGTTCAGCAGTTCCCGGAGGAAATTGATCGCGGGGCCGGGAACGCCCTGGTGGGGATACTTGTGGCTCCACGGGCCGATGAGCCCCTTGCGCGGAACGTCCAGATTGCGCATCAAGCGGAAAACGGCGTTCGAATATCCATCCGCCCAGCCGCTGACCGAAAAGACCGGGCACTTGATGGCCGAATAGTCCTCGCACACCGAGCCGTGCGTCCAGTAGTCGTCCCGGTACTGGTGGCGCAGCCATTTTTCCAGCCACAACCCGCTGCCTTCGAGCCTCTCGAACCACTGTTCGCGCCATTTGTCGCCGACCAGCGCCGGGTCCGGCGGCATCGAGTTGTAGGCAAACATCACCGAAGCCCAGGAAATGTTGTCGCCCAGCAGGCACCCACCCATGTGGTGCACGTCGTCGGTGTAACGGTCGTCGGACGCGCAGGCGGCGACAATCGCCTTGAGTTCCGGCGGTTGCATGGCCGCGATCTGCAGCGCATTGAACCCACCCCAGGAGATGCCCATCATGCCGACGTCGCCGGTGCACCAGGGCTGTTCGGCCAGCCAGGTCAGGATCCGGCGGCCGTCGTCCAGTTCCTGCTGCAGATATTCGTCTTCGAGCACGCCATCGGACTCGCCGCTGCCGCGCAGGTCCACCCGCACGCAGGCATAGCCGTGCCCGGCGAGCCAGGGATGCATGATTTCGTCGCGGGCCGTGGAACCGAAGCGCTTGCGGTACGGAATGTACTCGACGATGGCGGGCACGGGCCGCTCGTCCTTCGGCCGCCAGATGCGTGCCGAGAGTTCCACGCCGTCGGGCATCGGGATCCGGACATCGGCCTGTTCGGTAATCTCGAACGGAAAGTCGGTAACGGTTCTCAATTTGCTTTCTTCTCGATTGGATGAATGTCGAACTGAAGCTGCTCTTCCACGTCACTGAACCGGTCAAGCAGATCTTTCTGTCCGTCCGCGCCCAGAAACACTACGGCGATTTCGTAACTGTAGCTGTCCTGGAACTGAAGCTCGCTGAGTTGCGTACCCTCGTCGACGAGCAATTGCACGCGCATATCGGGATATTCCTGCCGCACCGTTTCAATATCGTCCGCGGTCGGGACGCGTTCAACGATGCCGTCTTGGAGGTCGTCCTTGAACAATCGCATCATGAACTTGGCGGCCAGCGCGTAGTCTCCCCGGCGATGGGGGAAATCGGGCCGGCGGCCCAATGCCAGATCGAGCACGTTCTTCTGGTTGGTGGCACCATCTACCATCAGGAAAAGCGGCGAGTGCGACTTCGAAATCCGCGAATTGATTTCCAGCAGGCGGATCGAATCGTCGCGGTGATCCCAGAAGAATTCGATGTTGAAGGTCGCGCCGTGGTAGTCGATATGGCGAATGATCGTGCGCGCGGCCCTGATCATGCGCGCCTCGACGCGGTGCGGCAACTTCGACGGGTATTGATAGCGCGAGAAGGAGGAATGCTGCTTGCCGGCGCGAATCGAGTCTACCGTACCGAACACGATGATCTCGTTTTCCCGCGAATAGCCCTCGACGGTTGCCTGAACGCCGCCGGAAATGATGCCTTCGGCGATGCAGTGGTAGCCGTCGACCGCGGCGACCTCGTCGGGTTGTTCGACGTGGGCCATGAATTCATTGAACGGCCGCCCCACGACGCCGATCATTTCGCGAATTTCCGGAATGTGTCGTTCCAGGTCTTCGGGCCCCGCGATATGAAAGCCGAGAAAGGACGAATGCGCCTTGATCGGCTTTAGCCAGAACGGATAGTCGATGCTGATCCGGGCCGCCGGATCGTCGGCGAAAGGGTCGACGGCCTGAAACTGCGGCACCATGTCGCCCAGCACCTTTTTCTGCTCCAGCCTCGACCAGTACTTGTGCTCGCAACGCGCGACCGATTCCAGCGAGGGGCCGGGCAGTCCGGCGTCACGGGCGAACATGGGCACGCAGACGCTGGTGGGGAAGTCCCAATAGCCCATGACGGCGTCGGGGCCACCCGGAACTTCTGCGAACCTGGCGCGGGCACGCTCGCGCAGCTGGTCCAGCGACGGAAATTCTCCGCTTTCCGGGTGCACGACTTCCGACATTTCGAACAGCGTGTGGAATCGGTATTCCTCGCCGCCGCCGATGGTTTTCAGCAGTTCGAGGTTGAAAGGGTCGAGACCCATTACGAAGATATTTTTCATGGCCGAACCTCCTGCGAGATCGACGAATACGGGTGAACCAGCAGAAACCCGGCCGATGATCAGGCCGGCCGGACCTTAGGTCGCTTGCGTATATGCATCGAGTCTAACATCGCCGCCTCCGCTTTTTGCGGAATCTCCCGATCGGAAGAACCTCGCGACCGAGAAGTCATGCGGCCCGGCCTCTACAATGCCCTGATGAGCATGATTTCGAAACTGAAAGAAAAAGCCTTATGGTGGGGGCACGTGCTGGCGGCGGCCGGGCGTAACTGGATCGACAGCCAGGCATTCATCTATGCCGCGGCCCTGGCGTTTTTCACGGCCTTCTCGATTGCGCCGGTGATGATCGTCGCGGTGGCCGTGGTCGGCGTCATCCTCGGTCCGAAAGCCGCCGAGGGCCAGTTGCTCGAGCAGTTGCGCGACATCGTCGGCCCGGAAGCCGCGGGCGCCGTGGAGACTGCCGTGCTCAATTCACAGCTCGATCAGTCCGGCTGGCTGCCGACGATTGCGGGCGTGGCCGCGATCGTGCTCGGCGCGACCACGGTCTTTGCCCAGATGCAGCAGTCGCTGAACGCCATCTGGGACGTCGCCCCCCGGCCCAACAAAGGCGGTCTGTGGCGGTTCATCAAGGCGCGGCTGTTGTCGCTGACGGTGGTGCTGGCGATCGGTTTCGTGCTGCTGGTCTCGCTTGCGCTCAGCGTGACGCTGCGGGCGCTTATCGTATTTGCCGATCAGTGGCTGCCGGTGCCCGGCTGGGCGATGGTCGGTGTCGAAATCACGGTATCGCTGACCGTGGTCACGCTGCTGTTCGCGGCGATGTTCAAGGTGCTGCCGGACGTGGTGCTTTCACTGCGCGATGTTCTGCTCGGCGGCCTGGTCACCGCGATTCTGTTCACGCTGGGTCGATCGCTGATCGCGATTTACCTGGCGAATGCCGCAACGGCGTCAGCCTACGGCGCGGCCGGCTCGCTGGCGCTGCTGCTGCTCTGGGTCAATTACTCGTCGCTGATACTTTTGTTCGGCGCGGCGTTCACGCGCGCTCAATTCGAGGCGCGCGGAAATGCGATCTGTCCGCGAAATGGTGCCGTGCGCGTGCATCGTGAACTCGTGGAGGAGTGAAATTTGATCTGAGTCATGTCCATTCATCCGACAGATGAATATTCTGCACACAACGCAATGATTGAAATTTAATTCAGAACACAAGGTCAAGAAGATGACGGATTCCAGGAAAGGTTGGTGGGCACGTCTCTGGTCACGCCCGAACAGCAAGTGGCTGCTGGGTATCCCGCTGGGTGGTTTCGTGGCTGTGGTGCTGGGCGCAGCCGCTCTGCAGACAATGAATTACACGCTGCACCAGACCAGCAAGACCGAATTCTGCTACCAGTGTCATTCGCACGAACAGTTCATCAAGCCCGAATACGAGGCCTCGAGCCACTTCAAGAACCAGGCCGGCGTCCAGGCCGGCTGCAAGGATTGCCATCTGCCTAAAATGATGGATCACTGGTTCGCCTATGTCACCAAAAAGATCATCGTATCCAAGGACATCATTCCCGAAATGCAGGGCGTGATTTCGACCCAGGAAAAATACGATGCCTATCGTCCGCACGGGGCGGAAAAGGTCTGGCGGCATTACAAGGAAACCGATTCGCAGTACTGCCGTAGTTGCCACAGCATCGAGAACATGGATCTCGAAGCGCAGGACCGCTTCGCCTCCCGCCGGCATTCCACTGCCGAGCAGCGGGGACAGACCTGCATCGACTGCCATTACGGCATCGTGCACGAGCTGCCTGAAAACGCCACCGAGATCCTCGCCAGGATCGATGAGGAAATGGAGGCTGAGCAGGAGCAGGAGTAGCCTCTGGGGCTGCGCGCGCCTCTCGCATAGCGCGCAGCCCGGTTCCTGCATAAAAAGCACCACACATGATCGAGATGGGCCATTTCCCGGCGCATTGACCTCTCTGATTGAACAGTGAGTATGATTGACTGATACGTCCTGGATGCCCGGTACAGGAGGGTGGCGATGCAGTTCATTCCCAAGGCGCTTCTCAAGAAGCTCTATAACCGTTCCAGTCTGCGCAACACTGCTTCGGGCGTGCGATTCTCCGTCAAGAATCGCCTCAGCCCGGCAAAACTCAAACGGGTCAAGCCACTCGTCCTGAACGGCGAGTCCGTGCCGGTCGAGCAAATCACGGTCTCCATAGACGGCGGCGAATCCGTTCGCCTGGATCGGATGGTCGCCGATTCGCCGGTGGATTTCCCGCTGGGGACCCTGCTGACGTTCGACATCTCCATGGCACCGTTGAGCGATAGCGAGCACGAGCTGGCGATGGCTTTCGAGGTCGAGCCCTTCGGCCTGCTGGAATTTACAATACTGGATCGCCCTAGAAGCACCCAAAACGGCCCGGGCACCGTACCGCGGGATCCCGAAGACGACTACGGCGAACAGATCATCCGCGCGCGCCGCGGCTTCGTGCGCGACAGGACGGGTGTCGAACTGCAACACGTTACCGGTCATTCGTTCGACCCGCACCGGGCGCAGGGCAACATCGAGCATTTCATCGGGGTCGCGCAGGTGCCGATCGGTATCGCCGGGCCGCTGCTGGTGCATGGCGAGCATGCGCAGGGCGAATTCTACGTGCCGCTGGCGACCACCGAGGGCACTCTGGTGGCGTCCTACAACCGCGGGATGAAGGTGATCCACGAAAGCGGCGGTGTCAAATGCGCGGTGGTCGGCGACAACATGCAGCGTGCGCCGGTATTCATCTTCGACGACGCATCTGCCGGCCGCCGGTTCGCCGACTGGCTCGTCGAGCACCTCGATGAAATCAAGGCCGTGTGCGCCGAGTCGGACCCGTTCGTCAAGCTCAAGTACGTCGACTACTATCTGGCCAGCAAATTCTGCTTCACGCGATTCAATTTCACCACCGGCGATGCGGCGGGCATGAACATGGTCGGCAAGGCGACCTTCGCGGCCTGCAACTGGATTCTGCAAAACTTCGACGGCGCCGAGATTCGGGACTTTTTCCTCGAGGCCAATTTCGCGACCGACAAGAAAGCATCCATGATCAACACCATGCGCAGCCGCGGCAAGCGCGTGACGGCCGAGTGTCTGATCAAGCGCGATGTGCTGCGCGACATCATGGATGCCGATACCGAACAGCTGTATCTGCACGGCAAGGTCGCCAACGTGGGCAGCATGCTGTCGGGGGCCAACAACAACGGCTGCCACGCCGCCAACGCGATTACCGCGATGTTCATCGCAACCGGCCAGGACGTGGCCAATGTTGCCGAATCCTCTACCGGCATCCTCTACGGTGATCTGACCGAAGACAAGGATCTGTACATGTCGATCACGCTGCCCTCGCTGATCGTCGCAACCGTCGGCGGCGGCACCGGATTGCCGACCCAGAACGAAGGGCTGCAGATCATGGATTGTGCCGGCATCGGCAAGGTGCGCAAGCTCGCCGAAATCGTGGCCGGGACCGTGCTGGCCGGCGAGATTTCGCTGGCCGCCGCGATATCGTCCCTGGACTGGGTTTCAAGCCACGATCAGCTGGGACGGAACGACCCGACGGCTAAAAAAGCCTGATCATCCGCGCTGCGCCTTCTCATCAAGCCTCGCGCTGAACCGCAATGTAGTAGGTGACGCCGTCGATATCAATTACGCGTTTCACCTTCCATTCAATTTCAAATTCGCTGCCGCCTTTCCGATAATTGACGGTCTTGCCGTGGAAGACGCGATCATTGGCCATGTCGTCTTCCAGACGATCAAGCACATCGCGCTCGGTTTTCGGGCCTTGCATGATGCCCGGCGTCTCGCCGATTACGTCGTCGGACGAGTACCCGGTCAGGCGTGAAAACTGATCGTTGACGAAAACGATGCTTGATCCGCCGTGCTCGTCGTCCGCACGGGTCACCATGACCGACGCGAAGCTGATTTCGGCGAGCGCTGCGAACAATGGTGAGGTAAGTGCCTGTTTCGATTTGTTCATTACCGTGCTCCGTTCGAGTGAATACAAACCGTAACGCATTCATGTGCATGGTGCTGCATGGCTGCGGGCTCAGTACTTGATCGTACAGCCGTAGGGTCTTGTCACCGGATCGGCTACCGCGTGTCCGGCCTGCATATCTTCGAGCGCGGTGACGACGTATTGCGTCGAGGAGGGAATATCGGCCGGGTCGGCGCTCGGATTCGAGTCGATCCCGCCCATGTAGACCAGCGTGCCGGATTCGTCGATGATGTACATGTGCGGCGTGACCTGCGCGGCGTAGGCGCGCCCGACGTCGCCGGACTCGTCGATCAGCACTGCGGTGGGGGCCGCGTTGCGCGTGCGGGTCAGTTCGTCGGCGCGCTCGGGCGAAACGTGGCCCTGGGCGCCGGGTTTGGACGAGATGATGGTCAACCAGACGGCGTCGTGTTCGCCCGTGGCCAGGCGCTGCTGGTCCTGCATGTTGCCCGATGAATAATGCTTCTGCACGAACGGGCAGTCATGGTTGGTCCATTCCAGCACGACCTTGCGATCCTTGAAATCGGACAGGCTGTGTGTATTTCCGGCGGTATCGGTGAGCTCGAACCGTGGGGCCGGCTCGCCGACCTTCGGCGCGGCGGCCGCATGACACGCCATCAGGGCGGCCGTGATCGAAAGCAGTGCGAGGAATGTGAATTTTCTGCTCGGCATCGTATTCTCCTTGGGTCTGGACTCACGTGGTCAGTTGCGGTTCAGCGCCGAAGCAACGGTCGCTGGTGTAAGAATCTGCGGCAGTACTACCGGGTTTCCGGCATCTGCGGCCGGGTAGAAGACGTATAGTGGCACGCCGTTGCGTCCGAAGCGCTGCAGGTAGCGGGTAATCGCCGGATCGCGCCGGGTCCAGTCGCCTTTCAGGTAAACCGTGCCCGATTCGCGCATCGCGCGCCGCACCGTTTCGGTATCCAGCGCCACGCGTTCGTTGACCAGGCAGGTCACGCACCAGTCCGCGGTCATGTTGACGAAGGCCCCGATGTCCGGGTCCGCATTGATTTCGGCCAGGCGCGCGGTGCTGAAAGGCTCCCATGGCGCATTCACGTCCATCGGGGTTTCGCCGTCCCGGCGGGTGCCGGCCACCAGTGCCGCCAGCGCCACGATCAGTGCGAGCGCCGTGGCCGCATGGGCTGCCGCCGCCGTTCGCCGGCGTATGGCAGGATGTCCGCCCAGCCAGAGCGCGAAGGCCAGGGCCACCAGTCCGGCCAGCAGCGCGCCGACGCCGTCCGGCCCGGTCTGGCGTGCAAGCACCCAGATGAGCCAGACGACGGTGAGGTACAGCGGGAACGCCATGAACTGCTTGAACGTGTCCATCCATGGACCGGGACGCGGCAGGATGCGCGCCAGCGGCGGCCACAAGCCGATTGCGGCGAGCGGCAGCGCCAGCCCCAGTCCGAGCGCCAGGAACACGCCCATTGCCTGAGGCGCCGGCAACATCACCGCCAGGCCAAGTGCAGTGCCCATGAATGGCGCGGTGCAGGGGCTGGCGACCAGCGTGGCCAGGACGCCGGTGAAGAACGATCCGCGCAGGCCTTCGCTTTCGGAAAGATGCTGCCCCAGGCCCATCCAGCGCGTGCCGAACTCGAACACGCCCGAAAGCGAAAGCCCCATGGCGAACAGCAGGTAGATCAGGACGCCGACGAACCAGGGCGACTGCAGCTGGAAACCCCAGCCGATGGCTTCGCCGCCGGCCCGGAGTGCAAGAAGAAGGCCGGCCAGCGCCGCGAACGACAGCATGACGCCCGCGGTGTAGGCCAGCGCATGACCGCGGGGGTGTTCCAGGCTGCTGGAGACCAGGCTAATCGCCTTCAGCGACAGCACCGGAAACACGCACGGCATCAGGTTGAGCAGGACGCCGCCGGCCAGCGCCATTGCGAGCAGAAGGTATAGCGGATGGCCTGCGCCGATCGAACCCGATACCGGACCGGCGCTTTGCAACGTTCCCGGCTGGGCGGTCAGTGCCCAGGCACGGGCCGAGTCCGGCTCGACCAGCAGGAATTGCAGCGCCTCGGGCGGCCGGATGAAGTACGGTGACAACGGCTGCGAGATCTGCAGCGTGTCGCCGTCCAGCGCGAAAAAGGGCTCTGCGGCGTGCTCCACCAGCGTGGCATGAGCCGGGAAGAACTGCAACGATTCGATTCCCACCGGGTCGGCGCCCTGAACCTGCACGCTCATTTGACCACCGTCGGTGGAGAAACGGGCTTGCCAGTCCACCGATTCCGGCCGGCGTGTATCGGCGCGGGCGAAGCGCGCTGCGAAGCCGGATTCGGGAATGGGGTGGTTCGCATCGCCGTCCGGATCGATCACCGGCAGCTCCAGCGCCAACTCGGCGCTACCGGGGATGCATTCGATCTTGCAAACCAGCCAGTCCGCCTTCAGTGAAATGCCTGCTTTCCGCTCATCGGACAGCGCGTCGGGCGGTGTAATTTCCACCGGCAGCAGAATTTCACCCGAATAGCCGTAGTTGACCAGATGCTCGATTTCGTGGCGCTCCGGGTACGGCCACTGGATGTCGCCGGCCTCGAAACCTTCGGGCAGGGTCCAGCTGAAGCGCGTTTCCAGGCCCGAGTCCCCCGGGTTGCGCCAGTAGGTATGCCAGTCGGGTTCGTGGCGGATCAAGAGCCCGACCCTGAACGGCTGGCCGGGCCGCACCGCTTCGACTTCGCTGACCAGTTCGACAACGACATGGTCGCGCTGGATTTCACCGCTGCGCTGCGCCTGGGCCGGCAGCCAAGGCGAAGCCAGCAGCAATGCAGCCAGAATCGGCAACAGCTTATGCATGGTTATACCCATCATGACTACCGCGAATGTATACGAACCGGCGCGTGAATGTGGTTCGCAACGCCGGGTCAAAAGATCGAGAGCTCCAGCCGGTCGGTCAGGTCGTGCAAGGCCACCCGGCCGGCAAGCGAGTTGCCTGCTTCATCGAGCGGCGGCGACCAGGCGCAGATGCCTGAGTGGTCGGGCGCGGCGGCCATGATGCCGCCGGCAACGCCACTCTTGCACGGGAGGCCGACGCTGAAGGCGAACTCGCCGGCCGCATCGTAGGTTCCGCAGGTGAGCATTACGGCCATCACGCGCTTGGCCAGCGAAGCGGAAAGAATCTGCTTGCCGCTTGCCGGATCGATGCCGTCGTTGGCAAGAAAACGCATGCTTCGGGCGATCTGGCGGGCGGTCATCATCAGCGAACACTGCGTGTTATAGACATCGAGCACTTCGTCGACGCTGTTTTCGAGATTGTCGAAGGATGCCATCAGGCTGGCCATTGCACGATTGCGCTGCGAGGACTCGTCTTCGGCCGCTGCGATGGCGGGGTTCAGTTCGATATTTTCTCCGGTCAGATCCCGAACGAGTTCGAGGATGCTGGCGACCGGGTCGGCACAGTGTTCGATCAACAGATCGTCGATGACAAGTGCGCCGGCGTTGATCATGGGGTTGCGCGGAATACCGCATTCGTGCTCGAGCTGGACCAGGGAATTGAACGGGTCACCCGAAGGTTCGCGGCCCACGCGCTCCCAGATCTCGCGACGAACCGCATGCTCGCCACCGATCTTCTGCATGGCCAGCACGAGAGCGAACACCTTGGACATGCTCTGGATGGGAAACGGCGTATCGACATCGCCGACCATGTGTTCGGTGCCGTCGAGTTCGACGACGGCCAGACCGAACCTCTCGGGGTCGACTTCAGCCAGTTGCGGAATGTAGTCGGCGACCCGACCACGCGCCGCCGAAGCTCTTGCTGTTTCGGCCGCAGCGGCAATTGCCTGTGAGATATCCATTGTCAACAGATGTCGGTAAACAGAGACGCATGGTAACGCGCGCTCTCCACGACCGGCTGTCCGGCGGATTGCCCGAGATGAAGACCGTCCGGCCTGCACCCGGTAAGATAGAACCGATGGCTGGAACCTATGCCGGCCTGAGGGTTCAGACGGTTTGTAATAACGCTCGACAGGATATATTGCGTGCATCGTTTTTTCTTTTTCGTGCTGCTTTCAACCGGTGTTTTGCCTGGCTCGTCGTCGTTCGCTTCCGCAAGCGACGGAGGCGCGACTTTCAGCGCCTGTATCGAAAACCTTCAGTCGATCGCACGCCGCCGGGCCGTGCCGGAGCCGGTCGTGATCGATGTGCTGGGCGCGCTCAGGCATCAGCCCCGGGTAATCGAACTCGATCGATCCCAGCCGGAATTCCGCCGGTCCTTTTCGGCCTATCTTCGGGCTCGCGTCACCGAGGCGCGGGTGGGCCGCGGACGGGAACTGCTGGCCCGACATCGTCGCCTGCTCGATCGCCTGACGCGCGAGTACGGCGTGCCGGGACATTACCTGGTTTCTTTCTGGGGCATGGAGACGAACTTCGGTTCATACCTGGGCGGCATGCCGACGCTGGATTCGCTTGCCACGCTGGCCTGTGATCCGAGAAGAAGCGAATTCTTCACCAGTGAACTGATCACCGCGCTGCAACTGGTTTCCCGGGAAGGAATGGACCCCGCGACAATGCGTGGCTCCTGGGCGGGCGCCATGGGGCATACCCAGTTCATGCCTTCAGCCTATATGGCCCACGCCGTCGACGGCGACGGTGACGGCAGTATCGATCTGTGGAACAGCGAGGCAGATGCGCTGACCTCGGCGGCGAATTATCTCGCCCGACTGGGTTGGCGGCGCGGCGAGCGCTGGGGACGCGAGGTGCGGCTGCCCGCAGGGTTTCCCTATGTCGATACGGGGCTGGCACATTCGGCGCCGCTTGCGCGCTGGCGGGCGCTCGGCGTTCGCCGCGCCGACGGCACGGAACTCCCGTCGGCCGACATGAAGGCGTCGGTCATCGTGCCGATGGGCCATCTCGGTCCGGCATTCCTGGTGTATTCGAATTTCGAGGTCATCATGAAATGGAATCGATCACAGGCCTACGCGATCGCTGTCGGTCGCCTGGCGGATCGCATTGTCGGTGGTGGAAGACTGACGGCGTCGCTGCCCGCGGTTGAAACCGCGGCGTCCCGCGCGCAGATACTGGCGTTGCAGCAAGGGCTGGCGAGCGCCGGATTCGATCCGGGCGAGCCGGACGGCATGCTGGGGCCGGCCACCCGGGCCGCGCTCAGGGCGTGGCAGCAGGCGAACGACCGCGTGGCCGACGGCTATCCCGATCCCGACACGCTAGGGGCTCTCGGGGCGAATTCACCCGAAACGACAGGACACGAAGACGAATGACCGAGGACCGACATTCGCAACCGTCACGACCGCACGCGAAATCCATCACGGACCGGAGAGGGCTGTTTGCCGTTGCCGCCATTGTCCTCGTCGGGGTTGGGGCGGCGCTTGGCGTTCTTGTGTCCGAGCCGCAGCAGCGTCTGCCGGATTTTTCCGCCATCGAAGATGTTTCCGAGCGCAAGCAGGCCTTCTTCGCATTCCTGGCGCCGATAGTGGAAACCCAAAACCGGCGTGTGCTCGAGCAGCGCGCGAGGCTGCTCGACCTGGCCGAGCGGATTCGCGCCGGAGACCGGCCGGGCTGGATGGATCGGCGCTGGCTTGGCCGTCTGGCCGAGGAATACGGCGTGACCTGGCACCCGGATCTTTCCGAAGACGAGCGAATGAATGCGATCGAGGTGCTGGAACGGCGCGTTGACGCGGTTCCGATGTCACTGGCGCTGGTCCAGGCGGCCACCGAATCCGGCTGGGGAAGATCGCGATTCGCGACCGAGGGCAATAACCTGTTCGGCCACTGGTGCTATGAGCCCGGTTGCGGCCTGGTGCCGGCGCGCAGGAATCTCGACGCCGCTCACGAGGTCGCAGCATTCGACAGCGTCCCGGATTCGGTTGCGCGCTATATCCACAATCTCAATACGCATGCGGCCTACGCGCCGCTGCGCGCAATTCGGGCGCGGCTGCGCCGCCAGAACGAGCCGTTGACGGCCATGGCGCTGGCCGACGGCCTGGTGCGCTATTCAGAGCGTCGGGAGGAATATGTCGAAGAAATCAAGACCGTGATACGAATCAACCGGCCGATCATCGACCGGGTGCGGGAGACGCTTTGATGCGCTGCTTCATGCGAGTGATTTCCTCGTTGCTGCTTGCCCTGTCGCTCCAAGACGCCAATGCGGAGGGGTCGCACGGCGTCATCCTGCTGTATCACCATGTCAGCGACGATACGCCGGCATCGACCAGCGTGATGCCTGCGCAGTTTTCGGATCATCTGGACTATCTCGATGACCACGGCTACCGGGTCTGGCCGCTGGAGCGACTGCTGGACGCCGTGTTGCGCAGCACCAAAGACGTGCCCGAGAACGTCGTGGCGATCACCTTCGACGATGCCTACGAATCCGTTTTCAGCGAGGCCCGGCCCAGGCTTGCCGAACGCGGCTGGCCTTACACCGTGTTCGTCAACACCGACGCGATCGATGCGCAACGTTCGCCGTACATGAATTGGGATCAACTCAGGACCCTTCACGCGGCCGGCGTGGCGATCGAAAACCACAGCGCTGCGCACGGGCACATGTCCAGGCCGCGCGAAGGCGAATCACGGAACGAATGGCTGAGCCGGGTTGCCGAAGATGTCGCCAGGGCACGCGCCAGAATTGCCGACGAGATCGGGCGGGCGCCGATGCTGTTCGCCTATCCGTACGGCGAAGATTCCGAAGCGCTCGCCGAGGTCGTCGATGAGGAACACGCATATGCGCTGGCCCAGCGCTCCGGCCCGGTGGGCGCGCTGAGCGATCCGCTGAGCGTTCCACGCTTCCCGATGGCCACAGGTTTCGCCTCGCTGGAGCGCTTGGAATTGGCGGCTCGCTCCAGGCCGCTGCCGGTGACGGCGGTCGAAACGGCGGCCGGCCGAGAAGGCGATCTCCGGGTTGTTGAATTGACGATAGGCCGGTCCGGGTTTCGGCCCGGGCAACTCAACTGCTTTGCCGCCACCGGCCGTAGACTGGATGCATCCATGGAAGGCGACGGGCCCTTCGTCATCCGCGTGGATGTGCAGGGCGTTGGGGTTCCGGGACGCAACAAGATCAATTGCACCGCGCCGGCTGACGACGGCAGCGGCGATTTCTTCTGGTATTCGTGGCAGTGGCTGGTTGACGACAGCGGAGCAAGATAAGGCCGGCAACCCGGTAGTGACTCGCGGAATGTGCGGACCGTATAATTCAGACGGAAGTTCATACGAGGATTCAAATGAGCAATATCGTGATCACCGGCGCAAACCGAGGCATAGGTCTGGCACTGACCCGGCAATACCGCGACCGCGGCGACAGTGTCGTGGCTGTTTGCCGCGAGCCCTCCAGCGAACTCGAAGCACTGGGCGTCCGGGTCGAATCAGGCATCGAAATCACCGACAGCAGGTCGCTGGCCGACCTGGCCCGCCGTCTTTCGGACGTGGACATCGACGTACTGATCAACAACGCCGGCGTGATGCGGCGAACCGATTTCAAAGATATCGAAAACCAGCTCGATGACTATCGGCTGCAGTTCGAGGTCAATTCGCTGGCGCCTCTGCGTGTGACGCGCGCGCTCGTGGATCGGTTGGGAACGGGATCCAGGGTCGCGATCATCACCAGCCGCATGGGCTCGATCGCCGATAACGACTCCGGCGGCCACTACGGTTACAGAATGTCCAAGGCGGCGGTCAACATGGCCGGCGTGTCGATGGCTCAGGAACTGGCCGGACGCGGCGTAGCGGTCGGCCTGCTGCATCCGGGCTACGTCAAGACCGACATGACCGGCAACACCGGCCATGTCGACACCGACGAATCCGCGTCCGGATTGATCCGGCGCATCGACGAACTTTCACCGGAAACCACCGGCAGCTTCCACCACGCCAACGGCGAGGAATTGCCCTGGTAGGAGATAGTCGACAAGTTCGAACCAGCTCTCGCGAAGCCGCAGGACGCAAAGCAGGGCTGTTTTGATTTTTTGATGATTGCGCGCGGAAAAACATTCAAGCGCTTCCCAGCCGCCTCTGCTCCGATAGAAGGCTCAGCCAGGCCTTGTAGCGCGATTCGGGTATTTCGCCTTCGGCCACCGCGGCGCGTATGCGACATCCGGGTTCGTGGTCGTGCATGCAATTGCGGAAGCGGCAGCTTCCCGGCACCGCGGCGAATTCCGGAAACCCGCGTTCGAGTTCGACGACCGGCATCTGCCACAGGCCGTATTCCCAGACACCCGGCGTATCTACCAGCCAACCGCCGACGGGGAGTCTCAGCAGGCGTGCACTTGTGGTCGTGTGCCGGCCCTTGCCGGTTGACCGGGAGAGTCGAGCGGTCTGAATCGAAAGGTTGGGCAGCAACGCGTTGGCCAGAGAGGATTTGCCCACGCCCGACTGCCCGGCCAGCAGGTGTATGCCGCCCTGGAGCAGCGATTCGAGCCCGTCCAGCGACAATTCGCCCTCGCATCGGGTATTGAAGACCTTGACGTTCATGTCGCCCAGGTGCGTGAACGGCGCTTCGTCGGGCACAGCGATGTCGGACTTGTTGACGATTACCACCGGTCGAATGCCGTGAATGTGTGCGGCGGCTACGTAGCGATGGAGAAGATCCACGCTGGGCGCCGGCTCCGGCGCGATCACGATCAGCAGGGTGTCCAGGTTGGCCGCAACCGGCTGGAAGCGACCCCGGTTGCCGCCGCGCCCGAACATGTTTTTGCGTTCGAGGATGGAACTGACCCCGCCGTTTCCATCGACAGTGACCAGATCGCCCGGCAGCGGACGCCCGACGTTCCGGCGGAAATGGATTTCGAACGGTTCCGGGGTCTCGGCCCGGGCGCCCTCGTCGGTCGCCAGGCCGTGGTTGCCGAGCGCGATCAGTACGCGGAACAATTGGGTCATTCGGATGCCATGCTCATGAGTCGTGTCGGCGATCAAACGAGTATACGACTGGTATAGTTGAAGCTGGAGCACGGGGATGATCGTGATGGACGACGTGATGGACGAAAACGGACTGGGCATGAACGAAACGCGACTGATCTGGATCGATCTGGAAATGACCGGGCTGGATGTGCGGCGCGACAAGATCATCGAAATCGCGACCATCGTGACTGATTCGGAACTGGTTGAAGTCGCCACCGGTCCGAATCTCGCGATTCGCGCCACCGACGACGAACTCGCCGATATGGACGAGTGGAATACCCGAACGCACACGGCTTCGGGGCTGATCCAGCGCTGCCTGGAAAGTCATACAGACACCCGCGCGGCCGAGCGCCAGACGCTGGAATTCCTGGCCGACCTGGTGCCACCGGGAAAATCGCCGATGTGCGGCAATTCCATTTGCCAGGATCGGCGCTTCCTGGCCCGCCTGATGCCCGAGCTGGAAGCCTTTTTCCACTACCGCAACCTGGACGTCAGCACACTCAAGGAACTGGCGCGCCGATGGGCGCCCGAGATTGCCGAGGGCCTGGAAAAGGATTCTGGCCACGAAGCCCTTGCGGACATCCGCGACTCGATCGTCGAGCTCAAGTACTACCGGCAGTTCATGGGGGAACTGGCGGGGCAGGGTGGGACCGGCTGAAGGTTACGGGAAATAGGGAGTTTAAGGTTCAATGGGTTAAGGGTTAAGGGTTAAGGGTTAAGGGTTAAGGATAACCACAGTCAAAGACCAGACGGCCTCTTCAAGTTGAGTTGCCTAAACCCTAAACCCTAAACCCTAAACCTCATTTTTCAGCTAATCTCCGCCAGGTATCGACCACCGTATCCGGGTTCAGCGACATCGACTCGATGCCCTGGTCCAGCAACCATTGGGCGAGGTCGGGGTGGTCGGACGGGCCCTGGCCGCAGATGCCGATGTACTTGCCTTTCTCGATGCAGGTCTTGATCGCCATCGCCAGCAGCGCCTTGACCGCGCCGTCGCGCTCGTCGAAGCGGTGGGCGACCAGTCCGGAGTCACGGTCCAGGCCCAGGGTCAATTGAGTCATGTCGTTGGAGCCGATCGAGAAGCCGTCGAAGTACTCGAGAAAATCCTCCGCGAGCAGCGCGTTCGACGGCAGTTCGCACATCATGATGATCCTGAGGCCGTTCTCGCCGCGCTTGAGGCCGAATTCTTCCATGACTTGCACGACTTCTCGGGCCTCGCCGACAGTGCGCACGAAAGGCACCATGGCCCAGACGTGTTCCAGGCCCATTTCGTCGCGGATTCTGCGCAGGGCGCGGCATTCGAGCTCGAACGCCGGCTTGAAGTCGTCATCGACGTAGCGCGAGGCACCGCGCCAGCCGATCATCGGGTTTTCCTCGTCGGGCTCAAAGGCCTCACCGCCTATCAAATTGGCGTATTCGTTGGATTTGAAATCCGACAGGCGCACGATCACCGGGTTGGGTCCGAACGGTGCAGCAATCGTCGCAATGCCTTCGACCAGCCGGTCGACATAGAAGTCCACCGGCGAATCGTAGCCGGCAGTGCGCTTGTCGATCTCGGCCTTGAGCTCCGGCGACTGCTTGTCGTATTCAAGAAGTGCTCGGGGATGAATGCCGATCATCCGGTTGATGATGAATTCCAGCCGGGCCAGGCCGATGCCGTGGTTGGGAATCTGGGCGAAATCGAAGGCGCGGTCCGGGTTCGCCACGTTCATCATCAGTTTCACCGGCGCGGCGGGCATGTCCTCCAGGCTGTCCTCGGAAACGCTGAATTCGAGATTGCCAGCGTAGACGCGGCCGGTATCGCCCTCGGAACAGGATACGGTGACCTTGTCGCCATGGCGAACCCTGTCGGTGGCGTCGCCGCAGCCGACCACGGCCGGAATACCCAGTTCGCGGGCAATGATGGCGGCGTGGCAGGTGCGCCCGCCGCGGTTGGTGACGATGGCCGAGGCCTTCTTCATCACCGGTTCCCAGTCGGGGTCGGTCATGTCTGTGACCAGCACGTCGCCGGATTCGACCTCGTGCATGTCGGCGATGTCGCCGACGACTCGGGCCTTGCCCTGGCCGATGCGCTGACCGATCGCGCGCCCCTCGACCAGCACGTCGCCGCATGACTCGAGCTTGAAGCGTTCCATAACCTGGCCGGAGCGGCTCTTGACCGTTTCAGGGCGGGCCTGCAGGATATAGAGTTCGCCGGTGTGCCCGTCCTTGCCCCACTCGACGTCCATGGGCCGGCCGTAGTGCTTTTCGATGGTCAGCGCCATTTGTCCCAGTTTTTCGGCGTCGGCGTCGGTGATCGAGAACCGGTTCCTCAATTCTTCCGGTGTGTCCTCGGTGGCCACCCCGCCGGATTCGCCGTAGACCATACGCGTGGCTTTGGTGCCGATGCTGCGGCGCAGCACCGAGGGCCGGTCGGCCTGCAGGTTGGCTTTGAACAGATAGAATTCGTCGGGATTGACCGCACCCTGGACCACGCTTTCCCCCAGCCCGTAGCTGGAGGTGATGAATACCACGCCGCGGTAGCCGGATTCGGTGTCCAGCGTGAACAGAACGCCGGCCGCGCCGACGTCGGAGCGCACCATCAGCTGGATACCCGCCGAAAGCGCCACGTCGGCGTGCTCGAAGCCGTGGTGCACTCGATAAGCGATCGCCCGGTCGTTGTACAGGCTGGCGAACACTTCGTGGATCTTGCGCGCCACGTCTTCCAGGCCGCGCACGTTGAGGAAGGTCTCCTGCTGGCCGGCGAACGAGGCGTCGGGCAGGTCTTCGGCGGTGGCCGAGGAACGGACTGCAACCTCGATATCGTCGCCGAAGCGCTCGCGCATCTCGGCCCAGGCATCGCGAATCGCGTCGCTGAGGGCCTCGGGCAGGGGCGTTTCGACGATCCAGCCGCGGATTTCCTTGCCTGCCGCGGCGAGTTCGCGCACGTCCTCGACTTCCAGCGTTTCGAGCCGGGCGCGAATTTTTTCGTCCAGCCCGGTTTCGGCCAGGAAATCGCGGAAAGCATCGGCCGTGGTGGCGAATCCGCCGGGCACGTTTACGCCCATTGACGCCAGATTTGCGATCATTTCGCCAAGTGATGCATTCTTGCCGCCGACCTGTTCGAGGTCGTCCATGCCTAGCTGGTCCAGCCAGCGGATATACTCAGTCACGCTTGTCATCACAATCGGTCGAATCCCTTGTCAAATCTCAAACCCATATTGTAACCGCCAGCCTATGCGCCGAACCGTCCTGTTCATCTCCGATGGCACCGCAATTACGGCCGAAACCTTCGGCCACAGCCTGCTCACGCAGTTCGCCGGTCACGAGTTTCGCCAGGTGCGGCTGCCTTTCGTCGACACCGTGGAAAAGGCCCGCGAGGCGGTCGACCTGATCAACCGGTCGGCGGCCGACGAGGCGCCGCGGCCGCTGGTGTTCAGTACCATAGTCGACTCGGAAGTCGGCGCCGCCCTTGCCGACTGCAACGCACATGTTTTCGACATGTTTGCGACCTTCATGCCGCAGCTCGAGGAAATTCTCGGGACGATCGGCTCGCACTCGGTGGGCAAGGCCCACGGCATCAGCGATACCCATCGCTACGAAGACCGGATGGAGGCCACGAACTACGCTCTGGCGCACGACGACGGCATCTCCAAACGTCTGGAAAACGCCGATGTGATCCTGGTGGGGGTCTCGCGATCGGGAAAAACGCCAACTTGTCTCTACATGGCCTTGCATTTTGGGCTGAAAGCCGCAAACTACCCGTTAACTGAAGAAGATCTCGAAAAACCACGTCTGCCGGACTTTCTCCGCCAGCACAAACAAAAGCTGTACGGTCTGACCATCGATGCCGAACGGCTGGCGGAAATTCGTCAGACCCGACGACCCGACAGTCGTTATGCGTCACTCAAGCAGTGCCGCTACGAAGTGGATGCGGCCGAATCGCTGCTTAGAAGCGAGAGTGTGCCGGCGCTCAGTTCGACCCGTGCGTCGGTCGAGGAACTTGCGAGCCGGATTCTGCTCGAACTGGGACTGGATAGAGATCATTTTTGAACCACGTATTTTTCGATTTGTCAAGAATCGGAAAATCCAAACTGCTGTGCTATGCTCCTGAAATGCTGACACAATTGCGCAATCCAAATTCGTTGTCCCGGGTCATCGCACGACGCCTGCCGTCGCTGCATTCCGGGGTTTTTCATGCGCTCAGCGTGCTGATGCCGGAAGACCTGGCTCGCAGCGACGTGCTGGTGTCGAAAATCGAGGACGCGCCGGAACTCTACATGCGGGTCCTGGAGCGGCACAATTACACCACGTTCCTGCAGCTGACCTACCTGCTGGGCCCGGAGCGCGAACAGCACCCGAACGCCCACATCCGGGTCTATCACGATGCGCGCATGGCCGAAGCGACCTCGTTCTCGCCTGAGCAGGGCATCGAGCGTCTGGCCGGCCCCGATTTGCCCGTTCGCGGGCTGGTCGAGCGCAGCTGGCGCATGAATCGCGCGTTGTTGAAGTGGCTGGAGTACCTGTTGGCCGAAGGCCATAGTGCATCGACCATGCGCGCGACCGAGGAAACGCCGGCCAATCTGCCCGATCCGGAGCCGATGCCGGCCGAAGTGACAGACGAAAGCATGCGCGTCGAGTAGATTCGCAGCTTACCCGGCCCCGTTCAGCCTGCGCTGTTCCAGTCCCGCTGATCGATGGTATGCGCTCTGTTGCACCCATCCAGCGCTTCCAGCCGCATTCCGATGTGATAACCACCCGCTTTCGACTCGATGTCGAAGATGCGTGCCGCGGCCACACCCTGCCGGCCGGCGGCAGACGCTGATGCCGTGCAGAAAACCGGAACGGAGTTTCCGCCGCGCGTTTCGATGCCGTATTCCCGGTTGCGATGCAGGTGCCCGTGCAGCACCATGGCCGCGCCGTGTTCGGCCAGTAATTCGCTCAGTTCCCGGTCATCTGCAAGCGCTTTTCGCCGTTTGCATACCCCTGGCGCCGGCGGGTGATGGATGAGCACGACCCGACAATAGCCCCGGTGCTCGGAAAGCATCCTGCCCAGACGCTCCCGCATGGCAGGCCCGAGCCGGCCGCTTGCCTTCAGGACTGGCGTCACGACCGCCGAATTCAGTCCGATCATCGCCACGTCGCCATGAACGCGCACCACCGGCCACTTGGGAGCATCGGGTGAAACGTGCAGATACTCGGCCCACAGGTCCACGATCCGGGCTTCTGAATCGGGCGCGAAATTGTCGTGGTTGCCCGGTACCACTAGCGCCTTGTGCGACGGCGCGAGTTCGGCCAGCCACGAGGCCGCTTCCCGGGCCTCCTGCGCGAGCCCAATCTGGCACAAGTCTCCGGTGATCGCCCATCGGTCGGGGCCGGTCGCCTTGAGGTGTTGCGTGAGCGCAGTCAGCCGATGCCTTAGGTGCCGTTCCCGTCGCCGACCCTGCCAGGAAAGCCAGGACAGCCATCGCTTGCCCGCGCCAATTCCCGGTCGCCAGGCATCCAGAGAGGTCAGGTGGGGATCGGTCAGGTGGATCAGGCGCACGTGTTTTCGAACCGTTGACTGCAACGTTTCGAGTGTAACCGCTGACGGGCGTGCAACCGTGTCGCATCGCGCCGTTCAGCGCCGGGCGGTGCGATAATGAACATCCCGATCCCGACCCGAACCGCGAATGTTCCTCGATTCCACAAAACTCGCCGAAATGGATGGCGAACAATTCCGCTCCACCCGGCCGTACCCGTGGGCCAACCCGGCCGGCCTGTTGACTCAAGACGGTTTCGACACCCTGATAGAGCAGCTTCCCGAGGTGAGTCAGTTCAAGCCGGTGTTCGGCCGTTCGCGCAAGCACGGACAGCAGGCGCACGACCGCTACGCCCTGGAATGGCAAGACGACCTGCCGTTGGGTGATGCGTGGAAGGCCTTTGTCGATGAATTGCGAGGCCCCGAATACACCGAGTTTCTCGCCCGGATGATCGGACACGACCGCTTCAGCCTGAAGTTCCATTTCCACTACACCCCCGACGGCTGCTCGGTGTCTCCGCACTGCGACGCGGTCTGGAAGCTCGGGTCGCACATCTTCTACCTCAACACTCCGGAAGACTGGAAGCCAGAGTGGGGCGGCGAGACCCAGGTGCTCGACGATCGCGGCCGCTTCCCGGCCAGCTCGGCCCCTGCGTTCGGAGATTTCGACGAGGCGATGAGTTCGGAGTCGCTGGGCAACCGCAGCCTGTTGTTCA